>Ga0315285_10000609_pt1 | contig 37253 bp, 25 predicted proteins | sample YL17G09_36_MG_FD_203698 | JGI IMG/M metagenome (GOLD analysis project Ga0315285, IMG submission 203698) | Sediment microbial communities from Yellowstone Lake, YNP, Wyoming, USA - YL17G09_36 | ecosystem: Environmental > Aquatic > Freshwater > Lake > Sediment | place: USA: Wyoming | collected...
TTCGCGATAAACGCGCCCCGGATGCCCACGCGATCGGCCAGCAGCGTACCCAGGAGGGGCACGGCCACCGATGAGAGATACTGCACGCTTTGGGCCAGCGAAACGAAGGTGGCGCTGTACTGGACCGGCACCGTCCTCATCAGTTCGTCGAAGAACACCAGGTTCAGACCGGCCTGGAAGATACCCGCCAGGCCGGCATACAGTGCGATCAATTCCACGCGATAGGTAGACGCGACCAGTACAGGATAGAGCGCCAGGCCCAGCGTCGTCCACAACAGCACGAAGCGCGAGCCACGCACCCGCCCCTGGCGCGCCCAGAGGATGTAACCGACCAGTGTGATGGCCATCTGAACGGAGTTGATGATCCCGATCCACGTATCCGTGGCGTGTACCTGGCGCACGTAATAGATGGGGAAAAGGGGCGCAGCGAGCGCCGTACCGGAAAGAAAGACGAACCGTTTCGCCACGAATGAAACGAAGGCGCGCTCGTTACGGATCAGGCGCACGTACCCCTTGACATGCTGGACGAGCGACAGGCCGGCGGCGCGCGGCGGCGGCTCCACATCGGGCAGCACGATGTGGCTCGAATAGTAATAACTGATCAGTCCGCCCACCGCCAGGCCGATAAAGACCCACTGATAATTGATCGGGAAGTTGAGGCGGTCCAGAACCCGACCGGCGACGATCACGGTGAGTGCGGTCGTCAGGCCAATGATGGACCAGCGGCGGCTCATCAGCACGTAGCGGCCCTTGGGTCCCGCGACCGCGTTCATCACGACGGAGAAGGCCACGTTCACCACGGTCTGGGGGAGCGTGGCGGCCATCCAGACGGCGAGCACCGCCTGCACCACGTACTGCTTCGGCACGATAAACGAGACGATGCCGGTCAGCGCGTACGACGAGAGCACCAGCAAGCGCGCGCCGCTGAACCACGGTACGATGTTCCGGCGGCGCTGCAAAAAATACCCCACGGCAATGGCAAGGAACAGGCCGGTAAAGGCCGGCATGGCCGTCAGCAGGCCGACCTGAAAGTTCGTCGCGCCGAGCCGGGTAAGAAAGACTGGCAAGAACGGGGCTGCCGCGCTCGCCAGTCCCACGCCCACGGCATCAATCTGGACGGTCAGGAAGTTTTTCTTTTGTATCGGCGTCGCATCATCAGGCGCCGCTGACCAATTAAAGTTGAAGAGACGCACGTTCGATGACAGCCTCAATGGAAAGGGGTTAGCCGGATCTGGCCAAGGCTCCCATGGGGTCCCACGGCGGGAGCACGACGGGTGCGGCATCCAGTACTGCCAGAAGCTCGGGAGAAAGGTACTTTTTGCTCACCGTGACCTCGTAGAGGAATTCATCGAACCACCGGTCGGTCATCACCATGGAACCCTTGTCGCCGTGCTCGGTTCCCCAACTGTTCTCCAGGCGCCACTTGACAGGCGCGCCAGCGTCGTCGAGGTCCACTCCCGTGAACACCATCGCGTGAGTCATCCGGCTGTGACCGTAGTCGAGACGGCCAGCCTTGTCCAACCTGAAGGCCGTCCCGTAGACGAGTTCGTAGTCGTACACGTCCAGGTCCAGCACACCCAGGTCTCGTTCCAGCATCTTGCCCACGTCACAGCCGAACCACACCGCCTGGCCGTCCACGACCATGGCCGCGGTGGCCTGCTTCAGCGTTTCGATGTCCACGTTCAGGTACCGGGCGATCTGGCCGCCCACGACGTTGCCCAGGTACTGCACCGTATAGAGCGTGTTGTACGACTTGTCCTGGGTGGGCGCGTTGATCAGGCAGACTTCCCTGCTCAAGGCCACCGCCCCGATGCCGTTCCTGGTGACCGCGTTCAACGCCAGCCGGTTTTTGGGCTGCGCGTCGAAGGTCGCGGCAAAGCGACCGATATCTTCAGTTCTGATCTGCTTTTCCATGTCTCACTCCAGATTTTTGAGATAGATAGAGATTATACTACACAGTCCGATTTCCAAAAGGATCCGCCTGCCTGAAATCCGGCACCAGAATCTCGCTGCTCTCGTACTCCTGGATAAAGCACTGCTCCAACCCAAGTTCTAATGCAATATCCAATACTGCTTCGTACTCGGCAGCGCTGATCTTGCGGTGGAGCGGCGGTATGTCCTTCGCTTTATATTGGGGCGCATACTGGGCCATGATGCTGATCACCATATCCTGGGAAAGCGAGGCAAGAAACACCAGGCTCTCTTTGCTGCCAGCGCAATTCTCAGGCAGCACCAGGTGGCGCACCAGGAGCCCTTTTTGGGCAATGCCGTGATCGTCACAGGCCAGGTTGCCGACCTGCCTGAACATTTCTGTAATGGCCTGCCGGTTGACCTCGACGTAATGGTCAACCCCCGAGTAGAGTCTGGCCAACGCATTGTCGCTGTATTTGACGTCGGGCAGGTAAACGTCAATCAGCCCCTCGAGGCATCGTAACGTCTCGACCGCATCGTAACCGTTGGTGTTATACACGATCGGAATCGTCAGCCCCTTCGCGCGCGCCATGCACAGGCTCTCCGCCACCTGTGCCATCACGTGCGTGGGTGAAACCAGGTTGATATTATGTGCCCCTTGCCCCTGAAGCGCAAGCATCTCGTCAGCCAGTTCGACGGGCGATAACGTGCGGGTACTGATTTCCTCGGCCCGTTGGCTGATCTGGAAATTCTGGCAATACACGCACCGCAAATTACAATTGGCGAAAAAGATCGTTCCCGATCCTCTCGTACCAGATATGGGAGGCTCCTCCCCAAAGTGCAGGCCAATATACGCGATCACAATTTCGTCTGTAGTCCTGCAAACGCCAGTTTCTCCGCTCGTGCGGTCCACGTGACAGCCGTGTGGGCAGATATCACAAGAAGAGAGATGGCTTTTTAAAGACAATGCGCGCGCTCTCATATCACTAATCCAGGTTCCGGCTCAGGTTATGGACGGCAACACTGGCGACGGCCAGCCCCATCAGCAGCATCGCGGCCGCGTGCGGCCACAGCACGTCCAGCCCGGCTCCCTTCAACATCACTCCCCGGACGATCGTCAGATAGTGGTGGAAAGGGACGACCTGTGCAATCGCCTGCAGCACGCCGGGCAGGTTCTTGACGCGCACCAGGTAACCGGAGAAACTCATATCCACCATCGCCAGGACAAACACGAACAGGATGGCCTGCTGCTGCGTGCGGGCGATGCTAGAGATGAAGATGCCGTAACCGATCTCGGCAACGATGAACACCAGCGTCAGGGCAAACAGCAGCAACAGCGAACCGCGCATCGGCACCCGGAAGGCAAAAACGGCGACGGCCAGCATCAGCAAGAAATTCAACGCCCCGATGACCAATGCCGGGATCGCCTTGCCGATGACCAACTCGACGCGACGCAGCGGCAGCACCATCAACTGCTCCAGTGTACCCAGTTCCCGCTCACGCGCCAGGCCGATGGAAGCGACCACCAGTGTAACCTGGTAGACGATGAAGCCGACCTGCGCCGGGATGGTGAAGAACTTGGCGTTCAACGTCGGGTTGAAGCGCACCGTGGTACGCAAGTCAATGGGGGGACTGCCCACCAGCCCGTACGCCGCAGCCCGGTCGGCCGCGAAGGCAGCAATTGTTTCACGGGCGGCGCGGAGCGCGATCAAGGCCGGCAGGTGATTGCTGGCATCGGCAACAATTTGAACACCCGGCGTCCGCGTGACGCCAGGACTGTCGGCCTCCAGGCCAGCAGGGATGATGACGGCCAGTATAGCCTCTCCCTGGTCCAGGAGCCGGTGGGTGTCGGCCAGCGTCGCAGGGTAATACCAGACGTCCAGTTCTCGCCTGGTGTCGAGCGCGGTGACGAGTTGACGGCTGGCGCTGGAACGGTCCAGATCGAGCACGGCCACGCGCATGTCGGAAATACGCGCGCCGGTGGCACGGGCCAGCAGGACCAGTTGAAGTACGGGCAACGTGAGGATGAAGGCCGTCATCAACCAATCCCGATAGAACTGGATGAACTCTTTCAGCACCAGATTCCAGATGCGCGTGAGCACAGCAACGTTACCTCGATCCACCTCAGGTGATCCTCTTTTTGAACAACAGCAGGCTGACGGCCTGGCAGGCGGCTCCCATTCCCAGCAAGCACGACGCCGGTTGCCACAGGGCGGCCGGTCCCAACCCTTTCAGAAACATGCCACGGCAGATGGTGATAAAGTGCGTGGTCGGCAGGCCATACGCCATGGCCCGTGCGAGGGGCTCATGTGCGACGGGCAGAATGAGGCCGGCAATGAAAAAACTGGGCACGAAAAAGACTGTCAGGATGAGAAACATGGCGGTCTGTTGATTGCGGACAAAGTTGGCCACCACCAGGCTGATCCCCATACCGGCGAGCACGTAATCGGCCGCCAGCAGGAGAAAGGCGAGCAGATTGCCCCGGAAAGGGACGCGAAACCAGAGCGTGGCGACGAACCAACACAGGATGACGCTCACCAGGCCGCTGATCTCGTAAGCCAGCAACTTGCCGAACAGGTACTCGCTCCCGTGCATGGGCGTGGTAATGAGGTTCTCGAAAGAGCCTGTCTCTTTCTCACGGGTCAGCGCCAGCGCCAATGCCAGCGCGGGCATACACAGGATCACCGCCATCAGGCCAGGCACCATGCTGACCAGCGCTTTGAGCGCTTCGTTGTACCAGGCGCGGCTGTTGACGTCGAAACCGGTTGCCGGAGTACCCGGCCGTGGGGCGCGCAGGCCAGCGACAAAGGCCTCTATGCGGCTCTCCAGCAGGCCCACGGTCTGGCTGGCCACAATCGCGTCCGCGCCATCCACGATGCACTGGGCCTCGGCCGGGCCGCCTCCCAGTATCGCGTCGGCAAAGCCGTGCGGAATGACCAGCGCCAGGTCGGCAATATCCCGGATGAACAGGAGCTCGATCTCCTCCCCTCGCTGCACATCGGCGACGATGGCCAGATCCCCGTCGGCGGTAAGATGAGTGAGCAAAGCGCGGGAGAGCGGAGTGCGATCCAGGTCGCGCACGGCAATGTCCACGCGCTCCACGTCCAGGGCAAAGACATAAGAGAGCGTAATCAACAAGAAAGCTGGGGCGACAGTGACGAGGAAGAACGTGCGTACGTCGCGGGCAATGTGACGGAACTCCTTGCGGGCAACGGCGAACAGCCGGCGGATAGACATGGTTTCGCAGTGGGTAGCGGTGAATCATCAGCCGCCAGCAGTGTGAACGACCCACTGACGGCTCAAGGTTATCGCTGGCGACGCTGCCATTCTTCCTTCAACGCCAGCGCGGTCAGGTCCTGCCCGGCGCCTAGAAAATCTACCAGCAGCCGGTTGAACTTGCTCCGTTCCTCTAACATGGGGAAATGCCGGGCACCGTCCAGGAAGATCGTGCGCACGTTAGCAGCACAGGCTTGTAGCCAGTCTGATTGTGGTGGCGCAATCAGGGGGTCATCCCCGCCGTACACCAGGAGCACGGGGATATTGAGCGGCGACAACACCGGGCGCAGGTCACTCTCCAGCACCGATTGCATGCTCTGGGCCACGGCCGACACGTCGGCCTTGTGCATCTCTAATTCCACCTCAGGGAGCCTGACTCGCCGGCCCCCCAGCCACGACAAGGCATCTCCATTGCCAGAGAAATTGGTCAACGAGCGACGGATGGCTGTACCTACCAGAGGCACACTGACGCCCATCACGCGCTCCACCAGGTCCGGGGCCTGGGCGGCAAACTGCAACGCGACCACGCCCCCCAACGCATGCCCTACCAACACAGGGCGCAAGGCCCCCACACCCAAATTCTCCAGAAAGTCTCCGAGCAGATTGACGTATGCACTGACACTATAGTGCCCACTCAGTTTGTCCGAATCGCCAAAGCCCCATAGATCGAGCGCATAAGTGCGGTACCCGGACGCCAAATCCTCCATTGCTGGCACCCAGTAACGCCACGAACCCAGCCAGCCGTGGATGAAGACCAACGGCCTGCCGCGCCCGATCACCTCGTAATGTACGAGATGTTCTCTGATGACAATGGCGCTCATCGCCAAACTACCGTCTGGTGTAGCACAGACAAGCGTGCAGGCGTGCCTGCACGCGTTGCGCCTGGCTACTCTGAGGACCCCATGCGCCGCAAGACATCCTTTACCTGATAGGTCAGTTCGTCCGGCGCGAAAGGCTTCACGATGTACTCCACCGCTCCAGATTCCAGCCCCTGCTTGATCTCGCCCTCCTGTCCCTTAGCCGAAAGGAAGACGATCGGGATCTCACTGGTGGCCGGATTCTCCTTCAACTGGCGACAGACCTCATACCCGGTGATTCTTGGCATGCGAACGTCGAGGAGTATCAGGTCAGGCTGCTCCAGTGACGCCTTCTCAATGGCTTCGAAACCGTCAGCGGTAAGTACGACCTCGAAGCCGGCAAAGCGCAGCGTGAAACCAATCAACTCACGGATGTCCCGCTCATCATCAGCAACGAGAATCTTTGCCATAATTTCCCCCTACCCCGCCCCAAAACCAACAACCATCAACAAGCACGCTCTCTCTCAAGCCGGCTGCTCTCCCACAGCACCATTTCGATCTCCTCGATCAATTCCGTAACAGCAAATGGTTTACTCATCAGGCGAGCGGCACCCAGGGCGAGCACCTTCTGCCGCTTCGCATTATCAATGACGGTACTCCCCGTAATCACAATCACCGGGATGTCCCGCGTGACCGGATCCTTCTTCAGTTGCTTTAACACAGACTGCCCATCCAGATCCTGAATCTTGAGATCGAGCAGGATCAGCGCAGGCTGTACCTCACGCGCCACGCGCAGCGCGCGCATACCTTGAGTGGTCGTCCGCACACCGAAACGATTGGCGCGCAAGATATCCCGCATCAACGCGAGATTGTCCTCGTCATCGTCCACTACCAACACAGTACCACGTCGTATCAGCACTTTGCGCACGGCGCGCAGCAACCGCTGCTCGTCGATCGGCTTCGTCACATAATCCACCGCACCCAGCCGCAAGCACTCGTCCCGGTCTGGCAACACGGAAATGACGACCACCGGGATTTCACGCGTGGCTGGGTTCGACTTTAACTCCTCGAGCACGCTAAAGCCATCCATATCCGGGAGCAGGATGTCCAGCGTGATCAAGTCTGGACGTGCACGCTGCGCCATCTCAATGGCTTCATCGCCCCGCCGCGCGATCAGGACCTCTCGTCCATTCCCGGCCAGGTGCAACCGAATCAGCGTGGCGATATCCGCATCGTCTTCGATGACCAGCACCCGGAGCACAGTCCGTTCGGACTTGTCTTCCGCAACCTTGACCACACGCCGGACTTCCACGGCGGGAAGCGTAAATGTGAATATACTGCCCTTCCCCAACTCACTTTCCACCCACACTTGCCCTCCATGCATCTCTACCAGTGACTGGACGATACAAAGCCCCAACCCTGTGCCTGGTGTATCCTGCACCAGCGGGTCATCGGCCCGGAAAAAGCGCTCAAAGATCCTCTTCTGATCCGCGGGTGCGATGCCTATGCCTGTGTCACGTACTGAAACGTGCATCATGTCGTCATGCATATAGGCTGACACCGCAATTTCACCACCGGCAGGCGTATATTGATAGGCGTTCGCGACCAGATTGGTCAAAATCTGCACCACGCGGTCAGGGTCTGCGTTCACATCAGGGAGCGCAGAGGGCACATCTGACCGCAGGGTCAACCCCTTGTCTGTAGTCCGGCCCTCCATCGCCGTAACGACCTGGTTGATCAATGTACCTATACGCACAACCTGGGGTGAAAGTGCCAACCGGCCACTTTCCATCCGCGAGATGTCCAGCAGGTCGTTGACTAACATCGTCAGGCGATCCACGTTGTTCTTGGCGATGGAGAGAAAATGCCGCTGCTCCTCTGTCAATGAGCCTACGGTTCCCATCAGAACCAACTCGACGTACCCCTTGATCGAGGTCATCGGCGTGCGCAATTCGTGTGAAACCGTCGAGACGAACTCGATCTTGGCGCGCGTAGCCTCCGTCTCAGCGGTGACGTCACGAAAAACAGAGACGGTGCCGAGGAACTCTGCGCCCATCAACACCGGTGCCAGGTGCACGCTGACGACGCGGTCCAGGATGTTCAGCCCGGCCGCCAGGTACTCCTCCGCAGCGTACGCCTCGGGTTGCCTGGCCCATCTGGCCACTGCCTCCATCCACTCGCGGGCCTGGCTGCCATAAAGCCCCAGCATGTCACTGATGGCCCGCCCCAACACTTGCTCGCGTGGCAACTCCAGAAGACGCTCCGCCGCTACGTTAAACAGAATGATCTTACCATCCGCATCGGCCACGATCACCCCGTCCGCCACGCCTTCCAGAATGGCCTGACGCTTGGCGGCCTCAACTTGCTGGGCCTTGAGCATGCTCCCTAACCGCTCCGCCTGGTTGCGGATCAGGTTGTAGAGTTCGGCATTGTTGATTGATTGCGCAACCTGGATCGCAGCCGTTTCCACCAGGACCAGGTGATCCTCGTTAAAGTGGCCAGGCTGGGAGTGGAACAGTAGCAGTGCACCCAGTACCTCATCACCAGCCAGAAGAGGGACGGCCAACGCCGAGCAGTATATGCGCTCCCGCTCCTGTTGCTCCACCCAGCGGGGATCCAGCCGGACGTCGGGCACGATGGCTGCCTGGCGATGCTCGACCACCCAGCCCGCCAGCCCCTCCCCTCGGGAGAAGCGCGTAGGCCGGCCACCGTGTGGCAACTTAACCCCCGGCCCCAAGCCCGCACGATAGATCAACTTTTCGGATTCCACATCCAGCATCAGGATGCTGGCCCGCTCAGCGCCTACAGCCGCGACGACTAACTTCAAGGCCAGGTTCAGCACGTAATCCAGATCCAGGCTGACAGAAAGTTGGGAAGTGATCCGATAGAGCGTCTCGACCCGGTCACGCTCCTCGGTCAGTCGCATCATCGCAGCGGCCAACGCCTGGGTCCGCTCTTCGACGCGCTGTTCCAGTTCTTGTGAAAATCGGCGCACCTTATCGAACAGGCGAGCATTTTCCACCGCCACGGCCACCTGGTCGGCCAACGCTGAAAGCGTCGCCACTTCAGCCGCCGAGAACACGTGAGGTTCCCGGCGGTCCACGCACAGGACTCCCACAACCTGGTTGTCAACTGTCAGAGGAACCAGGACCGTGGAACCGATTTCGACCTCCACAGGACCGGGTACGAAGCGCGGGTCCTGCCTCACGTCGTCAACTGCCAGCGGCATGCCGGTCTTCGCCACCTCACCCGCCAACCCCTCGCCCGGGGCAAAGGTCAGCGCTGCGATGTGCTCCAGCACGAACCCGTGCGCCGCCCGGGGCACGTACCGCCCACTGTCGGCATCCAGGAGGTAGATACTGCCGTGATCGCACCCCAGCAGCCGGGGTGCCATTTCGACGACGATGTTCAACACCTCGCTCAGGTCGAGTTTGGCCGTGACCGAACGACTGACCTCGTTGAACAAAGCCAGCGTTTCGGCGCGGCGCTGTAATGCCTCCACCAGGCGGGCATTTTCGATCGCCAACGCCGCCTGGGCCGCGAAAATCTCCAACGCCTCGACGACATCCAGGCCAGGAATACGGCCATCGCGTGGCTGATCCACCGACAGGAGACCCTGTATGTCCCCACCAGACCCGATGAGGGGGACGAGCAGCATGTCGCGGGGATGCCAGCGACCCGGCTCACGTGTAGCGCCTTCGACTCCCTCCTCGTACACGTCCAGACGATCAGACAAATGCACCCGCCGTTCGGCCGGAATGTAATAACTCTGGCTGATGCGGGACTCCTCGCTCATCACGTCCGCCACGACCGACCACGGCTGCCGCACTCCCTTCATGCGCTCGAATTCGGCGATAGGAATGCCAGCCGCAGCCACCCGGCGCTGATAGGGTGGACCGCCCTCCACCACGCTGATCAGGACCAGATTGAACCCTACGCTCTCCTGGATCGCGTAAGCAATCTCCTCCAGTATCCCCTCCAGAGGCCGATCCGAACGCAACGCCTGACTGACCCCCAACACCATGGCGAGCTGATCGGCCCGGCGAAGCAGCAAATCCCCCCGCTCCAACTGTTCGTGGTAACGCCGCGTGTTGCCGATGGCTGTGGCCGCCTGAGCAGACAACCCTTCTACGAACTCCAGCACCCCTTGATCGAACATTCCTTTCTCGGTACTCTCCAGAAAGACCAGGCCCGCCAGGGATTCCTCGTAAAAGATCGGCACGATCAACACAGAGCGGGTTTCGGACTTGATGCTGACTCCGCCCCCCTCCGCAGCCACGTCAGAGATAAGCAGTGACTCATTGGTGCGTAACACCTCTGCCAGGCCAGGGTGCGCCTGCGGCATCTGGAGCATGGCACGGATGCGCGCCTCTTCCGCTTCCGCGTAACCTGCACAGACCTCTAACTGCAGTTCGCGGCTCGTGGCCTCCCGCAGCACAATCGCGCCATGCGTCGCCTGACTCAGGCGCATCGCTTCTTCCAACACCAGGCGCAAAATGCGCCCCCGATCGAATGTCGCATTGACCTCGCGGCTCACACGCTGGAGGCCACTCAACGCCTCTACCCGTCGCCGCAGTTCGTCGTCTGTTTGTGCATACAGCCGGGCGTTCTCAAGCGCAATCGCCGCCTGATCGGCAAGCGCGGTCAGCAACTCGATCTCTGTAGCAGAGAACCGGTGTGGCTCGGCAAAGATCACCGAGAGCATACCGATGACACGCTCAGCTCGCTTGAGTGGAATATCTGCAAAGGCGCGGAACCCTTCCCGGACGGACATCGGCGAGAAGGCCAACAGGTTTGCGTCGGCCTGCATGTCCGAGATGATCAGCGGCTCTCCACTCGCCACCGCGTGCGCCCGTCCCCCGCGCTCCAGCGTGAGCACCTGTGATTGTGCTACATACTCCTCGCTGAGCCCCTGGACCATGGCCAACCGCAGCACCTGGTGCGCCTCATCCAACACAAAGATGGCTGAGCATTCGCAACCTACCACCTCCAGGACCGCGGAAGCAATGGCCTGCAACACGCGCTCCAGTTCAAGCGACTCGCTGACAGTGGCCGAAATCGCCATGAGCGAGGCCAACTCAGACGCCCGGCGTCGCATCTCGTCGTACAGGCGACTGTTCTCGATGGCACTGGCGAAATACCCGGCGACGGTCTTCAGCACCCGTATCTCTTCACGCCCGAACCCACCCTTGCGGTTGCCCAGGTAGAGTTCGCCGATATTGCGATCCTTCAACCGCATGGCTACACCGGCAAAGTTCCACACGCCAAGCGCGCTGATGTGGGGACGATAAGCCGGAATGACATGGGGGTCGTTTTCAGGGTCATTGCAAAAGTAACTTCCCCCACGGGAAAAAATGGACCGTTCGAATCCTTCAGCACTGGTGGGAATCTTGAACGGTTCCACTGCCTCACGGTCCGCACGAGCAGACGCCAGGTAACGCGCCACCAGGCTATCTTGCTCGCCGTCATAGAGCAAGAGCACGCCTTTCTCCGCTTCCAACAGGCGGATCGTCTCACCCATCACCCGATCCAAAAGTTCGTTCAGGTCCAGTGTAGAACTGGCGAGCGCAGCGATATGGGCCAACCCGGTCTGTTGTTCCTCGCGCCGCCGTGCCTCTGCGTAGAGATGGGCATTCTCGATGGCGACGGCGGTCTGGTTGGCCACAGCCTGAAGCACTTCCAGGTCACGTTCCGACCAGGTATCCTTCTGATAACTGGCCAACTCCAGTGTGCCAACGAAGCGGCCCCGGATCTGCAAGGGGATACCCACATAGGAGCGGAAGCGGTACGCAGGCGTATCCAACTTGGGACGTACATCGCGCCGGGTTTCAACGTCAGAGATAAACAACGAACGCCGGTGGCGGGCTATCCAACCCGTATACCCCTCATCGAGACAGTAGGTGCCTCCTGCCTCCGAGGCATAGGCCTGATCTCCTCCCCACCCCTGGGTAACACAGCACTGCCGCTCCTCGTCCCATAGCGTGATCTCGGCAATGTCGTAGTTGACGAGTTGGCGGGTGCTCGACAGGATCGCATCCAGCGTTGTCTTCAGATCAAGCCTGTCCTGGGCTACGGCGCCACGATAGCCCAAATCCGCTGGTTCATTTGATGGCGGTCGGTGCATCCCTGCCCATTTACGCATACGCCCGTATCCTGCAATCGGTCTGACCAGTCCAGCCTCCTCACCGCAGGTTCGTTACTCGTCCAGGACGCTGCAGAAAGCCGCCTCAGAGCCAGAAACGCTGCCTGGTGATTTATTTACTCCCACCGTCCACACTCAGGAAGCAGGAGACCTGGCCGAGCGCCTGGCACTGGCGGCCACCTCAGTGATCTCCCGAATATCGGCGAAGGGGCCATCATCGACCGTCACCACACCGATCGAGAGAGTCATCAGGTCAAACCTGGTTTCGTTGCCTGCCTTGTCACGCCTGATCAAATAGCCCTGCTGCCGCGTCGTCCAGTCGTAGTGCGTACCGATATCCACGTTGAAGCGCCGCTGGATGTCTTCCACGATGGACGGGATCAACTTCTTGTCCGTAATGATGAGGAAATCGTCGCCACCAATGTGACCGATGAAGTCATTGGGTGTCCCTGCTGCATCCACTGCCTTCCCCAGCACCATCGCGGCAAAACGTAACACCTCTTCACCCGCCACAAAGCCGTACACTTCACCGAACGTGCTAAATCCCTGAATGCCCACGTAGGTGATGCCCCAGTTGTCCCGACGCATCAACTGCCGCAACTGATCCTCGATCAAGCGGCCGCTGGGCAGGCCAGTAGTGGGATTGGTCAGGCTTTCGTATTGCGCACGCGCCATCGCGTTCTTGACGCGCAGTTTGAGTTCTTCTAGATCGAAGGGCTTGGTAATATAGTCATCCGCGCCCAACTCAAGGCCATGGATCTTGTCAGAACGCTCATCTTTCTGGGTCAGGAACACGATCGGAATGTGGCTGGTACGCAGATTGCCTCGCAACTCGCGGCACACATCATAGCCGTCCATGTCCGGCAACATAATGTCGAGCACGATAATGTGAGGCAGTTGCTGCCGACACATCTCCAATGCATCCTCACCGCGCTGGGCCACCGCCACCTCGTAACCCTGCGATTGAAAGTAAATCCGTAGCATATTGGAGATGTCCGGATCATCCTCCACGATCATCATTCTACCTGGGGACATGTTCCCTCCTCCTGTCAACCGATAGCCGATACCGTAAAGCCGTGCTTGCGCGCCAGTTGCGCGATTTCATGTACCTGTTCAACTCGAATCCGTTTCCCTAACGAATAACTTTCATACCGCCCCTCCATTGCCAACACCATCGTCTCCGCCATGCAGGCGAAGGCCTTGCCAGGCGGAAGACCAAAATCGAAACCGAAATCTACCTCGCCAGGCACATCCACGATACCTGCCTCGACGACGAGCACATCGCCTCGCTCTCGAGCCACTGCCGGCGATACGTCCGATGGGCGGGCCACATCGCACACGACCGCGCCGCGCTTGAGATGCTCCGGCTGAATGACCGGCCTGGCGGTGTTGGTGGTACTGAGCACCACGTCGGCTGTGCAGACATCTTCAACGCGCGTTGAGGTGCGGACCCGGCGCGCTCCGGCTTCCCTGACCTGTGCCTCCAACGTGTCCAGGCGCGCGGCTTGCCGGCCAATCAACAGCAACTCAGCCACTCTCGGAGCGAGTAACCCGGCACACGCCGAGCCAATCGTCCCCGTGGCTCCGACTATGGCCACGACGGACGACTCCGGCCGGATACCTCTGCAACGAGCAGCCCCATCCAATGCCTCGATGGCAGTGGCCACGGTGAGACTGCGCCCGGTGGTGACCGGAATGTCCAGGCGCTGAGCAATAGTGACGCCTCCATCACCCACTACGGACGTGAAGGCCAGCAATCCCAGGATGCGGGCCCCCAACGTCTGGGCCATGCGGCCAGTTTGAACAACTTTCTCGTAAACCGCTCGAGGCGACATCTGCAGCATCTGCCGTGCCGTGAACGGACAGGCCACCAACCACCCCTCGATCTCACTCCCCGTCGCCGCCGAGCGTGCCCCGGTGACGTGCGAAAGGTAGATTGGCGGCCAGAAGCGGGAGAAGAAATGGATCAGGCGCGTGGGCAGCACCTTGGCCAGCAACGGATACTTGCGCGCCACGTCCTGTTTGGGATCGAGCGGATGAATGACGAAAGCAAAGTTGTCCATATCCGTGGCCAGGTTTAAGGCTCATACTCCCGGAAGTGCAGGTTTACCCCATCCTTGACGGCAAAATGATCGCTGTTTTCATAATACACATTTCGATCAATCACGCGCCTCTCGGACGAGGCTAACAAAACTACGTCCGACTCGATGGCCCGCCCTGGATACACGACCAGGCCGGAACCGATGAAGCAGTGGTGGCCCACACAGCCGCCTAGCACCGACATGCCTGCGTCCTCCAGTCCATCCTCATACACGGCACAGATGGGCTTGCGCACCAGGTTAAAGTCGGTGAAGGTGTTGCCTGCGCCGATGAAGGTACGGCGTCCGATGCTGCAAAACTGCAGGCACGTATTCTGCGCAACCATGGATTCTTCCATCATCACGCTCATGAAGAGCGCGGCTCGAAAAGGCAGGAAACAGCGATCCGACACCACGCTGAGCATGACCTGGCCCCCCGTCATGATACTCACATCATTTCCGATGATGGAGACATCAATCACAACCCCTGGGCCGATGTTGACGTTGTCACCAATATAGGTCGGTCCTTTGATGATTGCAGTCGGATCAATACTACAGTTGTGGCCGATGTGCACCAACTCCGACGAAGACAGGGCCTGTTTCCGCTCCAGCATGGCATGCCACAGGATTCGGAGTTGCTGCCATACATCGTGTTCAAGTTCGTGATCCCGCCGCGCAGCCTGGGCATACACTCCAAAGATGACGTTGGCGGTGATGGTATGCACCCAGTGCTCGACAGAGCAAAACGCTCTGGTGGGCACCTGATACACCAGTTCACGCCTGTCATCGGACATGTGGGTCGGGACGTGGTAGTACCCCATCTCGCGTGCTGCCGTGTCTATCACGAGCGGGTATGCCTCGGGCTCAATGCCGTGCGGGAAATACCACATATCGGCAACGTACACGTCCCCCTCGCAACGAATCCCCTGCTGCAAACGAAGGGCATGCGCAATGATCGCACGATCATCCAACGCAAACGCGACCCGACAAGCCCTGTCTGACTTGCGAGCCTGCCGCATGAACTCGTCGAGGAAGAACTGATCAAAGAACAGATTGTCCCGATATACCAGTGTCTCCACCGGCCGCGACTCAACCTCGGCCAGCGACTCAACCTCACGCTCCTCCGTCGTGTATGCCGCCAGCAAATCGCGCTGATGGAGCCACAGTGGCTTGTTCAGCACACGTAGTTTACGCGCAGGCTCGTTGAATGGAAATATTTTGCGTTGGTCTAACAGGATAATCTTGCGCATCTACTGTTCAGTCCAGGGGACGCTTGCCGACCAGGATGGTGCACGCGTGGTCGCCAGCGGCCATGCACGACACTTCTTCGACGTAGAACGTCTTGCCGCCACTAACCCAATACAGCCCTTCCTCCAAAATGCCGACCGCCAGATGGCAACAGGGTGAATCGCTCCTGCGTTCCCAGCACACGCCACAACGCTCCATAATCCACTGAAAATACTGATCGTCCTCTCCCAATCGTATCAGGTGGTCGGTAAACTTGTTGAACGTCTGGGCCAGGACCTCAAACCCTACCTTGAGCTTCATCCCCAGAGGCAGAATGCGAAAGGTCAGGTCCGCGATGCCCAGCATGGGACCAAAGTCCTTGATCCCCAACCTGAAACAGGCATGGCCAACCCGCCGCGCCAGGCCGCGCCCACCGCGCGGCCCATACATTTCATCCAGCGCCTGGAGCAGTTGCCCCAATTCATCAAAGGCGAACTCTTTGGCAAAGTTATTGGGCGGATAATTCCCAATGTAACGCTGAAGCCGGGCCAGGTTCAGCACCGCATTCACGCCATTGCGGCCCATCACCTCCTCCATCGCCAGAAACACGATCCGTCCCATCTTGTTAGGGAAGAAATACGGCGGCGATTCCTGAACTGGCGCGACAAGTCCATCCGCTATACGAGTGCTCACTACCCGCCCGACCGATGCATCCATATCCAGTCAGACTTACCCTCCCTGTCACATCGCTAAGCGCCAGGCTGATGAGCCAGAAACTCACTTAACGTCTGATGGAACAGTTCGGGCTCATCCAACATCGGGAAGTGGCCCGACTGCTCGAAGTAACGTATCTCCGCCAACGGTGTACCCTGTGCCAACACTTCACCCTGTCCGGGATCTACAATGCGATCCATCCGGCCGTAGATGCCCAACGATGGGACTTGAATCTCCTTCAACCGCGGACGCAAGTCCGTTTTTCGTAACGACGCGATGCTGTGATGAAAGGACTCCAGCGTAGTACGTGAAAGGTCACGCTCAAACATCTTGTACCAGGTCTTCCAGTCCCGCGCCAGGAGCGGAGAGAAAAGCCTGACACCCAGCGGGATGACACCCGGGACCTGGTAAGCCAGACTGGCCAGCGGACGCCGGGCTGCAAACCGCAGCGCAGGTGCCAGCCCATCCCCCACGACCGGAGAGCCCACCACCGCCACCTTCTGCACTCGCGCGGGGTGCTCCAGTGCCAGACACAGTGAGACAGTGCCACCCATAGAATGACCGATGACAGGCGCTCGCTCAATCCCCAGCCATTCCATAAACTGGTCCACCATCTCCACATAGTCCTGGACTGTAAAGCCCCCTCCTTGCTTCCCGGACTCCCCAAAGCCCCAGAAGTCGAGCGCGTAGGCCTTACAGGTGCGGCTCAGCGCCTCCATAGTATTCAGCCAGTGGTCCCAAGACTCCAGCCAGCCATGTAACAAGATCACGGCCCGTCCACGGCCATAGGCCTCATAGTGGACCAGCCCCCGGTCGGTAACAATGGAACTCATAGACCCGTCACTTTCGGTAGCCTGTCATCCTTAATATTATCATGAAACTGTAACATAAACATTGAGAAACCATTGCAGTTTCGTTAAAGTGAAGTTACAGTCCTGATGATACACGACGGTCGAACCTGCCATCCTACGTGGTTCGACCGCCGGGCACACGAAACTTGCCATGCGCAGATAGAATTGGTTTATCCCGACAAAACGCAAGCCCCGGCTATAGGACGGATGGCGTGTCTACCACCCTGGCGCACCTACTCCTCCTCACCCAACAGTTCGAGGACTGAGTACAGGAGTTCGAGTATGACACGCCGGACGCTTTCCCGATCGGTCGCCATACAAGGTACAACTTTGACTTCCGGAGGGATGCGCAGTGCAATGCGCAAGTCTTCAGGTGACCAGGCGTCCTGCAGGTCCTGCTTATTGGCCGCCACGATGTAGGGCACAGGCGCATAGGAACGAAACGTGTCGAGGATACTACGAGCCTCACGAAACGTCTCCGGCCGTACACTGTCGAGCAGGACAACGAAGCCGAGCATACCTTCGGCAAGTATTTCCCACATGAAGTCGAAACGACGTTGGCCGGGGGTACCGAACATGTACAGGACCAGACCATCATCTATGGTGATGCGCCCAAAGTCCATCGCGACCGTTGTCTGGTCCTTGATCCGTTCCTCTGGGCGAGAGATCTTTTTCTCTGTCGCCACGACCTCGATCTCGCTGATCGTCTGGATAAATTGCGTCTTGCCCGCCGAAAACGGGCCGGTTACTACGATTTTGACAGTCTGCATTGTTAGCGTCTCTGAAAGAAGTCAACTAATCGCTCGACCACGCCACGTTTGACGGCTGGACGGCGCATGACCACAGGAGGCTGCCCCATGGGCCCGGCCGGTGCAGGCACAGCCACCCCTTCTGGCCGGACCAACTCCACCAGCCCTGCCTGCAGTAAGCCATATACGATCTTGCGAATCTGGAAATCGCTCATGTTGTTATACTGCGCAATCTGGTGGATCGTGTTGCGCGGGTTAATGAAAGATACCACGCGCCACTCCTCGACACTCAGGCTGATGTCACGCAGGCGTGCATCAGGCCGCTCGGCGAACTTGAGCGCCACGTCAAGGTTGGGCAGTTCTTCCTGCAGCCGCTCCAACTCCTTCAGGCGACGGCTACCCTCCATAATCACATTCTGCAAGTCAATTGGAATCGTAATACGGTCCTCAAACGGCAGCACGTTCGATTCGAAGGAGAACGTGCCCTCGGAACAGGTGAACAGCGGGTAGACGTTGTTCAAAATGTAGGAGCGCACACTCCGTACGACGTCATCCTGGTTGACGTAGCCCGCATTGATCAACAATAGACCCAATTCCTTTTCATTCTTGACATCAGCGCGGGTCTGGATCGCGCGGGCCTGCTCTTCTGTGATCTTGCCGGCACGTTGCAGCATCGTCGCCAGATGATCGCCCTGGCCATCCAGCGTCGCGTAGACGAGTTTGCCTTCCTTAAAACAGAGGCGCGCCTGGGCTTCACGTGTGCCGATCGTCAGTGTGCCCGTTTTGCGCGCCAGACTGATCAGGTTGAGCAACTGCGGTGTGCTGAAATCCCGCAAGTTCCCCTTCAACGCCATAAGTACCTCCCCAGCAACCAAGAAAACCGCAATACTGAACCCTGATGCCCTCTTGCGCACCTGATGCGAGGAAGCAGCCCGTCCGGCCCAACCTTCGCAAGGGTTTTATCGGCCACTGATTATACCTGCTATTGGCAAGCAAGTCAACTTTGCTACTTGCCCATCTTTCCAGCAGATGGTATACTACCCACAATAACTGCTACTCACCCGATGAGGGGTTGTATGGCCAAACGACGACGCAGTGGAAAGCGCTTTCGGCTGTTGATCTACGAGCGCATGGGACAGCGCTGGGCCTGGCCCTGTATCTTGATTATACCGGTCTCAATTACGCTATGGCGGTTTGCGCCCAGCGTTCCAATCCTCTATGCGCCGCTCCGCCCATTGGCCCTCATCCCGGCCCTGATCTCTCTCGTCATTCTGGCATACATCTACCTGGCCCGACGACTGGCCTGGGTGCAATGCAGGCCCAAGCACCTGCACATTCAAACCCCTCTCTACCCACTCGCCGTCTCCTATAGCCGTATCAGGGCCGTACGCCCCCAGACCTTCGCCCAGGTATTCGACCCGGCTGAGGAGAAAGCGGCTCGCCGGCGCTGGCTGCGCCCCTACTGGGGCAAGACCACGCTGGTGGTGGAACTCTCCAGGTACCCGATGAGCAAAGCGTGGCTTCGCCTGTGGTTCAGCCCTTATCTCCTGGCTCCTGACGACACCGGCTTCGTCTTCCTGGTCGAGGATTGGATGGGACTCTCGCGCCAGTTGGAAGAGTTCCGCTACACCTCGGCGATGGACCGCGCAGCACGGCAGTAAGCGCATCGTCCAGTATGATTCCGGCTACACCACCTCCACTACTGACCCATCCTGCGTTTTGGTCACCTCGATACGTGCAGGGAAGGCATCCTTCAACTCGTCAATGTGCGTGATCACCAACACGCGCGCAAAGTCGTCTTGAATGGCGTTGATTGCCTCGACCAGTCGCTCGCGGCCCTGCGCGTCCTGGGTGCCAAACCCCTCGTCAATCACCAACGTCTGTAACTGCGCCCCGGCCCGCCGGGCCAGGATTTTAGAGAGTGCGACGCGGATAGCAAAGTCAACCCGAAATGCTTCGCCTCCTGAGTAGAGGGAATATTCGCGCGTCCCCAGTTCGTCGGCGATCTTGATCTCCAGTGTTTCTCGCACCTCACCCGCCTGCGTCTCCCGCTGCGTGTCGAAGCGCATGTGCATGCGTCCGCCGGTCATGCGCGCCAGAAGCCGATTGGCCTCCACCTCGATCTCCGGTACCGCCGCTTCGATGATCATGGCCGGCACACCCTGGACGCCACAGGCGATCCGCAGTTCGTCGTAGATGGACTGCCCGGCGGCCAGTTCATTCCGCCGCTTGAGTTTGTCCGCCTGCTGCTGCTCGAGGGCCTTGCAGGCCTCCAGTCGCTGCTGCGCCGCGCCCAACCGCTGGCGGGCGGCAGCCTCCTCCCGGCGCACCCGCTGCAACTCTGCCTCAATCGCCGGGGCGTCTTGCAGCCGTTCTCGCAGTTCCCCGGCTTGCCCTTCCAGCTCCTCCCGATGTGCCAGCGCCGTCTCGATCTGCTGCCGCGAGCGCTGTGCAGCCTCTGCCAGTCGTTGGAGTGCTGCCTGCTCCTCCTGCATGCCTGTCTGTGCAACGTCCAGGCGCGCTTTTCGTTCAGCGAAGACCTGCCCTTCGGCCACGGCCTGGCGTGCCGCTTCGTGGGCCTCCGCATCGTACCCCAGTTCCACCGCCAGCGCCAGGACCTGTGCCAGTGCGGCCCGCTCCTCGGGGGCATAGTCCTCCGTGGCCAGCCGTTGCTCCACGATGGCCCGCTCCGCCTGGGCTGCCTCCAGTGCTTCCGCGGCCTGCTGTCCCTGTGCAACGCGCTCGGCCAACGCTGCTCCCTGCCGCTGCAGTGCGGGCAGGTCACGCAGCAGTTGGTCGCTCTGGACAATCTGGTCCTCCAACGCCCGCGCCCGTTCCGCCAACTCCTCCACCGTCGCCAGGTTTGCGCGATACGCATCGCCCCTGGCCCGCCCATCGGCCTGGAACTGATCCAGCAGCCGCAGCCGGTGCTCGTCGGTGAGGGATTGTCCGCACAAGGGGCACTCGGCCTCTGCCCGTTCCAACAGTGTGATTTTCTCCTTGAGCGCGTCCATCTCCGTCCGCAGCGCCTCGTTGCGAGTACGCAACTCCACCTGCTCTTCGGCGATGCGCGCCAGGTCCTCCCGCGCCGCCTGCCGGCTCTCCGACAATTGTGCCAGATGAATCAGTTGAGCCTGGACCTCCTCGCGCTCGGCCAGCAGCGGTTCATCGGGCAACCGGCTCTTCAGTTCGGCGCTGCGCCGCGCGATGACTTCACGCTCTGTCTCGAGGCGGTGGCGCGCCTCCGCCAGTTTCGCTTCCAGCGCCGTGCGACGCCCGTACAGTTCCACCGACTGGCGCAGTTTGGCCCCCAATTCCCGCTCCTGCTCAACCGCCCGCTGATAGGCCGCGTAACCGGTCTTGATCTCGTCCACCCGCGCCAGCAAGCGCTCGTACTCGGCCAGCCGCGTCTCGCGCCCACGCCGCTCCTCCGCCAGCGCTTCCAGGTCCCGCTCTATCCGGGCAATTTGCGCGCCCAGGTCAGCGATTTGCATCTCGACGTGGCGGAGTTCCATGCGTGCCGTCTCGATCTGGTGATAGGCCGTCTGGGCTTCCTGGACCGCTACACTCAGCTCCACGACGGCCGCCTGAGCAGTCTGAAATTCGGCCTCATACGTGGGCCGCCGGGCCAGTTCGGCCTTGATCTCCTCCAGCCGCAGTTGGATGGCCTCCGCCTCGGCCTGGATCGCCCGCAGCCGTTCCTTGGCCCGCTCTTCGTAGACTACCCAGCGGTCGAGCCCCAGAATATCCCCCAGCACGCGCTTGCGCTCGGCGGGAGTCTTGACCGTAAACTCGTCGGCGCGGCCCTGGCGGAGGAAAGCGGAGTTGACGAACGTGTCGTAGTTGAGCCGGAGGAGGCGCTCGATCTTGTCCTGCGTGGCGCGGATGCTTCCTTCAGCGATGGAACGCCACCGCCCCCCCTCCCCCCTCGTAGGGGGGACAGAGGGGAGTACAAGCACCTGGAAGTCGAGCACAGTGCTGCCACGCTTGCCGCCCTTACGTCGGCGCAGCACACGATAGGTCTGACCACCCAGTTCAAACGTGAACTCGACCGCCATCTCGTCCTGGCCTGGGGGATAAGGAGGAGTACCGTGGATTAACTCGTCGTCCCGTTTGGCCCGCGACCTGCCCCACAATGCCCAGGTGATGGCGTCGAGCAGCGCCGACTTGCCCGCGCCGTTCTCGCCAGCCAGGCACGCGACGTGGATACCGGCAAAGTCCAGCGCCGCCTGGCGGTAACACATGAAGTTGGTGAGGGAGAGTTTTTGAGGGATCACGCCACCCGTACCCGCCTAAGTGGTTAGTATAGCACAACCTCAGACCGAATGCAAATGCACTGGCGACCAGAGCGCATGCATGATCACACCGATTTGCCGTCTGCGCCATCTTATGCTAAAATTAGCCTGCCATGATGGCACGTATCGTCTTTATGGGTTCGCCAGAGTTCGCCGTGCCAGCGCTCGAGGCGCTGGCCGACACATACCACGTGGTCGGCGTCGTCACGCAGCCCGACCAGCCGGCCGGCCGCGGGCGGCGACTCACCCCGCCACCGGTCAAGCAGGTGGCACTGGAGCGGGGCTTGCCGCTATTCCAGCCCCAGTCGCTGCGCACGCCGGAAGTGCTGGCCCAACTGGCGGCCTGGAAGCCAGAGGTCATCGTCGTGGCTGCCTGCGGGTACATTCTGCCCCAAGACACACTCGACCTGCCCGTCCACGGCTGCCTCAACGTCCACGCCTCGTTGCTCCCCCGCTGGCGGGGTGCCGCGCCTGTTCCGGCGGCCATCCTGGCCGGCGACGAGATCACCGGCGTGACGATCATGCAGATGGATGCAGGCGTAGATACGGGCCCCATCCTGGCCCAGCGCGAAGAGCCGGTCCTTCCCAACGACACACGAGTCACACTGGAGGAACGGCTGGCACAAATCGGAGCCGACTTACTGGTGGAAACGCTACCAGCGTACCTGGCAGGAGACCGGCAGCCCCGACCTCAGCCGGGGGAGAGAGCGACCTACACGCGGCAACTGCGCAAAGAGGACGGCCAACTCGATTGGTCGCTCCCGGCAGCCGAACTGGACCGGCGGGTGCGGGCGTTCACCCCCTGGCCGGGCGCATTCACACTGTGGCGCGGGCAACAACTCAAGGTGTTGCGGGCTGTGCCGTTGCCCCACTGGCGAGGAGACGCGCCACCGGGCACCGTAATTGCACTGGCAGGCGCAGCGGCCATCGCAACGGGCGAGGGAGCACTGCGTCTGGAGGAGCTCCAATTGGCCGGCAAGCGACCAATGGACGTTGCGGCTTTCCTCCATGGCCAGCGTGCTTTCATCGGCAGCCGGTTGGGAGGAACGTAGGTGAACAGTCATAGAGAGCGGGGGATGGTGGCATCCTCCGTTCTGTTTGTGAACACTTGCCTAACCAGGGTATACGGTGGTATAATCTCAACCAGTTGAAGGTTGATATATCGTTTGCTCACATCCATACGTAATCTGGGGTCACGATTTAGAGAGAGATGGAGGATCAGGTATGTCCGGTCACAATAAATGGTCAACGATCAAGCATAAGAAAGCCGCGGCGGATGCCAAGCGAGGCAAGATTTTCACCCGGCTGGCACGGGAGATCGCGATTGCAGCGCGCGAGGGGGGAGGCAGCCCCGATGTCAACTTCCGCCTGCGCCTGATCATGGACAAGGCCAGGGCCGCCAATATGCCCAAGGAAAACGTCGAGCGGGCCATCAAGCGTGGCACCGGGGAACTCAAAGGCGAAGACCTGGCAGAAGTAACCTACGAGGGTTACGCTCCCAATGGTGTCGCATTGCTGGTACAGGTACTCACCGACAATAAGAACCGTAGTGTCGCTGAAGTCCGCCGCACGCTCACCCGCCAGGGTGGTGCTATGGCCGACGCCGGCTCTGTCGCCTGGCAGTTCGACCGCAAGGGATACATCGCGATTACACCCGATGGCGCGAATCAGGAGACCGTGTTCGAGATCGCGGTGGAGGCCGGAGCCGAGGACGTCGTGTTCGGCAGCGACCTGGTCGAGGTCTACGTGTCGCCGGAGAACCTCCAGGCGGTGCGAGAGGCATTAAAGAATGCCAGTATCGAAGTGGAGACAGCCGAGTTGTCGATGGTGCCCAAGACGGCGATGCAACTGGAGGAAAAAGAGACCCTCCAGGTGATGGGAGTCATCGAGGCGCTGGAGGAACTGGACGACGTCCAGCAAGTCTACTCCAACCTGTACATCAGCGACGAGGTGATGGTCAAATACGAGGCAGCGGCCTGACCCCCCATGCGCGTACTTGGCATTGACCCTGGCACCGCTACTACAGGCTATGGCGTGGTGGAGGAGGTGAAGGGAGAGTTGAAGCCGCTGGCGTTCGGGGTGATCCGGACGCCAGCCGACCAGCCTCTGCCTGTGCGCCTGCAGTTGATTTACCGGGCGGTGAGGGAGCTGGCCGCAGCGTGGAAACCGACGGCCGCAGCAGTCGAAGAGCTCTTTTTCAGCAGCAACGTGCGCACAGCAATGAGCGTGGGGCAGGCGCGTGGGGTAGCACTCCTGGCTCTGGCCGATGGGGACCTCACCGTGGCCGAATACACACCGCTGGTGGTCAAGCAAGCGGTGACCGGGTACGGGAACGCCGACAAGGCCCAGGTGCAGGAGATGGTGCGGCTATTGCTGGGACTGGCAGAAGTGCCCCGCCCGGACGACGCGGCCGATGCGCTGGCGGTCGCCATCTGTCACCTTCACTCAGCCCGCCTGAATGCGCTTGCTGAAGCGTAAACGCCAATCCTTGCGCCGGCTACCAGCCTGCGCGAGGATGCCCTTCACGTGAACAGACGTTGAGAGATGATCGCCAGATTGAGCGGGACGGTATGGAATATCGGGCAGGGGCTCGTGGTGGTCCGCACCGGCGGGATCGGCTTGCAGGTCCACGTGCCTTCTGGCGTGCTGGCGCAACTGGATGGTGTGGGCCAGCCGGTAGAGTTGTTCACCCACCTGCACGTGCGCGAAAACGAACTGGCACTCTACGGCTTTCTCACGGAAGAGGAACTGGCGCTGTTCAAACTCTTGTTGAGCGTCTCTGGAGTCGGTCCCAAAACCGCGCTGGCGCTGCTGAGTACCGTTTCACCGGACGTGCTTCGTCAGGCCGTGGTACAGGAAGAGCCTGCACTGTTGTCCCGTGTGCCGGGTATCGGACCGAAAACGGCCAGAGCGATCATCTTCCATCTGAAAGACAAGTTGATCCCAACCGGAGCAAAGGCGGTGCCGCTGTTGAGTGATGCCGACGCCGAGGTCATCGCCGCGTTGACCGGCCTGGGCTTCAGCCTGGTCGAAGCCCAGACAGCGCTGCAGAGTTTGCCGCGAGATGAGGACTTGCCTGTCGAAGAGCGGGTGCGCCAGGCATTGGCCTATTTCGCCGCGCCCTGATCGGAGGGATGCCCATGGTACGAGAGCAAGAATCAGAGCAATGGCCGGCGTGGCGCCAGCGATTGCGCCGTCTTCTGGCTCCCAACATCCGAGGCAAAATTATCCTCCCCTATCTGATCCTCACGCTGATCGTGGCGATCAGCGGCACCTATGTGGTCACCAGCCTGGTGGCCAGTACCCTCGACGAACGATTGACCAATCAGTTGCTCGAAGCAGGGCGTGTGGTTTCAGATAGCCTGGCACGCCGGGAAATGAGCCATCTGGAGTCAGCACGCACCGTCGCCTTTACAGTAGGGCTGGCTGAAGCCGTGCAGGCCGGCGATCGGGAGACAGTGATTGCGCTGGCTCAACCCGTGGCCGTCGTCCGGGGAGTGGAGAACTTGATTGTCGTTGACACGCAGGGCCAGGAGATGCTGCACATGCTGCGGCGGGCTGATGGCTCGTACGAGTTCGCGGAGGGACAGTTCGACACCGCCGCGCTGTGGATGGTGCAGGCGCTGCTCGAGACTGGCAATCCAAACGAACTGCCAAAGCGTGGCCTGGTGGTACATCCGTTAGACCAGCGTTACTACTATCTTACAGCCATCCCCTTTGGATTGAAGGACAGGATGGCCGGTGTGGTCGTCGTGGGCACCTCGCTCGATACACTGTTACCTTACTTCAAGATCACGTCTCTGGCTGACGTGGTCATCTACCTCGATGGCGGCCGCGCTGTGGCCACCACCTTTACGGTTGCCGAGCAACCCGCCGACGTCACTGCCTTGCTGGACGAACTCTCAACCACGCCAGCGTTGTATGAGAGCGCCCTGTCCAACACCAGTTCTACCGCCGGCGAGAACGTCCGTATTCGTGGCCGTTCGTACCGCCTCGCCCGCGGGCCTATTCGCGTGGGCAACGATAACCTGGGGGTATTCGCCGTGGCCCTGCCCTCACAATTCATCATTCGGGCTGGCACCACCAGCCGCAATACCTATGCGTTGATCTTCAGTGCTGCGATGGCCGGCGTCATATTGGTCGGGTACCTCATCTCTCAGCACATCACTCGCCCGCTCAGTCGCCTGGTCCGCACGTCGCAGGCAGTGGCAGAAGGAGACCTGGAGCAGCGTACCGGCATCGTCAGTGCGGACGAGATCGGCATCCTGGCTGACACCTTCGACGAGATGACGGGGCGCTTGTCGGAGCGAACCCGCGCACTGGAGGAGGCGATCGGGCGCATGCGGGCCATCCTCTCCAGCATCGGCGATGGCGTGGTATTGGAGGACATGGAGGGGAAGCTCGTTCCGTTGAACGTAGCGGCCGAACTCCTCTTGGAGGAGATGGCCGACAATTTTGCGCTTGGTCCGCTGCGCGAACTGTCCGTCGAAGATTACGATCAGATGGCAGACTTCCAGCCAAGTCCCTGGCTTCTGGAACGCCGGCGCTTCCAGGTGGGCCGGAAAGTGATCAGTGCCCACTCTGCCGCTGTCCGCACGGACGACGGCGAGCACCTGGGCACTGTGATTGTACTGCGGGACGTGACAGCCGAAGCCGAGGCCGAGCGGCTCAAGGATGCATTTATCACGCACGTCTCGCACGAACTGCGCACGCCGCTGACGGCTATCAAAGGTTACAGCGAGCTTTTGCTCGTCACCGCCGGCGACGCACTCGACAAGGAAAAACTAGGTTTTCTGGAGACGATCTCCCGTCACACCGACAACCTGGTGGCCATGATCAACGAACTCCTGGACTTTTCAGAGATGGAGGCGGGAGGGCGGCTGAGCTTGCGGCGGCGTCCCGTTCAACTGACCACCCTCGTCGAGGAGATAGCGGACGAGGTGCGTCCGCAGATTCAGGAAAAGGGACTGATGTTCCAGGTGGACACCCCTGCTGAACTGTCCCCGGTAGATGCAGATCCCAGACGGCTGCGCTGGGCGGTGATCAATCTGGTGCGCAATGCCTGGCAGTACACGCCGACCGGCGGTAGCGTGACACTACGACTGTCGGAGCACGATGGCCAGGTGATTCTCGACGTCATAGACACCGGGATAGGCATCTCACCTGAGAACCAGAAACATCTCTTCAGCCGCTTCTACCGGGTCACGAACGTGACGGCAGACGACGTGCGGGGACTTGGCCTGGGGCTATACGTGACCCGGGCGATTGTCGAGGCGCACGGGGGAAGCCTCCAGATCGTCAGTAAGAGAGGATTCGGCAGCACATTTAGCGTGATTCTTCCGGCGCTACAGGACCATAAGGGCGAGAAAGGCGCAGACTAGTGTCACCGCAGAGAGAAGATGACGACATAGATGCGAAAGAGTCCGGGAGTAACCGTGACAGAGACCGGAACCGGCGCGATTGGCTCATATTTCTCCTGATTCTGCTCCTGGGGTTTGCCTGTCTCCTGATCACGGCCCAGATGGCGGTCAACCCGGAGCGTGTCTGGCGGGTCCCGGCCAATATGCTTTCCGAGCTGAATCCCGACGAGAGTCTCGGTACCCCTGGGATACCCATTGAACCGCTCCGCCCGGAAGTAATGACGCTGCCCTGGGACCCACGAACCATCCTGACACCTGGGGCTGAGGGGACGGCGATTGCCGTCCCGGTAGGGACCTTCGTCCCAGCCCTGACGAGCACACCCACGCCCCAGGAAGTGGCTGAGGTTCTGACGCCCTCTCCCAGTCTTACTGTGTCGCCTTCCCCCACACCCACGTCCACGCCTACCCGCACACCCACGCCCACGCAGACGCCAACACGCACCCCCACACCCACGTCCACGCAGACGACGACGCCCACCTCTACCCCTATACCCACGGACACACCCACGCCTCACCTGCCCCCGGAGCCGACTACCGAGACGCCGACACCGACCGAGACACCCACACCGACAGACACTCCCACGCCGGAGACACCTACACCTACGCCCATACCACCCCCGTCTGTCTTCAGCATCATACCCAACCAGGGAGTGAATACGGTGCCCGTGCCAGTGACCATCACGGGAGCCAATTTCTTCGGTGTGCCCACAGCGATGCTCGGAAGCAGCGCGCCCATCGCCATTTCCGCTGCCACTACTACCACGCTCACCGGCACAGTGCCAGCCGGTCTCATACCTGGCGTCTATGCCCTCCGCGTCACAAACCCCGATGGGCAGTTTGCTATCCTCTCGCCAGCCTACACCGTGCTTGGCCCGGACACGACACTGGAGACAGGCCGGGTGTCAACTTTCGGCACTGCCGCCACTGCGCCAGCCAACGGGGACAACGATCAGGTACAGGTCATCTTCCTGGAGGTTCCCGATACCGTCACAGACACGCTCTACGTCCACATCTTCGACCCTGACCTGGGCGGTACACTCGACGAACAGCAAGGGGCAGGCTGGGATACTGACACGAACTTTAGCCTCTATGGAGGCGGCGGTGCCTACGCTGATCCGGCCGCCCGCCAGGCCCGCTTCGCCACGACGGGCGATCCTGGCATCAGCAGTGGCACTTTGATCGCCAGCCAAACGTTTGCTGTGGACGATCCACTGAATCCACTGGATGGGACCTGGTATTTATTCGCCACGTTCGACCCCACCCAGGGGGAAACAGTGGGGAACAGACGCGTGTTCAAACTTTCCGTGATAGGCGCTAATGGCGGCGACGACGGCAATCTCTACAACGTGGCGCTGAGCACAAGTGGCTCATCGCCCAGTGATGCACCGGCAGGCGGGCGGATCTTTGCCTATGCGTGGACGTTCCCGCTCGTCTCCGGTTCCCCCCATTGGCTGTATCCTTACGTGCCGCCAGGGACAGAGTTCTTCGAGCAACACAACTGGGACCTGGACAGCCCTGCCGGCGCAATGAGGTTCTACACGCCGATACGCATCACAGATGTGGACGTACTCGGCATTTCTGGCAATGCGGCAGAAGCCTCATCGCGCTATCGCGTGGATGCCAGTGAAGACGAAGCCACGTGGACTACGATGATGGCATTTTCCTTCCCGGGAGCCAACGACGTCACGTTCTGGGTCGTAGACGGGATTGGAACACCTCTCCCGATCTTCACCCGCCCGACGACGACCTCGCCCCCGTAGAATAATAGTAGGAACATTTCTCACTGCGGGGCTGAGGGGACGGCAGCGGAGAGAGGCGTAGGTGTGGGAAGTGGGACGGCGGCGGGTAGAGGTGTGGGCGTGGGCAGTGGGCCGGGATACCAATAGATCTTGGTCGCTGCGCAGGGGTCATAGTCGGCACCGAGTATCACCCGAAAGTCCACCGCACTCCCTTCGGTCGGCTGAGGAACGACGTCGCTGGGCTCGCGCTTGTAGAGCCGCATCAACCGCGAGACGGCCGAGCCCTTCGCACTGGTAGTAAAGTCCACGATTTGCGTGCGTGGACAAGCCCCATCGGCCGGCCCAACGTTCACGACTTCGAAGCCCTCCCAACCCAATCTTTCGGCCGCCACGTAGCCTAGTCCCTCGTAGGGAGTGCCATTCCACACCTCGACCCGGAAGGCGCGCTGTTGTGCGCGTGCGCTGGCCGGCGGCGCCAGTGCCTCGTTGACCAGCAGGCCGAGCGCCTCGTAGTACGGAACCAGCACGTACCCCCCGTTCGGTGCAGTCCACGACTGTACGACGCTCCGCCCCACGAAACGGCTCTTCACGTTGAGCGGGTCCAACCGCGAGCCAAGCGTACCCAGATAGAGCAATTCGTCCAATCCCAGATCCGTCAAGACAGTCTCATCGAGCACACTCCACAACTCGGGAATCCTGGGAACGATGTTCAGCGTCATGATCTGGTTGTACAATCCCCGCAGCACCTGCTGCTGGCGGCGGTTGCGGTCAAAGTCGCTGGTGCTCCAGCGGGAACGGGCATACCAGAGCGCATATTTGCCATCCAGGTGGTGGATACCCGGCAGCCAGTCCACGTCGGTCTGGCCGGTCGGTGACGCGGGATCAGGAAAGGTGTCGGCCAGGGGGCATTCCACAGCCACGTCCACGCCACCCAGCGCATCCGTGATCTTGGTGAACCCGTCGAACCCGACCAGCACGTAGTAGTGGATGGGTATCCCAAAATTGTACTCGAGCGTGGCTTTGAGCAGCCCCGGGCCACCGCCAGGATAGCCATTGCGCACCCCATGGCTATAGGCCGTGTTGATCTTATCGAAGCCATAACTGGGAATCCAGGCATAAAAGTCACGGGGGATCGAGAGAAGTGCAGCCGAGGGCAGAGCGGGATCGATGCTGACGACGACGATCGTATCGGTACGCCCCGCGCTCTCCTTGGAAACCTGATCGGAGCCCAGTACGAGGAGATTGATCACACCGCTGGGCTGCTCCACCAACGGCATCGGTGCTGGCACGGGCAACGGACTGAAAAGCGGATTCGTGGTCGTCAGAATTGGAGGCGGGACAGGCAATGTGGTGGGTGGGTGAGGCGTGGGGCTGGGTGTGGGAGTGCAGGTAGGTGTGGGCGTAAAGGTGAGAGTAGGGCTGGGGGTAGGAGCAGGCGTAAACGTCGGTATGGATGTCTCGGTAGGCAGAACCGTGGGTGGTATAGCAGGTCGGGCAGTAGGGGTTGCCGTGGTCAGCACCTGGGCCACTTTCGGAGCGGTGACGATGGCCCACCGGCTGGCCACAACCGCCAATGCCAGGATGACGATCAGGGTCAACCCTTCAGACAGATGATTTAGTGAACGTTGCATAGAATCCGTGCGCCCCTCTTCACAATTCTCAACCCTATCCAGAAGGAGTTGAGGTAGGCGTTGGCGTATATGTAGGTGTGGGAGACTCCGTCGGGATGGACGTCGGGGTGAACGTCGGCGTGTACGTAGACGTAGATAGTTCCGTTGGAGTAGGCGTCGGCGTAGGAGTAGACGTCGAAGTAGGGCCAGGGGTTTCGGTAGGTGTCGGAGTAAGAGTGGGAGTGCTCGTCGAGGTGGGAGTGTCCGTGGGGATGGAGTATTCTGTAGGTGTAGGAGACGGCGTAAGAGTAGGAGTGAAAGTGGAAGTGGAAGTGGGAGCAGGAGTGGGAGGCTCGGTAGGTATGTATAAGGGTGTAGGGGTGGGAGTGGACGTGGGTGGCAAGGACGGCAAATAGAGCGCCAGGCCAGCATATATCACGTAGCCATTCAGACAATTAGCCTGCTGGATAGCATCTATACTCACCCCGCAACGCCGCGAGAGGGAATAGAGCGTGTCGCCTGGCTGGACGATGTACACAACCCAACCCAGTGGTGGACCGCAAGGATACCACCATGGGGTGGGACTGGCATACCAGGTGGGTGGCGCGACCGGGGTGAACGTCGGTGGAACAGCCGTGTCCGCTGTGGGTGATGAAGGAGTAAGCGACGGAGGAGCAGGAGACATCGTCGGAAGAGGCGTCGGTTGGACCACGGGCAAGTACGGTGTAGGGGACGGCGAGAGCACAGCAACTGCCTGAGTGGGCGCTGGGCGTACGCCCAACGTATCGAGTTGGCTCAACAGAAAACTACCCAACAGCAACCCCACGCTGATGAGCGTGATGGCAATGCTCCCCAGCAGTTGCCTTACGCCTGTAACGTGGCTTGCGTTGGAGTGCATCCGTCCGCTCACTGTCGTCTCTCGACCTCACCAGACCCGGCCTTCGCCAATCGGTCGCGGTCATCATCCTCGGACGAAAGCGGCAGGATGAAACTAAACGTACTGCCTGCTCCCGCCTCACTTTCCACCCAGATACGGCCGTCCTGCGCTTCCACCAACGATTTCGCAATGGACAGACCGACCCCGGTATCGCCCACCCCGGCGATGAGCGGGTTGTCGGCCCGGTAGAGGCGCTGGAAGACCCGACGTTGCTCCTCTGGCGCTATACCACCGCCCGTATCAGTCACGGACATCAGTAAATGGTCAGGCAAACCCTCAACCTGATCATCGTATCTTTCCAGCCGGGCACCGACCATGATTTCGGTGCCTGGCTGTGAGCACTGACTTGCGTTCGACAGGAGATGCAATACGATCTGGTAGAGACTGTCTCGATCTGCCCGGATGGGGGGCAGTTCGGACGGCATATCCATCTGCACAGCCAGTTTGCGTTCGCTGAACTGAGCAGACAACGACATGATCGCATCCTCGATAACCGTGATGAGGTCGACCGGCCCGGGTGAAAGCGAAATCTGGCCAGCATCTATGGTCGTGACCTTGACCAAATCGTTGAGCAGTCCGTCCATGCGCTCGATGTTCGCCCGCACCCGCTGCAGGAACTGGCGTTGCATCTCACCGAGGATGCCCACCGACTCACCCAGCAGCAGGTCTACATAACCGTTGATCGAGGTCATCGGGGTGCGCAATTCGTGAATCAGCGAGACCGGTACCCTGCTCTGGATCGGCCCTCCTTCCTCTGGATAGAGCACAACGGCCAGCATCCCCGGCCACCCGGCGGCATCGGGAAGGCGTGTCAATTCCGCCCGTATCTTCTGCCCGTCCAGGTCGAGCGTGACTGTAACGATGTCACCGGTCTCAGTTTCTTCGTGTAAGAGACTGTTGACTGCCTGGGACCACACCGGCGCAGTGAACAAGGTCTGGAGTGGCAGGCCGATGAGTGCTGAATGGGGTTGGCCTGTAAAATACTGGGTCTCCCGGCTGGCCAGGACAATGTTGCCTTGACCATCGCTCACCAAAATGCCACCCACGCTGCCGTTGCTGGATCCCGCAGCCGGGCCCGACACCGCCTGGCTACCTGCTTCCTGGAGTTCAGCCTGCGCCTGGATCAGCCGATACTGCAAAGCGTCGTTCGAGTGGGCGAGTTGCTCTGCTTTTTCTCTCCATTCGTTCAACTCGGCCTCCAGTGCTGTACGCGCCTCCGCCAACTGGCGCATTTCCTCCTGCCAGACAGCAGTTTCGGCTATAACCTGGCTGGAAGTGGCCGCTTCTTGCTCGCGCAGACGCAGTTTCGTGGCCAATTCCTCGGCCCGTTGGCACTGGTGCTCCAGTTCAGCCTCCAGTTCAATCGTTCGCTGCGCCAGACGGTCTGCCTCGCCAAGCGCCTTTTCCAGTTCGGCACTGTGATCTGGAGGCTCCTGGCGGAAGACATTGGCCAGTGACATCCCTAGCGCCGTGCCCACAGCCTGGAAGACCTGTTCGTCGCGTGCTGTCCAGTACCGCTGGGAAATCGGGTTTCCGGTCAACATGACACCCAGCGGGGCACCACTACCCATCAAAGGCTGGACCAGCAAAGGGCCCGGACGCTCGAAACCCAGGCCGCTGTACAGCAGCGCAACGCTGGAGTCTTTGCGCGGCGCACGTGCGCGTTGCAGGCGACCAGTTTGAAGAGCGGTAGCCAGTAAAGGATGCCTGGATATAGGCAATATCCGCTCTGCAGGGGCCTGCATGGTATCAGTTGGAGGATGTAGGGCGACGATACGAATCCTCTTGGCCGGTCCAGGAACTGGAAGGCCAATGGCAACCATATCGGCACCCAGTGCATGAGCAATGGATGAAGCGGCCGGCTTTAGAGCAGCCTCGACGTCGCGGGGCGACTCGATACGCCGAACGGCCTCCAGGACACTGGCCAGCTCAAGGGTGGTATCTCTGCCCGTTGCTGAGGACACGCTCAACACGCGGCGATACACCAGGCCAGCCATCAGCGGCAACGCAGCCAGGTTAGCCAGCCGCACCCACCCGGCGGTGTGGGAATCGGCGAATGGAACGGTAAACTGCAAGATATGGCCTGTGAGCCACAGGGCAAACAGACAGGTCACCAGCCCCCAATCGTCCCTACGCCAGATCACGCCGGCCACGAGGCCCACTACGAGGGTCAATATGGCAGAAATCTCCCACACCGTTTCCTGCCAATAGCCATTGTAAGCGATGCCCCAGGTTTCGACCTGGAACCACAGCGTGGCGAAGGCTACGTAGACCCCCGTGGCGACCAGGAGAGTGAGCAGCAACAGCCCTGTGCCCAGACGCGCGTGTCGCTCCAGGAGCGGCAAGAAGGTCCAGACGGCCAGCAGCAGTGTAGCCAGGTCGAGGAAACGCTCGAGCGGAGGCAGCACCGTGTTAGGTGACAGAACGCCGATACGATCGAGCCCGGCGATGAGCATCAACAGGATGCGCGCCAGCACAAAGCCTGCCCCGGTCACCAACAGCCGTATGCCAGCAGGATCACGGCGATGGCGATTCCAGTGCCCGAACGCCATCCCCACGATCAGTTGGATGGCGAACAGGGTAACCAGGTGGTAGACCAGGTCACCAGGTGGGACAGTGATCAATTCGACGAGTTCTCTCAAAAGCACCATTCCAGTTCGATTGTACACCAGAGCAAACAGGTGGTCAACTCATTGCACCCAGAAAGTGGCGTTATTTGAACCCCCGCCGGCCCCCACCGCCGCTGGGCCGCGAGAAGCCGCCGCTCCGGCGGCTGCTACTGCTCCAACTGTGAGAGCGAAAGCCACTGCTACCACTGCGCCTGCCACCATAGCCACCGCCCCCTCCACCGGAAGAAGCGATCTTTAGAATGTCGCCCAGGATATCCATCGTACTGCTATCTGCCTTCCACGCCATCTGCGTGGCCTTGCCCGCCCCTTCGACCTTCACCCCCAGGGGCGGCGTTCCCGCTGCTCCCACGGCCGTGTCGAGGAGCGAACCCAGCGAACGGCTGGCCTGGTCGAGCGAGCGACCCAGGCCGCCTGCCAGCCCGTCGAGCGAAAGATCGGCTCCGGCAGGGCGCTGAGCCAGCGAGGGACGTACCCTCGCCGCACGGTGTAAGCCTCCCGCCACGGCGGGCACGCCCGGCACGCGCCGCGCCGGCATGCGTGGGGTCGCAGGCGCCGTGCCCACGTTCACCGCTACCGGTACCATCCATATCGGCACCTGTGCCCCCATCTTCTCCGCCTGTTGGAGGACGATTTCCTCGACGTCCAGTGCCACCGCGTAGGGGAAGTAGCGGTCGAGCACCTCCTGTGCCTCTTTCACGCCCCCGTACTGTTTCAGATTCTTCAGGTAACGCTGAAAGGCCCGCCAGCGCTCGGCTTCCTCGACCCCCGCCGTCGTACGCTGCGGCATCCACCGGCTGGCTCCCATCAGCATCAATCCGACCAGTGCCAACCCGACGGAGGGAGCACACACCACCGGCCCTACCGAGGCCATCGCGCACAGCGACACCACCCCCAGCACACCGGCGAGGATGACGATCGATATCCCGATCCGTTGCCAGCGCCGTTGCGCTTTCTCGGGCCGCATCGAAAAGTACCGCGTCGTTGCCTCTCCCATCTGTTCGTAGATCGTGGGCAGCGCACGGGTAAAGGTAGGTTGGACCCTGGAGAAGGGAGTGGGTTGATTGGTCTGCTGGATCGCATCGGCCAGGATGTTGAACAACGTGCGCTCGTGTTTCTCCAGCGAGACCTCTTCACCGTCAGCCACCCGTACTACCTCGTTATCGCCAACCTTCTGGCCCCAGTTCAAGGCAACAGTAAAGTCTGCCTGGCGCAAGTCAACGCTGATCAGCCCCAGTGTCGCCAGGTTCAGCAGATCCGCCAGAACGCCTTTGGTCGTGGGTTTCTCGTCCACCAGATAAGCGACGACGCCCGGCGGCAGATCGGAGGGTGGCTCGGTCAGGTATTGGGCCACGACCGGCGCGGGGCGGTCGCGCCCCCAGAGGTACCAGGCGGCCAACACACCCAGCAGCCCCACGATGGGGATCATGCAACTCAGCACCCCCAACGCCAGTTGCCAGCGGGCACGGCTGACCGCCGCCTGTCGTTCCGCTTCCATGCGCGCACGCCCCGCTTCCAGCGCCTGCTCCAGGCTATACTGCCAGTCAGGCTTCTCGGCCGTCGTCGCGTTGACCGGCAGCCGGACACGCACCGACCACGCTTCGCCCGCTGGCACGGGGGTATTGCGGGTCACGCGGAGTGTCCCGTCTGACTGGACGGCCGTCGTACCTCCCTCCACAGTCACCACGTCGGCATTCACGCCGGGTGGCAGGCGTAACTGCACACTCGCCGCTTCCACCTCCACGTCCCGGTCTGCAAACACAGCAGTCCAGGCAATTTCTTGCGCGTCGGTGAGCACGCGCACCGCACCCAGCACCGTATAGCGCAACTTGAACGTCGCTTCATCGCCGGCAGTCAACGCCGGAAAGGCCCACTCCACCAGCGTCGAGCCTGCCCGGTCCTCGTGGATGACGACCTGCGTGCCATCAAAGTCCAACCAGTTCCCCTGGCCTGCGTTGTCCTCCACCACGTAGCAGTACTCACTTGGATCGGCACTGGACTTGAAAGCCCGCTCGCCCTCCCAGACCGCCACGCCGGTGACCCGATCCAGGTAGAGCCAGGGAATCTGACGATAGCCGTGGTAGAGGTAGCCTTTATCTACGACCAGTGTCTGTTCCTCCTCCACCCCGAGCGTGCCATCAGGCGCAATGGTCAGGTCCACGTCAAGCGACTTCCAGCGGTACACCGTCCCCATTTCGTCGGCCTGGCGCTGCCACTCTGGGACCGCGGCCGTGGTAAGGCCGTGGGGGAAACTGACCTGGATCTGCAACGCTACGCCGTCAGGAAGGGAAGCCAACGCCTCGAAGACGACTGTCTGCGCGTCAGGAAGTTCGGTATGGGTTTCCAGGTCTACAGAACGGAACGTCAGGTCGGCCGGGGACACGGGCTGGGGCAGGTGCACCGTCACACGGCTGGCCTCGACCGGGATGCCGCTGCGGTCCTGTGGCACTGCCGTCCACGCGAGCACGTCTCCTTCAGGGTAGATCCACAGCCCGCCCAGCACCCGATACTCGACAGTGAAGGCGCGCACTGCGGTACCACTCGTAGGCTCGTACTCCCACTCCACATAAATCACGTCCGGCTCGCGGCTCAGCGTGAAGGTCCCAGGCCCGCTCCCCCCTTCAACGTAGGCCCGCTCACCCTCTCGTACTTGCACGTCCACGATGTCGGTGACAGTGCCGAGGGGAATCTCGGCAAAACCGGTATGGAACTCGCCCTCGAAGCGAATCTGATACGTCTCGGCGACGAGCAGCGAGCCATCCGGCTGGATGTCAATATCCACGTCGTACCGCTCGTAGGTGATGGTATCCTGGGGGTGGGGTGCTGCTCCCAGGCCCACCAGGAGCAGTACGAGCGCTAACCATATCCATCGTTTGTTCA
>Ga0315285_10000610_pt1 | contig 37155 bp, 38 predicted proteins | sample YL17G09_36_MG_FD_203698 | JGI IMG/M metagenome (GOLD analysis project Ga0315285, IMG submission 203698) | Sediment microbial communities from Yellowstone Lake, YNP, Wyoming, USA - YL17G09_36 | ecosystem: Environmental > Aquatic > Freshwater > Lake > Sediment | place: USA: Wyoming | collected...
GTTCTCCTCTTCTTCGGCGGTCATCACGATGGTGAAGCGCTGAGGAATCCCATCATAATCTATCACAGGATCTGAAATGCCCTTGATGGTCTTGACGACGAAGCCCTTGAAGAAATGCATGTCTTGGGCGTCTGTGTCCTCGGGGAATTGTATATAGAGGACATGCAACTCCTCCTGGGCATCGAACCAGTGGTTGACGTCCGCCTTGTCGAGGACCCGAAGGAACTTCTCTCTTCCCTTTCTTCTCCTGGAGAGCTGTGACATCCTTTCTTTCCAGACCTGCCCGGCCTTCAGTATCGATGTCTCGACCCCAAGGACCTTCCACATACAGTCAGGGATTGACAATCAATTAGTTAAACTGTGGGAAACATGGAATGGCCAATCACATTGCATATCTTGGATCCTGGCCCCGAACGTGTCAGGCTGCCGAAGAACGATCGCGGATCAGTCGCGTTTAATGAAGTGCTCCTTGTCCTGCACGACGCCTTCCGCGACGACCTTGGCATAGTCGAAGTCATCCCTCAACATCGCTTCCCTGATCTTCGTGACGTCAGCCCTCTTGCGTATGAGGCCTGAGAAAACCCCAGCGCTCTCGATGCATCCGATGCATACGGACCCGACTATGACGTTGTCCTTGAGGACTATCTTCCGGTAATAACGATGCTCCGGTGAGATCAGACTGATGACCTCGAACCCGCTGTCCTTCTTTACCCTCGTGTGGCCGACGGCTATCGAAGGGAGGCCGAAGAGGTCCACAGAGTTCATGGCGATGCCCCCCTCGTATTCAACGTTCTCGCCAGCCATGTTCTTCCCAGCGACGATTCCCTGCTCGATCGCATTCGGCCATATCGCGTGGATGTACTTCCCACCGCTTATGAAATCCTTGGCCTCCGCGACGTCCCCAGCGGAGTAGATGTTCTTGACGCTCGTCCTCATGTGGGCATCGACGGATATTCCGTAATCGCAGTCGATTCCAGCATTCTTAGCGAGCTTGATGTTCGGTCTGACGCCTTTCGCGAAGATGACGATCTCTGCAGGAAGCACCTCGCCGTTCTTCAACTTCACTCCCTCCGCCCGATCCTTCCCGACTATCTCCACGACCTCCTTCTCCGTCATCACATGCAGACCGTTCTCCTCGAGCTGTCTCCTCAAGATATCGGCCCCGTCCTTGTCCATGGTCTGAGACATGATCTGAGGAGAGGTGACGATCACCCAGACCTCTACGCCCCTATGGTGCAGCGCATCGGCCGACTTCAATCCGACCAGACCTCCGCCCAAAACTGCGGCCTTCATCCCAGGTTTTGCTGCGTGGGAGATCTTCTTCGCATCCTCGTAGGTCCTGAGAACATAGACGCCCTGTTTCTCCTTGCCTGGGACGTCGTACAACACAGGACTGGCGCCCAACCCCAGCATGAGCTGTGAGTATGCTATCTTCCTTCCATCCTCCAGTTCAACTAGATCCTCGGCGGGAATTATTCTGACGACCTTCGCGCCCAGGATGGGCTTGATGTTATTTTTCTGATAGTAATCCCTCGGTCTGAAGAGCAAACCATCCTCAGTGACCTTACCGCCAATGAAGTATGACGTCAAGCAGCGACAGTAAGCTGGCATGTCCTCGTCAGAGATGACAGCAATAGTTCCTTCCCTGTCGACCCTTCGAATGCCATCGCAGGTGCCGATCCCGGCCGCGCTGTTGCCGATTATCACGTACTTGTAAGACTCCATCTCAATCAGACCCCTCTGTCACGCATTCGGCGCGGTCGATCGCGACTGGTCCCTCGTCGGATTGAAGCACCAGCGCACCTTTCTTGCAGGATTCCACGCACGCGGGGATCTTCCTGCCTTGGCACAGGTCACACTTGAGAATCGACTTTCCAAATGGGTCGATCAGAATCGCACCGTATGGACAGGCCATTATGCACATCCAGCATCTCACACAACCGACACGGTCGTGACCGACCGCACCATCGTCCCGTCTTGCGAGGGCGCCAGACATGCATGCTTCGACGCATTTCGGCTCTTCGCAGTGACGGCAATGGATTGGATAGGCCTTTCCGGCCGGTATCTTGGTTCTCTGCTGTCCGAAAACGGGTTTTCCATCCGGAGTGTTGATGATCTCTATGGAACCGTTCCTGACCCTCATCCTGGCCAACAACCTTCGCTCCTTCGGACTGAGCAAAGCACGCTCCTGAGGAGCCGTGTGCTCAGTGGCGCAGGCAAGCTCACATGATCTGCAACCGATGCATTTGTCCAAGTCTATCAGAATTCTCTTCAACAACAGGCACCCCCCGTCTGCGGTGCATCCACTCTGATTCGCATCTCTGAAAGCTGGTGCAACGAGCGGGTGCATCGAAATATGCCTGTTTAATTCTTTGCGTCTCTTTGGGCTCCATATTCAGGAGGCCAATACAGGGATCAGAAGGGCTAAGATTATTCTAATGGAAGACGATAGCCTTTGAGAATGGTCCAGATGAGAATTGCTGACAGCATTCTTGATGCGAGATGCAACACCCCGATGGTCCGGCTCCATAAGGTCGTGCCGAAGGATTGTGCTGAGATCCTAGCGAAAGTCGAGTTCTTCGGTCCTAGCGGTAGTGTGAAGGACCGAATAGCTGCTTTCATGATCGAGCGGGCTGAGGAGCGAGGGGACCTTAGACCGGGATATCGAATTGTGGAGGCGACAACTGGCAACACCGGCATCGCCTTCGCCCTGGCGGGATTGGTCAAAGGATATCGAGTCACGATCGTCATGCCTCAAGGGATGAGCGAGGAGAGGAAGAAAATATTGAGAGCCTATGGAGCGGAGGTCCTCTTCACCGCCGGTTCCGAGGCGGACGTCGACAAATGCTTGGAAATGGTTGATAGGATCAGAGCATCGGACGACAAGGTGTGGGTGCCTGGACAGTTCTCATCGGCAGACAACGTCCTGGCGCACGAGATGACGACGGGACCAGAGATCCTCAGACAGGCTGGCAAGAACATTGACGCATTCGTGGCGGGAGTGGGTTCCGGCGGGACCTTGATGGGAGTTGCGAGACACTTCATGAAAGAGCGCATCGGAGCTAGAATCGTCGCGGTCGAACCAGAGGAATGTGCCATTCTGTCCGGCGGACGTAACGGTCGGCATCGCATCGAGGGAATCGGAGACGGCTTCATTCCGGAAATAGTCGATCCCGATCTCATAAGCGATATCGAAACCGTTCGCGACTCAGATGCGATAACCATGGCAAGGAGACTAGCTGGAGAAGAAGGAATTCTATGTGGAATATCCTCCGGCGCTAACGTAGTTGCGGCGTTGCATTTCGGAAGGAAGCTCGGAAAGGGAGGGAGGATCGTGACTCTCATCCCCGATACTGGCATGCGCTATTTTTCGACAGATCTGTTCAAGGAGGGATGACATGCCAGGTCTCCAGAAGGGATTGATCATCGACCTGCTGAAAGAGCTCGTCACGATAGACAGCGTCAATCCATCGCTTTCCCCGGCCCATCAAGGCGAGGGCGAGATCGCGGAGCATGTCGCATGTGCTCTTTTTGAAATGGGACTTCAAGTGGATACGCAGGAGGTCGCCAGGGGAAGGAGCAACGTGATCGGAAGACTGAAGGGGAAGAAACCGGGCCGGAGATTGCTGATGGTCGCTCATATGGACACGGTCGGGATTGACAGCATGACCATTCCCCCCTTCGACCCAATGCTTGTTGGCAACCGGCTGTACGGGCGGGGCTCCTCGGATACAAAAGCGGGTCTCGCCGCCGCTATCGCTGTAGCAGAGGAGCTGAAAAGGAAGAAAACGACTTTCAACGGCGAGTTGATCATCGCAGCAACCGTCGATGAGGAGTTCGAGGCGGCTGGTATCGAAGCCCTTGTCAAGGAAGTAGAGGCCGATGCTGCTATCGTCTTGGAGCCGGTCGGCATGATGGCCATCATCGCGCACAAAGGCTTCGCGTGGCTGGAGTTCGAGGTCATCGGACTGGCAGCGCATGGGAGCGACTCCAAGAAAGGAATCGATGCGATCATGAGGACAGGAAAGCTATTGGGCGAGCTGACCTCCGTTAGCAAGAAACTCTCGAAGACAGTACATCCAGTACTTGGGTCTCCTACCCTCCACGCGTCGCAGATAACGGGTGGAGAAGGCTGGTCGACCTATCCGGCGAGCTGCACATTGAGGGTCGAGAGGAGAACCCTCCCGGGCGAGACGGAGAAGAGCATCGAGAGAGAGTCTCGGATCATCGTCGACAAGCTTGCGGGTTTGGATATCGAGGTCAGAACGAAGATGCACTTCTTCAGGACAGCGACCGAGATATCGTCGAAGGAGAGGATCGTCAGGTCATTGAGAAGTTCTGCAAAGGATTTTGGAGTGGAACTTCCCGTGACCGGCATGGCGGCGTGGCCCGAGGCCGGACCTTTGAACCTGGTGGGAATACCATCTGTCGTGTTCGGTCCGAAAGGCTGCACCGGTCACGAGGCCGACGAATACGTGGAGATCGATAGTGTTGTCCAATGCGCACATATCTTGCATGGAACGGTGCTCGACTTTCTCAGATGACCTCTGCCCAACAGTCTTAAGTACGACCAAACAGTTCGAGTGGTGAGCAAAATGCCCGAGCCATTGCCGCCCCACTCCCATTGCCTCACCTGCGACGAACCCATCCAAGAAACCGAGACCTTCTGTTCCGACGCGTGCAAGGCTGATTATGACAAGAAAATCAAGAAGAGCAAGAGGACGATGCTGTATTTCTACGTATCAGCAGCAGCCGTCATCCTCGGAATAAGCGTAGTGACCTTGATACTTGGTGGTTAGAGCGGTACCGACGAGGCCGCGATCACTTCCACGACCTGATCGCTTCGAGCATGCGACACAACCTGACCGCTTCCTTGACGTCATGGACTCGAACTATGTTCGCACCGTTCATGACGGAAGCGGCAACTGCGGCGAGCGTCCCCTCCAACCTCCCGTCATTTGGAGACCCAAGGACCTTACCGATGAATGCTTTCCGCGACGGACCAATGACGATCGGGCGGCCCAGTGAACGGAACTCCCTCAACCTGCGGATGATCTCCAGGTTATGCATCTTCTCCTTCCCGAAGCCGATGCCTGGGTCTATCATGATCTTCTCCTCCTTGACGCCTTTGTCGATCGCCTCGCCCATCCTCTCCGCAACGCTCAGCATGACGTCCCCGACGACGTCGTCATACCTTATGTCGACCTGCATCGTCTTTGGTTCACCGAGCATGTGCATCAGCACAACTGGTACCTCCAATTCCGCCACCGTTTCGATCATCCTTGGATCTCTGAGGCCGGAGACGTCGTTGATGATGTGTGCACCAAGCTCGATCGCCCTCCTAGCAACCGTTGACTTTCTGGTATCTATCGAGACGGGAATGTTGATTGACGGCAGTATCTCTTCCAGGACGGGGACGATCCTCTCCAATTCCACCTCTTCGGTGACGGGATCTGAGAACGGGCGCGTAGACTCTCCGCCAATGTCCACAATGTCAGCTCCTTGGTCGACAATTTCGAAAGCCCTCCTCACCGCGTTATCCTTCTTGAAGAACACGCCCCCATCGGAGAAGGAGTCGGGGGTCACGTTGAGGACACCCATCACCTTTGTCCTCTCGAAGGTCATTGTCCCCAGGGTAGTATCTATGTCCTCCGTCCGAACGGAGAAATGATTCTTCAAGGTTGATGAGACCAGGTTGGCCGCGGGATATGATCTCCGCCTCGAAAGTCTGCTGAACAGTTCCGGCCTACCGACGATCATCAACCTCTTAGTATTGGATGAATCGCATCTGGAAGCAACACCTTTGAGACCACTCACCGCGGTCTCAAGGTCGTCGAGCATCCCATCACCAGCACCTTCAACGAAGACGATGATCATCCCCAACATCTGAGGAGCGTCATCGATCACTCTGTCGATTCCGAGACGGCACCACTCCTCGGTCGCTTCTTCGAACGACTGGTAGCAGCGAACCCTAGCGATCATGTCAACCAGACAGTAGAGGGTCGATTATCTCGACGAGATCCATGATCTCGACATTCGACCCGATGGCGTCCTTGCCTACCTTGAGGTTGTTCACGCAGAATGGACAGGCCGTGAGAAGTAGCTCGGCGAACTCCGCCTCCGCGACGCGTCTTCCCGCGACCTTTCCAGAAAGCTCGGGATAGGCTGAGCGCATCCCGCCACCGCCGCCGCAGCATCTAGCCGTGTCCGAGTGCCTGGCCATCTCTCTGAATACTAGATCGGGTATCTTCGCTAGGACCTTCCTCGGCGCATCGTAGACATGGCTGTGCCTGCCAAGATGACATGGATCATGATATGTGGCTGTCCTCTTCAACGGCGCGAGCTTCAAATCCTTGTCCGCCAAGAACTCCGAGATGTGCTTCACTTTGAAATCGACATCGACGAACTTCGGGTACTCTTCTTTGAACATGCGATAGCATCCTGCGCATGAAAACACCATCTCGTCCACGCCTCTGTCTTCGACGGCCCTGACGTTCTTCTCCATCAAGGCCGTGAGGTCCCCATCGTTCCATCCGACCCTCTGCATGACGCTTCCACAACATATCTCGTTCACGAGAGTGAAATCCTCGTCCAGCTTCCTGAGGATCGAGAGCGTGGCATCAGCGATGTTCCTGTTCCTGTAAGCGGAGGTGCAACCTACGAAGTATCCGATCTCGGCGTTCCTCGGTTCGAACCTTAACGTCTCTACGACGCTCTTCTCCTCCCCATAGGGGTTGCCGTGCTTCAGTATGTTATCGATGACCCTCTTGTGCTGCGGGAGAACGAGCCCGTTCGCCACCAGGTCTCTCCTGCACCTTTCGACGACGTCGACGACCTCGATGCTGGAGGGGCACCTCCTCTCACAATCCTTGCAGGTCGTGCATTGGTATATGTTCTCGATCACTGAGGGGTCCGCTGGGATTTCCTTCTCAAGAAGACCGTATGATTGTATGATCCGTCCCCTCGCGACGCTTGAGTCCCATCCTAGGTCCTCGAAAACCGGACAGACACTCTTACAGAGCCCGCAGAAAGTGCAGGTCATCATTGTCTTCTGGGCATCCTTCAGATGATTCGCTTCGATGTACTCCGTCGTCATATCACTCAACTCTCGGTAACGTGACACTGCCTTCCATCAGCACGAGGACTCTCGCGTCCCTTTTCTTTGCCAGGGCGGCGTCGACTGCGGACTGTACGCTATCAAAAGGCGTTATATTAGCCTTTCTAAGGACGTTGGAATCTATCTCTGTCACCCCGCAGATATCCGCCCATGTCGCGATCTCGGCCATCTTCGCGGCCTTATGATAACCGAGCTTGTACTCCTTTGCCAGATTCTCGAGGACGAGCTTCGGATCGCTGGAGGTGGAGAGCTGCTGGAGGAAGGCGGAATGGCCGATGCCCTCCCTGCATTTGGAAACGAATATTATAGTGCCGCCATCTTTGAGGGCCCACTTTCCATTGTCGAGCGCCTTCTGTGATTGATAAAGGTCCACATCCATAGGATATGGGGCGACGCTGACGACGATGTCGGCCTTCTCCCTGATCTTGACCGAGTATACCTCGTTGGCCCATTCCACTGCCTTCTCGAAAGCCTTGTTGATGTCTCCCGCAGCGGCCTTGTAGATGTTCTGGTGTCGATCGAGGACCAGCTGGATCGAGAAGATCGGTTTCTTATCGATGAACTCCAGAGCGTCCATCATGTCCTCATGCACAGGGTTTCCATCTAGCACGAGAGCTTGTGCCTCTGGCGACATCGCCAACCGGTGGTTCTGCTCGACGGTCTCATAGGATGCGACACCGGGCAAGAATGATTTTCTCCCGCCAGTGTAGCCGGCAAAGTAGTGTGGCTCTACGCTCGTTATGATTATCAGTCGTTCCGCGTCGGTCGCGATCTCGTTCATCCAAATGCTGGTGCCCTTCTTCGACCTCCCAAGATACAGCATCTTGTCCTTTTTTGAGTCGTGGGCGTGAACGTGTGGCATGAGACTCTCGTAGTGGCCCCCAAGAATGTACCTGTATTCCTCCTCGGACGGGGCGCGGTGAGTGCCTGTGGCGATAAGGTATCTGGCGGATTCCAGGTTCATCCTTCCGACCAGGTCGTCAAGGATCTTGTAGGTCGGGGTCGGTCGCGTGGCATCATTGATCAGAAAAACAATGTTACTGGCTCCCCTCAAGAACTCCTCGAAGCTCGATGAGCCGATCGGGTTGTCGATCGCCCTCTCCACTACATCGTACTCGTCCGCGGCCTCGACCTCATTCGGGTAAACGACTCCCGCGAAATTCCGATCTGGAATCTCGAGGATCTGTTCACCTTCTTTGCCATAGGGGATAGCGATTCTCATATATCGGACCGTGTTTGATATCATGAAGGGTTATTAATGATTTAGCCCCGCTCGGATGCGGGCCCCGAGGGGAAAGTTATTTTTCCGACGAAATCCACTGCAATAGAGCGATGAGGACCCTGGGAGATATGGGAGAGAAAGAGGTGGTGAGGCGAATACTCATGGACATTAAGAGCCACGCCCCGGTCGGACCTGGAGATGACGCTGCCGCAGTCGATATGGGTGACTACTACCTTGTGATCAGCACTGACATCATCTCGGCCCGGACCCACCTACCTCAAGCGATGACAGACCGTCAGATCGGCTGGATGCTAGCTGCGGTCAACTACAGCGATATCGCGGCGATGGGCGCCAGACCGATAGGCATCGTCGTCTCGTTGGCGCTTCCAAGGGATACGAAGTTCGCATCCCTCAAGAGAATCATAAAGGGTGTTCAGGAATGTTCCAATTCGGTAGAAGCAGAGGTACTTGGGGGAGACACGAAGGAGTCGACCGAGATGACCCTGGCGGGCACGGCTATCGGCACCGTCGACAAGAATAAGATCCTACTGAGAAAGGGAGCCAGACCAGGTGACCATCTTGTCGTGACTGGATCGTTGGGACTTGCGGCGGCTGGATACTATGCTTTGGTTAATGGTCTGAGTTGCCCGTTGGGAGTGAAGGCGCTCCTTGAGCCGAACCCGAGGATAAAGGAGGGATTGGCCTTGTCTTCGTCGGGAGGGGTGACATCATGCATGGACATCTCGGATGGCCTCGCTTCCTCGATATACCAGCTCTCGGGAATGAGCGGCGTCTCGTTCGAGATCGACTGGGATTCGTTGCCGGTGAGGAAAGAGGTGCTTCAAGTCGCCCGTGATTGTGGCGTAGAACCAGAGGAGTTGGTCCTATACTATGGAGGGGATTATCAGCTCCTGTTCACAGTAAGTCCAGATAGGCTGCAGACGCTTAAGTCCAAATTGAAATCGGGAATATCAGTGATTGGAAAAGCAAGAAGATCTACCAGAAACACTCTGAAGAAGAAAGGCAGAGTGGTCATTCTCGAGGATCGAGGGTTCGAGCATTTCAGGTGATGTCGCTCATGAAAGAGGCGAGGTTCTGGAGGACCGAGGAAGGAAGGGTGGTATGTGGTCTTTGCCCACACTCATGCAGAATAGCCCTGGGGAAGAGGGGCATATGTGGGGTCAGGGAGAACAGGGATGGGAGGCTTTTCTCGTTGATATACGGCAAGGCGTCCTCGATCCATGTGGACCCGATAGAGAAGAAGCCTTTCTTTCACTTCAAGCCGGGGGAGAAGGTGCTCTCCCTTGGGAGCGTCGGGTGCACGTTCAGATGTCAGCATTGCCAGAACTACACGATCTCCCAGGCGACGGTCGGCGAGTTCGGGCTCGAGGACTTGAGTCCAGAGGAGGTCTTGGCGACATGCAGGAGGTTTGGATGCACAGGCATTTCATGGACCTACAACGAGCCGACGATTTGGCACGAGTTCTCGTATGAGACATCGAAACTTGCGAAATCGAACGGACTGCACACTGACTATGTCACCAACGGGTACATCCAGGAGGCACCGCTTCGCGAGCTCACGGAGTGCATCGACGCGATGAACATCGACATCAAAGCATTTCGCGAGGACTTCTACAAGAAGGTGTGCAAGGCCTCATTGAATCCAGTTCTGGACGCAACAGTGCTAGCTCATGAACTTGGAATACACGTGGAACTCACCTATTTGATAATACCAGGCAAGAACGACGCGGAAGCAGAGATCAGGGATTTTTCAAGGTGGGTGGTCCAAGACCTAGATCCCAAAGTGCCTGTGCACTTCACGCGGTTCCATCCCGATTATTTAATGGATGATGTTCCCACCACTCCAATGAAGACGCTTGATATGGCATATGAAATCGGAAAGGCGGAGGGATTGAAGTATCCCTACGCTGGGAACGTCCCAGGAGATGAGAGAGAGAATACGCATTGTCTAAAGTGTGGAACCTTGGTGATAAGAAGGATGGGATTCAGCGTCATCGAGATGAGAGCGAAGGATGGCAAGTGTCCGACTTGCGGCGAACAGCTCGACATCCTGATGTGAGATCAGATACTCGTAAGGCTCGAATGTGTTTTAACTCCCGAATGCAATCGCCCCAGCGATGGATCTAAAGACGATGTACGAGCGCTTGGGTCAACGATTCAAGGTGGATAATTGGTGGCCTGCCGATTCAGAATTTGAAATCATGGTCGGCGCGATACTCACCCAGCGGACGGCGTGGGATAATGTGGAGGAGGTCATCGCCAATTTGAAGGCTCACAAAGTTCTCAATGTAGACTCGCTGGCGGCGCTGGACAAAGACTCACTCGAGGAGATGATGGCTTCGGCGGGATTCTATCGCCAAAAAGCCAGCAGAATAAAGGGTTTGGCGAAGTACATCAAGGTCCATTATGGATCCGACCCAGTTGTGATGCTCAGCAAGCCCATCGACGAGGCAAGGAGGGAACTGCTCAGCATCAAAGGGATAGGAGAAGAGACTGCGGATTCCATACTGTTGTTTGCAGGGCACAGGCCCAAATTCGTTGCTGCGTCGTATGTATCCAGGATATTCAAGAGGACCGGGATACTCGATTCTGAGGACTACGGGGAGATACAACGGTACGTCGAGTCGATAGTGCCTCCGAAACCCGAGATATACGGGAAGTTCTACGCCCGCCTGGTTCAGCTGGCCAAGACTCACTGCAGGCCGAGGCCGATCTGCAGAGGCTGCCCATTGGAGCACGAATGCGCTTTCAACGCACGAAAAGGAAGATGAGGTTTCCCACGATCGTGGAGAAAAGGACCGAGATCGTCAGCGGGATCAGGAACGGGATCTTCGGAGTGACCCAAAGGTCTTCTGCTCCAGACTTCTCGAGCTCGTCGTAGACCTCGTCGTACGAATCCATCGTCTTCGGGAAGAGCGTCAGCTTCCGTCCTCCTTCGACGATGTATTCGAGCGGCCAGACGAACTTCTTCCTGGCCTCGCTAACAGACATCCGGTAACCGAAGAACATCACGGGAAGTCTCGTGTCACCTTTGGAAATGTTATAGATGAACAGCCCTATCGGCACGACGATCGTGATCAATGCTGCGTCGAAGAGGATTAGAAAGGAAAAAGGAAAGAGATACTGGGCGACGTCGACAGGGATGGGGATCAATGGAAGAAAATCGAACACTGGGTAGACTGGGAAGACTATCGAAAGTGCAAGAAGGGCTTTGGCATCGGCACCTCCTTTTATGATATTGAATTGATAGAAAAGAATGATTAGGGCGAAGATGAACAGAATCGACATCAGTTGCCAGAGATACGCGGATTGCCAGTAGAGCGCCACCAGCGCTGCCAAAGCGACAAACGCTATGATGTAGAGCACGATTGGGACGGGATTCAATCCTTCCTCGAACATCCCCTTCCTATCCCACAGAGTGTCCAGGAATAATATCCCCACCGGTACGAGGAACAAGATGTAGAGCGGAGAGACGCCGTCCAGGTATATCTGGGCTGCAAGAAGTATCATGCCGAAGATGCCCAATACGAACCAGTAGGTGTCCGAAGCCGTCCTGGACTTCCAGTCCGATCGTGAAGCTGCCAGCATTATGATGAACGCGAACGCCACCCTGAGGACCGGAACGGCATCCATGCTACCCCAGCAATTCAATCTGGACTTAAAAATCTTTGTCAGATCGTGAACTTCGAGAGGAACATATGCGAAGAAAGGAGCGAATCTTCAATCGACAAGATGCAACCCTAGATCCTCGGCATGATTCTTCACTTCCAAGTACTCCTCTCTTTTCAGATCGCGACAGACGTCATCATGCTCAAATGCCCTGTGCAAAGGTCTGTACTGGTCCATCACATTCACCAGGGCGTTCGGAAGATGTTCCGCTAGCCAGTCCATGACTGGAATTGAGCAACAATCGACGTGGCTCGGCAAGACCAGATGCCGGACGATCAATTCCGAGTCCCTTGTTGCCCTCTCGTGGTTCCTCGTGACGATTCTCATGTATTCCGTGACTCCAGACAGCCTCTCCGCACAGATGTCGTTCCCATATTTGAAATCCGTCAGGTACACGTCCACGATGCCGTCGAGAAGGTCCATTGACCTCTCGGCCATATACATGTTCGAGTTCCAGATCTGAGGTATGTTCGTCCGCAAGTGCCGCAGAACATCCATTATGTATGCGAGGTTCGGGGTCGGATCCCCTCCGACCCAGTTCACGTTCGCCGCCTTCGCTCGGTTGTAGGTTGACAGGGCTTGAGCAGCAGACCCAGCCGTCACATCGAACCTCCTCGTTATCATCTCGGCAAGTCGCTTCGGCGAAATATGCGAGCCGCCCGAAGGATTGGTCGAGATGTCGTAGTTCTGACAGAAGGCGCATCTGAAATTGCACCCCGAGAAGAAGATGGTATGCGAGGGTATGAGCGGCGGCTCCTCCCCATAATGGAGGAATTCGCTCGATATTCTTGCATCCAGCACACCGCACCTGCCCTTCATTCCACTGGTCCTGTCCACCCCGCATTTCCACTCACATATGTCACAATGGCCAAGCATTCGATGTGCAAGCTCTGATTTGAGATCCAACAGACTCCTTGCCTCCATTCCAGAAACGCCAGTTTTCTCTTCTCCGGATTGAGATCTCGCCCACATCTCCCGGATCTCTCGTTCGTGGGTGCTCCAGAGATCCTCTTCCCTTTGCTCCGGTCTGAAATCGGATCTAGTCGCCTGAAGCGACATGTATCGCGCTCTCTCCTTACCGTCCAGTATTCTATAGTAACGCTCGAGAGGATCGGTCATATGACCACATTTCCTAAGGTCAGATCACCTTAAGAGGTTTCCGAGACGGCACCCGAACATATAATCCATTTCCAAGGATCTTTGCGGCACGGGTCTCGATTAAATATTTTAGCGACCGTCACCATTAGTCGGTAGCAACCGTAGGACAAGGAGGAGTTCCTTTGGAAGTCATGGACGCTATTAAAGGCAGACGAAGCATCCGAAAATACAAGAAGACAAGGATCTCGGAGAACGATCTTATGGAGATCCTCGAAGCAGCCAGACTAGCCCCGACTGGAGCGAACAGACAGTTCTGGAAGATGATCGTTGTGCTGGACGATGCGAGGAAGAGAGCGCTAGTGCCTCTCTGCAAGGGCCAGAAGTTCATAGAGGATTGCTCTGCGTTCATCGCTGCGGTCGATGATCTCAACCAGAAATGGAACAGGGTCGACCTGGCGATAGCGTTTGACCATCTGACCCTAGCGGCTCATTCAAAAGGGCTGGGAACGTGCTGGATAGGAGCGTTCGATCCTGAGAAGGTCGCGGAGTACCTCGAAGTACCGAAGGGACAGGTCGTCACCGTATGCATGACGCTAGGCTATCCAGACGAGGTACCAGATGCGAGAACGAGGAAACCGGTCGAAGAGCTCTTCCACTGGGAGAAGTACGGGGGAAGGAAATGAGACTTGTTCGTGAAGCTGATCTCAAAATCGTGACCGTCGATGGCGATAGGGGGCAGGTGCGCATCAAGGACGTTGTTGCCGACGAGAACTTCGTTTTCGGACTCAGAGAGACCGGTCCGAACTGCCTCGTCCCGAAGAAACCTCACAAGCACAGACTCAGACAAGCAATGTACGTATTGGAAGGGTCCGGAACCGTCACGAACGGCAAGGAAAAGATGCCATTCAATAAAGGAGATTTCATACTCTTCGACGGGGACGAGGAACATTACTTCGACAGCAACGGAATGAATCTGAAGATGATTGAAGTACGCCTGCCGTAGATGTGATTGGGTAGTCGCTAGGTCGACAGAAGGTGCGCAGATAGCGATCGGATGAACACGTATTCTCAGTGAGTCGTTGGCTACTAGATGAGGATGGCCATGCGACAGTGTACCAGCAGACTCGCCCGCTTTTTTCAGGGGTAAAGTACTTAAATACCTAGTAATTCTCCATAAACAATCGTGAAAATATGACACCTAAACTATCAGAGTATGTAAGAACGGAGTACGTCTGGGCGTCCGCAAGGATTGGACTAGGATTCATAATCCTTTGGGCGTTCCTGGACAAGACCTTCGGTTTGGGTTTCGCTACGAAGGCGAGCAATTCGTGGATAAACGGAGGATCGCCAACGACTGGTTTTCTGAAGTTCGCAACAAGTGGCATCTTTGAAGGACTATTCACAGGTCTGGCCGGGAACGCAGTAGTGGACGTTCTCTTCATGCTGGCTCTGTTGCTTGTCGGCGTCGCCCTGATACTAGGGGTGGGGATGAAAATTGCCACAATATCGGGCGGCCTGCTCATGTTGCTGCTATGGATGGCCAACGTTCCCCCAGCGAACAACCCGATCCTGGACGAACACATAATCTACCTGATTCTGTTGATCGGTCTGATGAAGGTGAGAGCTGGACAGACGCTTGGACTTGGGAAGTGGTGGTCGAATATGTCCCTGGTCAAGAGGTTCCCAATACTAGAGTGATCGCATCTGGACTGTCTAGCGGCCCCAACGCATCTGGTGAGGAGTCTTCGACCCCTTTTCTCGTTTTGGCGCCTCGCCAGGACCTTTTTTATTTTCTTGAAGTCATAGAACTTCTGTAGGATCGATATGTATCTCGAAGACAATGGCTCATGCGCAATTGATTTATGTCTTGAGCACATTTAGGTTGGGGCACTGTTTTACCGTTTCCAGCCCGCCAATCCAGGAAATGGATAGGGTGAATGGATGAGTGCAGGCGGGCAGCTCGGAATGGAAGACGCCGAGAGACTCGATCGAGACCATAAGAAAAGGATTCGTCGGCCGAAACCATATCATGTCGTCTGGTTCTGGCTGTTCATGGCATGGATGTTCTGCTACATAGACCGAAGCATCACCGGACCGGTCGTGTCGTGGATGATCGACCACGACATAGGGTTCATGAGGGACGCCCCGATGCCGCACGCGCTCGGAGGAATAATCGGAGGAATGTTCTTCGCGGGATACATGTTGACCCAGTTCCCGGCGGGCTACCTCGGGGACAAGTACGGACGAAAGGTGATGATCGTGATAAGCACCGCCTGGGCCGGGGTGGCGACCCTGCTAAGCGGGCTCACTAGATCTCTCAGCGGTTTCGTCGCCGCCAGGGTCCTGACCGGCCTGGGCGAGGGAGCCTACTACTCCAATGACAGGGCGTTGGTGAGCGCCGTGACGCCAGAGTCCAAGAAGGGATTTGGCATGGGGATCGTGTTCGTTGGCCTGGCCGCCGGTCTCACATTCGCGACGGTGGCGACCCCCTACATAATCGATTTCGCGGCGATGTCCTGGGGAAACGACATCGCCTGGTCCGTTCCCTTCCTGATATTCTCGATACCAACATTGCTCGTCTCGATAGGAGTATGGAAATTCCTAAAGGAACCGAGGAAGGAGAAGGAAAGATATCTGCCTGCGCTGGCGAGACTCGTTGCGTACTCGGTCGTTTTCTTGACCGTGATAATGACAACGTATCTTGTCACCGTGAATGCTGGATTGGGAAGCATATATCAAGCGATCGCGGTGGTGGCGATCGCGATGGTCTTGATCGCGGTGATATATCGATCGCTGGGCCAGAGGAGCGCCAAGGTGCTGATGGACAGGGACCTGTTGCTGATGTACGTCTCGGCGATACCGATCCTGTACACGCTCTGGTTCTTTGGATTCTGGGCCTTGCTGGTTGTATCAGAGGCTTCGAAGATGGGGATCTCCGGTGCCGCGGTCTACGTCGGCTTCTTCGGAGTGGCAAACGGAATCGGGTATCCCTTAGGAGGAAAGATATGCGACCGGGCCGCGAGCAAGGGGATCGGGAGGAAGAAAGCCTACTTGCTCCTGTGCCTTCTCGATACGATCTTCGTCGCGGCGTTGGCGGCGTATATCGGAGCGGGCGGCGCTGACATACTCTTTCTCGGCATCCTCGTCTTCTGCATCGGTGTCCCCTTCGCGGCGATGCAAACAGTGCACATGACCATGACATCCGATCTCGCGCCGGAGGGACAGATGGCGCAGGCCTTCGGCATGTGGAACCTAGTGGCGGAGATAGGGGCTGTCATTTCGCCGGTACTGTCTGGCACACTGAGGGACATGACCGGGAGCTGGACAACGGCGATCGTGTTCAACGCGATTCTCCTGGCGATAAGCGCGGTCTTGGTTGCCATGGTAAGGAGAAAGGGGCCTCGCGTCGATTGACGGATACGGCGACATCGATTTTAAGCGCGAAGGCAGATTATTGTATTCGATGAAGATCGGGGCGGTCGGGGATGTCCACGGAAGGAAGTTCCTGGAGATCCTGAAGGAGCAGAGAAAGATAGAGCAATTGGAACTGTTGCTGCTCGCAGGTGACCTGACCGATAGCAACGATCTCGATCAGTTCGACCTGGCCATCGATGAACTAAGACGCATTGGAGGCGCGCCGATGGTCGGGGTGTTCGGCAACGAGGAGTACGATGAGAGCCATCAAGAATACAGAAAGAGGAAGAATATCACATTTCTCGACGATGAAGCGATGACCTTTGAAAGGGAGGGGATGAAGGTGAAGATCGTCGGTACGACTGGTTCGCTTGACAGACCGACCTGGTGGCAGCGCACGAAACTGCCAGACATATGGAGACGCTACCAGCTCAGGATCGAGAAGGTCTCGCAGCTCCTGACAAGGGACGATGCGGACCTCCTGATCCTCCTCGCCCACTACGCGCTCACCTACAAGACCTTGGTGGGGGAGAAGGAAGATAGATACTCGGAGATGGGGTCGAGAAGGTTCGAATCCATCATCCTGGAGACGGGGCCGGACATCGTCCTGCACGCTCATGCCCATGGGGGAACGAGAACCGCGACGATACTCAAGGAGCAGAAAAGCCTGGAAGACTTCGGAAAGGAAACAAGGAAGATAACCGTGTACAACGTTTCCCTGCCTCTTACGAGATCGATCACTTGCCTCGACGCAAGAAAGGAAGAGGGAAATCTGCACATTACGAGAATGGAGTGTGGTTGATACGAAGGATTTCGCAAGACTCGTGTTGGACGCGACCGCTCAGATACCAATGGGAATGGTGTCGACCTACGGAGACATCGCGAACGCGCTGGGAGACGTTGCTTCCTCGAGGACCGTCGGAAAGATACTCGCGTGGAACCCGAGGCCGATAGTAGTCCCGTGCCACAGGGTCGTATACTCGAACGGAGAGGTCGGTTGGTACTCCGGGAAGGGAAGGGGCAACGAAAGGAAGATCGAGCTGCTCACGAAGGAGGGAGTGAGAATAGAGGATGGCAAGGTCCAAGATTTTGACGCGGTCAGATTCGCCGATTTCAAGATCGAACCGATGCTCAAGGAGCTCAGGGAGGAGCAGGAGGTCTTGAGGAGAAAGGTCATCGAGGATGATCGTTTCGGAGAACTGAGGTACGTGGCCGGAGTGGACGTTTCCTATGCCGATGATGATGCGTTCGCGGCCATGGTCGTCTACGACTGGACCAAGAATCGAATCGTAGAACGGATGACTATGAAGGGCAAAGCGGATTTTCCATATATACCATCATATCTGGCTTTCAGAGAGATACCTGTGATCGCGGATCTGATCAAAGATCAGAAGGACACGATCTTCCTTATCGATGGCCAGGGAGTTCTCCATCCAAGGGGCCTCGGAATAGCTTCTCACATCGGGGTTGCCCTTGACGTACCGACGATAGGTGTCGCAAAGAGCCTACTGAGCGGAACGGTCGAGGACGATAGGCTGGACAAATCGCCGATCAGGCTCGACGATCGCAACCGAGGTTATTTTCTGAGAGGACCGGGGAGGCATCCACTTTACGTTTCAGTTGGACACAGGGTGTCCTTGGGTTCCGCGGTCGACGTCTGTCGGAGATTTCTAGTGGAGAAAGGGCCCGACCCTATGCGAGAGGCCCATAGGCTCGCAAATAGCACAAGGAAGTCAGCATTGGGGCCAGGAGAAGGAAAAGAATGAGGATCGCGGTCTTCGGAGCGGGCGCCCTCGGCAGCCTTGTCGGAGGGCTCCTGTCCACAAAGCACGATGTGACGCTGATTGGAAGAAGGCCTCACGTCGACGCCATCAATCTCAAAGGGCTTGAGATCTCGGGGATTGTAAATGAAGTGGTCTGGCCGTCTGCACGAACAGATGCAACAGGGCTCGAACCACAAGACATAGTCCTCGTGACAGTGAAAGCATACGACACCCGAAAGGCAGCCACTGATATGTCGCCACTGGTAGGGAAGGGCACGATCGTGGTGTCGCTGCAGAACGGACTTGATAACATCAAGACATTATCTGACTTCTACGATCAAAGGACGGTCGGTGGTGTGACGTCCTGCGGGGCCACATATCTGAGCCCTGGCTGCGTCCGTTTCGCAGGCAAGGGAGATATGATCTTCGGTTCGACGACGGGGAGAAAGGATCTCGCGGAGTCTGTCTGCCTTGCCTTTAGCGGAGCCGACGTCCCATGTCAGTTGACGAATGACATCATGGCAGAGGTCTGGATGAAGGTGATCGTGAATGCATCGATCAATCCGATTACTGCGCTCGTAAGGCGTGAGAACGCATGCATAGAGGAGAACGTCGAGCTAAAGGAACTGGCTAGGAGAGTCTGTGAGGAGGCCGTCCAGGTCGCGAAGGCGTCTGGAGTTCAATTGCCAAGATGTGACCCGTTCTCCAAAGTGATGGGCGTCGTGGCAGCTACGAGACTGAACAGATCAAGCATGCTGCAAGATGTCGAAGCGGGCAAGAGGACAGAGATAGACGAGATAACTGGTGCCGTGGTCAATGAGGCCAGTAGGTTTGGAATCGCGATACCGACGAATGAGACCCTTTGGAGGCTGGTGAAGTCCCTGGGGTCTATCAGATCATAATATGAACTCCTTAGGCATCTTGATCCCAAACAGAAGCTGAGGGACAGGAGAGGTCGTTGTGCCTCGAATGATTTCTCCCGAATATTATCTGGATTACCTTGTGGAAAGGTTAATAACCCGACACCTCGATTTTGATTCGTGGTACCATGGTGGATGTAAAGGAGCTTGCTGAGAAGGCCCTCGCATTCAGGGAAAGAGGACTGAGCGAGAGGGAGATCGCAGATGATCTTCACCTGTCCATTGATACCGTCAAGTATCTGCTTGAGAAGGGCATAGAAGGCACCCTGCCTCCAACTGACATCAAGATCGGATGGAGGAGCATTGGAGTGTATGGGAATCGGATCGGCCTCATGAGCGAGATATTGGCGGACATTACGCTAGAGGAACTGAACAAGAGCAATTCCGATGTCGACGTCGTGCTCGGGATATCGATCAACGGGGTCCCGTTCGCGACGATCGTCTCCGAGCTCCTTGACTCCGAGGTCGCCGTCTACAAGCCTCCGGTCGAAAGGGGAAAGAAGGGAGGAGCGTTCAGCTCCAACTACGCGTCCGTCGAGGGAAAGAAGGTTCTGATCGTCGACGATGTCCTGTCAACTGGATCGACGGCCGAGGAGGCCATCAAGGATATTAGGGAGGCAGGTGGCACCCCTGTGCTTGTCGTTGTCATTGTGAACAAGAGCAGCCTGAATGAGGTCGGAGGAGTTCCTCTCAGAGGAGTGATCAGGGCAAGATCGATGGGAGGAACGATTCTCGGAGGCGGACCTCTGCATTCGTTCCCTTACGGATGAGAGACATCAAGAGATCCGCAGCTTCCGATGGCAGGAAGCCTGGTGCAGAAGACAGGATCAGTGAACACGACCGAGCTCAGATCCTGGCCAGCCTGCGCGGCCCCTCATCCTGGGTGGGCGGGATGATCCCGGAGCAGGAGGAAATAGAGGGCAAGAGAATCCCGCTCCGCGATGTCGTTTACAGATACAAAGCAGAGGAGACCCCCACCAGTGAGGAAATCGAAGGGGCTCTTGCCCTCGCTAACGTCCTCCAGAATAGGGCGGAGGGACTTGAGAACGTCATAAGAACCGAAGACATGTCCAGATCGAGGGCAACGGAGCTTGAGGAGCATGTGAGAGGGCTCCTGAAGGCCTCCGACGCCTTAAGGCATCTCAGGGGCGACGCACTGGAGATCAAGGCGAGAGCGCTTGATTCCAAGGTCGCGGATGAACGACGTTGGCTCGAATTTGTGAGAAGGATAAGGTGATCCGCGCAGGATCGTTCCAATCTACACTATACCCCAGAATACCCCTACTTTTCGGAAGAATTAAATAATATTCTTCCGATGTCCTCAGAAAGAATACGAAAAATGAGTATCAATGAAGGAAAGGAGGAACATAATGATCGACCATTTGGACGAAAAGATCATAGAGATCCTGAGGAAGGACTCCAGGAGACCATTCGTGGATATTGCCAACCAGCTGAAAGTATCGGAGGGAACAATAAGAAGCAGGGTGAGGAAGCTCATCGACGACAACGTGATCCAGTCGTTCACTATCAAAACGACTGGAAAGAATGTCAAGGCAATAATCGAGATAAAGATCGACGTGAACGTGAACACCGCCGAAGTAGCTGGTGAAATTTCAAAATACGAAGGCGTATCGGACGTGTTCGAGGTCACTGGCGACGAGGACATTATTGCCATCATCGATGTGAACTCCTCCCCTCAATTGAACGACATCATCGAGAAGATACGAAGATTCGACAACGTCCAGTCCACGAAGACCAGACTCATATTGAAGGAACATGTTGGAGGAGAATAGATGTTCAAGGGATGTGCGACCGCCCTGATAACCCCGTTCACAAAGGACGGGAAGATCGATGAGCGGGGACTTAGGGAGCTCATCGACTTCCAAGAGGGCCAGGGAGTGAAAGTGATAGTTCCGTGCGGAACGACAGGCGAGTCGGCCACACTGACTCACGAGGAGCATCTCATGGTGATCGAGATAGCGGTCGATCAGGTGAAGAAGGCAAAGGTCATCGCGGGAGCGGGCAGCAATGCAACGCACGAGGCGGTCAAACTCAGCAGGGGAGCGCAGGACCGAGGTGCGGTCGGCATACTCTCGATCTCACCTTACTACAACAAACCGACCCAGAGGGGAATATTTGAGCACTATGAGAAAGTGGCCGGATCGATCGATGTCCCGCTCATCATCTACAATGTTCCAGGAAGGACCAGCTCGAACATCGAGGTCTCCACGGTCCTGAAATTGGCCAAGGTGCCGAACATCGTCGGGATCAAGGAGGCAAGTGGGAACATCGTTCAGATCATGAGCCTCCTCGCACAAGCGCCGAAGGAGTTCAACGTCTTCTCCGGAGACGATGCTTTGACCTTCCCGATGATGACGATGGGAGCGAGGGGCGTCATATCCGTCGCGTCGAACGTTGCCCCAAAGATGGTCAAGACGATGGTGGACCGGCTATTGTCCGATGAACTGGAGCAGGCGCGGAGGCTTCATTTCCGTCTTCTTCCGCTATTCAAGAACCTGTTCATCGAGACGAACCCGATCCCGGTGAAGACTTCCGTGAGGCTCATGGGCAAGCCAGCAGGTCCATTCCGACTGCCATTGTGTGAAATGGACCCGGCCAATCTGGAGATACTCAAACGCACTCTGGCCGATCTCGGGGTGATTTGAACCGACAGACGGGTGCTCCGATGATACGTGTCGTGGTGGGCGGGGCCACTGGAAAGATGGGCAGCATGGTCTGCCAGTTGGTCCAGAGACAGAAGGACATGCAGCTGACCGGGGGGATCGTCTCCTCCAAGGGAGGGAACGTCGGGAGAGTCATCGCTCCAGGCATAGTCTCCTTGGGAGACGATCAGCTCGAAAAGGCGCTTGAGAACGCTGACGTCTACGTCGATGTCACATCTCCAGGTGCAGCGGAGAAGAATCTCGCCAAGGTCGCCAGATCGAGGATCAATTCGGTCGTCGGCACGACCGGCATATCCAAGGATGCGTTGGAAGAGTTCTCGAGAACGGTCAGGCAACACGATGTCTCAGCGGTGGTGACGCCCAACTTCTCGATTGGCGTGAACGTCTTCTGGAAGACCTGCGGCGATCTCGCATCTGCGCTACCTTCCTACGAGGTCGAGATCATCGAGGTGCATCATAGCATGAAGAAGGACGCGCCGTCCGGGACGGCGAAGAGGGCCGCGGAGATAATAGCTGACTCAACTGGCACAGACAAGATGGTGTACGGTCGGCATGGAATAGTGGGAGCAAGAGGCAGGGAGATCGGCATACATTCGATCAGGGCCGGAGATGTGATCGGGGAGCATACCGTCATTTTCGCTGGCAACAAGGAAAGATTAGAGCTGACCCATCGGGCCCATTCCAGGGAGGCGTTCGCTGAGGGATGCGTCGTCGCGATCAGGTGGGTCGCCACGAAGAGGGATGGTGGCGTACACACAATGGAGGAGGTGCTGGGTCTGTGCTGAAGGTCATCAAGTTCGGAGGCACGAGCGTTGGCTCAGGAGATGCGATGGAGCGGGCCGCGAACATCGCATCCATGGACCCTTCGAAGAGAGTGCTGGTAGTCTCTGCGATGTCGGGCGTCACGAATCAGATGATTGAATGGATGAACGACGCGGGCGCGACGTCAGCAGATCTCGTAATGGCACTGCGCGACAGGCACATGAATGCGGTCAGAGGGCGACTGCCAGACAACTACATCATTTCATATTCATCTCAACTTGACGGAAAGATGCAGGCATTGAAGGAGCGTCTGGAGGAATATCGCAAGAATCCAGACCCGGTTCTTCATGACACCATAGCAAGTTGGGGAGAGCGGCTCTCATCTTTGACTATCGCGTTCCTTCTGCGGGGAAAGGGTGTCGACGCAGTGGCGTTGAGCTCTGAGGAGGCTGGGATCGTGGCCACAGGACCACCAGGTAACGGTACGGCCGACCTTGAGGCGACAAGCAAGAACCTGAAGAGCAGACTGGTCCCATTGCTAGAGAACGGGAAGGTGCCTGTCGTCACTGGATATTACGGTTGTGATGCGAAAGGCAAGCCGCTCACTTTCGGGCGAGGTGGGTCAGATTATTCCGCATCGGTAGTGGCCTACGGGCTGGACGTCGACTGTCTGGAGATATGGACTGACGTGGACGGGTTCATGACCGCAGATCCGAGAATCGTGAAGGAAGCCAGAACGATAAGGGAGATGGACTACGGCGAGGCGTGGGAGCTTGCGTATTTTGGGGCGAAGGTCCTGCACCCAAGATCGATGGAACCGGCCAGGAAGAAGAGCATCAGGGTGTTGGTCAAGAACACGTTCAACCCGGAAGGGAAGGGCACGACGATCCACAACCTCCGGTCGCGGGGAAGGGACCTCCTGAGGAGCGTGGCGATGAAGTCCGATCTCTCCATCGTGAAGGTCTATTCTTCCGAGATCGTCTACTATCCGAAATTCGTCTCCAATCTGCTGAGCTCGATCAGTGACAACGGGGTCAACACATACGCCATCTCCACATCGCTCTCTACCCTCGCGGTCGTTGTTCCAAGCTCGGACGTAAAGCAGGTCCTTCATAGGATAGAGAAGGCTGGGGAGAACAGGATAGAGAAGCTCATCGTAAAGGACAAGATCTCCTTGATATGCGCCGTCGGCGATAACATGATCGACGTCAGGGGCGTTGCAGCGAAGATATTCGAGGTCGTGGACCAGGCGGGAGCGAATGTCGAGCTGATATCCGAGGGAGCTTCGGACGTCGCACTGAACTTCGTCGTCCCCGCGGACAAGGCGGTGGAAGTGATCAAGAGACTGCACGATAGATACATCGGTGGTTGAAATGCGCCAATTCGAGTCTTTGCACGATCAGATGGTAATCGGGGGCGTTACCGCCAAAGAACTTGCCGAACGCTTCGGGACGCCGTTGTACGTGACCGACGAGATCGCGGTCCGTGAGAACTTCAAGAGGATCCAACAGGCATTTTCGTGTCACATGCCAGCGAACATACACTACGCCTGCAAGGCGAATTCGAACCTCGCGATCCTCAGGATATTGGAGCGCGAGGGGAGCTGCATCGATGCAGTGTCGATCTGGGAGGTCGAATCGTGCCTGATGGCGGGATTCGAACCGAACAAGATCCTTTTCACCGGGGTCAGCGTCTCCGACGAGGAGATGAAGGCGCTCGTGGGCAGGGGCGTCACGATCAACATCGATTCACCTTCGCAGCTCATCAGGTTGTCGAAGATAGGGACCGACATCCCGATATCAGTAAGGGTCAACCCAGATGTGGGCGCTGGACATCATGAGCATGTCGTGACAGGCAGCAAGAGGACCAAATTCGGGATACCGAGAGGCGATGTGCTGAGGATGTATTCCGAGGCCCTCAGGCTCGGTCTCAGACCGGTGGGACTTCATGCTCACATAGGGGCAGGCGTCCAGGATGTGGCTCCGTTCGTGCAAGTGACGGAGGTTCTCGTATCGATTGCCAGGGAGCTCGAGACGTCGCTCGGACTTGTCCTCGAGTTCCTCGACATCGGAGGAGGCATCGGCATACCCTACAGGCCCGAGGAGAAGGAGATGGACGTAGAACTGATGGCGAGAGAGGTCACGTCCCTGATCAGATCCGGATGCTCCGCGAGATCGGTGGCGGTCGAACCTGGACGATACATCGTCGCCGACACGACAGTGCTACTGACGAAGGTGGTCGACGTGAAGGAGACTCCAGATAGAAGATTCGTCGGCGTGGACGCTGGATTCAACACCCTTATCAGACCTTCGTTCTACGGTTCTTACCATCATGTCGCGATCGCGAACAAGTTCGGAATGCCTGGAGAGATCACATACGACGTTGTCGGCCCGATATGCGAGTCCGGAGACTTCCTGGCGAGGGACCGCATGCTGCCGAGAGTGACGGAAGGCGACATCGTGGCGGTCTACGATGCCGGAGCGTACGGTTTCACCATGAGCTCGCAATACAACTCAAGGCCGAGATGTGCCGAGGTCCTCGTGAAGGATGGCAACGCGAGCATAATCAGGGACAGAGAGTCCCTTGATGACATATTGAGGCATCAGAGGATGCCCTCGAGGTTGATGGTCTGATGTTCTGGAAGTACCATGGCACTGGGAACGACTTCATCCTCTTCGAGGACTTTGAATCGAACGTGTCGAAAGATCCAGACGTCGTCCGCAGACTCTGCGATAGGAGGTTCGGGATTGGAGCCGATGGCGTTCTGTACATCAATTCCGCACCGGACGCCGATGCGGGAATGAAGATAATCAACGCGGACGGCAGCGAGGCCGAGATGTGCGGCAACGGCATAAGATGTGTGGCTAAACACCTCCACGATTTCTCCATCGTCAAGAAAAGGAGAATGATGATAAGCACCCTTGCCGGCCCGAAGAAGATCGAGTGCGCTGTCGAGGACGGGCAGGTCAGATGGGTGAGCGTTGATATGGGTGCTCCGTCCTTGGACTGCAAGGACATCCCGATGAGATGCTCCGGGAAATCCGTCGACAAGATCATCAGAGTTGGAGAGACGGGCGTGAAAGGCACGGCTGTCTCTATGGGCAATCCGCACTTCGTTACCTTTCAGAGGATGTCCGATGCGAGGATGAAAGAGCTGGGTCCGAAGATCGGATCCCATCCAATATTCCCAAAAAGAGCGAACGTGGAGTTTGCCAGGCTCGTCGATAGTAGACTGGACGTGTCGGTCTACGAAAGGGGCGCGGGCTGGACATTAGCGTGCGGGACCGGAGCCTGCGCTTCCGCCGTCGCTGCGGCGGTCAGAGGGTCGATATCCTACGATGAGGATGTGGAGGTCCGTCTCCCGGGCGGAAGCCTCTGGGTGAATGTCGCGAGAGACCTCTCGTCCGTGAAGATGAGGGGGCCAGCTGTGAGAGTGTTCGAAGGGGAGGTAGAGAATTGGTGATTGCTATGGCGAGGGAGACTGCTGCCAGGTTGAGGAAGATTCCCCCATACCTCTTCGCCGACATCGAGGCGAGGGTAAGGGCGAAGATGGCTCAGGGCGTGGACATAATCGACATTGGAATCGGGGACCCGGACCTGCCGACACCGAGCGAGATAGTTGAGGAACTCACGAAGCAGGCCAAGAGCCCCGGCAACAACCAGTACTCGACCAGCTCGGGTGAGGAGGAAACGAGAGAGGCGGTCGCCGAATGGTACGAGAGACGATTCAACGTCCGCCTCGACCCGGAGAAGGAGGTCGTGATAACAATGGGGAGCAAGGAGGGCCTCATCGATTTCTGTCGAGCGTACGTCAATCCCGGAGATAGGGTACTGGTTCCAGATCCAGCGTACCCAGTCTACGCGCAGGGAGGCACGCTGCTCTCAGAAGGCGTTCCGGTCAGAGTACCACTCCTCCCAGAGAAGTCGTTCCTCATGGACCTCAAATCCATTCCTGCGGGATGCAAGATCGTCTTCGTCAACTACCCCAACAACCCAACGGCGGCTGTCGCCACGAGGGATTATCTCAAGGAGTTGGTAAAGTGGGGCAGGGGCACCGAGACGATCGTCTGCTATGACAACGCATATTCGGAGATGACCTTCGATGGATACGTGGCGCCGAGCATCCTCGAGTATGGCAGGGATTGCATCGAATTCGGTTCGCTGTCAAAGACCTTCAACATGACTGGCTACAGGATAGGGTATGCGGTCGGCGATCCCGATCTGATCTCTGGTCTCAAGAAAGTGAAGTCTCAGGTCGATTCAGGCGTGCCGAAGTTCATACAGAAGGCCGCGGTGTTCGCCTTCGGGATGTACAAGGATGGAGGAAGACCTCCGGCCGTGGAGAAGAACGTGGCGATATACAGAGAAAGGAGGGACATAATGGTCGCGGGACTAAGGAGAATGGGATTCAGTATCAGTCCTCCACTCGGGACTTTCTATCTCTGGTTCAACTGCAACGAGGGATCAATGAACTTCGCGAGGAAGCTCCTGGACGCAGGGGTGGTCGTGACACCCGGCATCGGATTCGGGGAGCATGGTGAAGGTTTCGTGAGGATGTCCCTGACCCAGCCGGTCAAAAGGATAGAGGAAGCGTTAGAGAGGATCGAGAAGGTTCTCAGCTCCCCCGCTTGAACGCTGCCTTGAGCGCCTCGAGCGCAGGGAGCGGCTTGCCCAACAGATATGTCTCCAGAGCACCTCCCGCGGTGCTCACGTAGGAGAAAGAGTCAACGAGTGCGAAGCCTTCAGCCGCACCGACCGTGTGTCCTCCGCCGATGACCGTGTAAGCCTTTGACTTCGTCATCGCGACCATGAGCTCCTTTGTGCCGAGGGCGAAATGCTTCTTCTCTATCATCCCCGCGGGCCCGGACATGAAGATCGTCTTCGCTCCCGCGAGGACCTTCGCGAACCTATACATCGAGCCCTTCCCTATATCGAGTATGGCGTGATCCATCGGGAATTCTCCGATCAATATGTCCTTCCGCTTCCCTTCCATCTCGATCGCCACATCGTAAGGCAAGAGTATCTTGTCGCCTTTCTCCTCCAGAAGTCTCTTCGCTTCAGCGAGGGCTTCCGGCGTCACCTCCTTCGCCAGCGCGTCCTCGTTCGGTTTCCCAAGCTTGACGCCTCTGGCCTTCAGGAAGGCATTTCCGGTCAGACCTACCAGGATCACCATGCTCGCGATCTTCTTGCTGATGATGCGATCCACGACCTTGACGGAGTCCCCGAACTTTGCACCGCCCAGAACGAAGATCGACGGCTTGGGAGGGCTCTCGAAGACGTTCTTTAGAGCGTTCAGCTCCTTTTCCATCAGTCTGCCTGCTGCGGACGGCAATACGGCCTCGAATCCGACGAGGGAGCAATGCGCCCTATGCGAGGCAGCGAACGCATCGCAAACGTAGTAATCGGCCAGAGGGGCCAGCACCTTGACGAGCTCGGACTGGGCGTGCTCCTCCATCGGCTTGCTCTGTTGCTCGTAGGGAAGCTCCCTGACGTTCTTCAAGACTATGGCCTTACCAGGTTGGAGCGACTTGATCGCGGATATCGCGGTCTGCCCGAGTATGTCATCCACGTATCTGATCTCCTGTCCCATGACAGTGCTGAGGACCTTCGCGTGCGCCTCCAACGGAATGAAGTCCCAGTCCCCTGGCCTTCCCTGGTGGGCAAGAACAACGACCTTCGCTCCTTTGTCCATGAGCTCTTTCAGAGTCGGCATGATCTGCCGTATGCGGTTGTCGTCCTCGATCTCGAGCGTATCCTTTGCGAGCGGACAATTCATGTCTACTCTCAGCAGGACGGTCTTATCCTGGAAACTGAAATCGTCTAGGGTGTTGAACTCCTTCATGCTATCACCGATTCAGATGTGAGCGAGAAAGTCAACCAGTCTGTTCGAGTATCCCCATTCGTTGTCGTACCAACATAGAACCTTAACTAGATTGCCTTTTTCCTTTGAGACCATTGTGCTTGGCGCGTCGACGATCGAAGAACGGGGGTCTCCGATGATGTCGACGGAGACTATCGGCTCCTCGGAGTAGCCGAGATAGCCTTTCATCTGACCGAGCGAGGCGCCCCTAAGAGCTGAGTTCACCTCGTCCCTGTCCACATCCTCCATCAGCCAAGCGGTGAGGTCCGTGATCGACCCGTCGGCGACAGGCACCCTGAGCGACAGACCGTTCAGTTTGCCATCCAGCTCCGGAAGCACTAGCGACACGGCTTTCGCCGCTCCCGTGGTGGTCGGTACTATGGACAGCGCCGCCGCCCTCGCCCTCCTCAGATCGACGTGAGGGAAGTCGACGAGCCTTTGGTCTCCAGTATAGGCGTGGACGGTCGTCATCAATCCGCTTGAGATCTTGAAATTGTCGTTCAGGACCTTCGCAGGAAGAGCGACGCTGTTCGTCGTGCAGGACGCCATCGATATGATGTTATGCCTCTTCCTATCGTACGCGTCGAGGTTCGCGCCCAGGACGACGGTGATGTCTGGATTGGTCGCGGGGGCTGAGATGAGAACCTTTCTAGCACCAGCATCCAGGTGCAGCTTGCTCGTGCGGCGATCGGTGAAGAAACCGGTCGACTCGACGACGACGTCGATGTCCTCTCTCGCCCACGGCAGCTTTCCGGGCTCCTTCTCGGACGTCAATTTGATGAGGTGCTCGCCGACCTGCATCCCGCCATCCACGGCCTTCACTTCGTCCCTAAGTACGCCATGAACGGAGTCATATTTCATCAGATAGGCCAACGTTTTAGCGTTTGCGAGATCGTTCACTACCCCGACCTCGAAATTCTTGCCAAACGCGGGCCTCTCCATCGCAGCGCGCAGGAACGACCTTCCAATGCGACCGAAGCCGTTTATCGCGACTCTCATTGTCATCGATTCCGTATATCAGGTGCGCTAGCCGCTAATAATCCTTTGTCCGCGCGAAGAATGTCGATCCCAAAGGTCGACTTCCCGTCACTTTCCGATGCCCAGCGTCTTGTCGGTCTTCCTTATCGACCTCAACGGGTCCTTCTCCAGCCTCATCATGGACCTGATGCAGTCGATGTTCTCCGGTATGACGTCGCTCTCTTGATGGACGGCCTGATAATAGTAGAGGGTCCTGTCGACGACCTTGATCCCATCCTGCCAGATGATGATCTCCATGAAATCGCCCCTCGGGCGATTGAGATCCCTCGCTAGTTCCATGATCTGAGCGGAGGATTTGATTCCGTGCTTGCCGCTGACGAACTTGATCCTCGGCGTGTTGTCCCAGACGGCAAGGATCTCATCCTCCTTCACCTTCTTCTTCAGGTCCGCGACGATGCAGTGGATGTGCATCATCGTGGTCGGAGCCGTGACGGACATGGTCTGGATGTTGAGCCACGGCATGACCGTCTGGACGTCTGGACCGTGGTGGGTCGGCAGCTTCAGCGTGGGTTCGACGGCGTTCAGAGGCGCCCCTTTCTTATCACCTGGGTCAGCCCCTCTCCTCACCAGTGCCGCGAACACCTTCTCCATTCCGAACACGTTGTCGATCGGGAAAAGAGTCCTGATCAAGCCAGTGGTGTTACATGACACCACCCGAACGAACTGCGCCCCCCACGCCTCGTGGTAGTTCGCGAATGAGTTGAACGATATGCCAGCGATCCCGTGGTCCTCGCCGCCTTGAAAGATCGCCTTTACTCCCGCCTTCTCGTACTTCGGCTTATACTCCTTTCCAAGGTTGCCCGGGGTCGCGTCCACGACTATGTCGACCTTCCCGAGAAGATCGTCCAGTATTCCGGCGATCTTGATGCCTTCCTTCTCGAACGCCTCGACGAACTCCTGCTTCGCAGCGTAGAGCGGGATGCCCTCCTTGTTCGCCAACCTCGCTTCGTAGCTCGGCTTCGTCTTCGTGACCCCGACGATCTCCATGTCATCTTGTTTGGCTATGGCGAACGCAACCCGCTTTCCGATGGTCCCGTATCCATTTATGCCGACCCTGACCTTCATTATACAGTCTCCTAGCGCCGCTACGAAATGCGAATCGAACGATATCTCCCTTACGGTCAGCCACATTCAATGTCAAAGTCGCTGTGAGAAGAGGAGACGTGGATCAGAGGTCCCAGTACTTCTTCTGGATCTCGATGATGGTCTCCAGCTCCTCCTTTCCTGATCCTTCAACGTCCTTCGAGTAGATCTGCTGCATAGGTATCTCTACGCCGGAGAAATGACCGGCAAGGGCCGAGAGCACTTCCGCCGTCGCTTCCAATGCGTAACCGCCCTCGAGCACGAACGCTATTCTCTTCTCTGGCGCGACGTTGATGAGACGACTGCACAGCTCAAGATATGCCCTTGACGACAAAGCCAGGCTGGCCAATGGATCGGCATAATGTGCGTCGACCCCGATGCTGACGAGTATCATCTGCGGATCGAACTGACGGAGGACCGGCTCGACTATCCGGTCGAAGACCACCATGTATGTCGCATCCCCGATGCCCCCGCGCAAAGGTATGTTGATGTTGAAGCCTTCCCCCTTGCCCTTTCCCACGTTCTCTGCCGCACCAGTTCCGGGGTAAATCCCACGTTGGTGCGTGGATATGAAAAGGACCTTGTCGTCCTCGATGAAGATGTCCTCGGTGCCGTTCCCGTGATGGACGTCGATGTCCACTATGACCGTCCGTTCCAGCCCCATCTTCCTCGCCGCGATCGCGATGTTGTTGAAGTAACAGAAGCCGCCGCAGAAGTCCCTGCCAGCATGGTGACCGGGGGGTCTGACAAGGGCCAGAGCCGGCTCGTGATGATCATAAGCGATCCTTGCCGCTTCGATCGTGCCGCCGGCGGCGAGCAAGGCGATCTCGAACGTCTCCTTGTGAATATAAGTGTCCGGATCGAGGAAACCCTCGGGAGAGTTCTTGATCCAAGCTATGTGCCGGGGAGTATGGGCCAATTGAAGGTCCTCCTCGGTAGCGGCCTCCGGTCTTGTCACGTCCCTCCACACATCGAACTCTAGCATCCTTTTGATAGGTACTGCGAGGCGCTCGGGCGATTCTGGATGTCCCTCGTACTGCACGTGATCAAGATACCGCTCGTGGAACACAATCGCCATGCGAGGCTAGATTGTGGGACGAGGCATTAAAATGCTTGTGCCCGATCTATGTTCGGGTCAGAGGAACGCTCCAGTCAGATCGACTCTTCAGGGTCCATGTCGCGCTGTATGATTGGAAGTTAACAAGGGTTATATACTACAGTTCTCTTTATGGGAAGCGTGCCAATGACAGCCACGCGCAAAAATATCTCGGACTTCTCGATCATAGGCGCAGTGGTAATCATAATTAGTTAGAGGCATCCAGATTCTGGGTGTCCTCGATCATTGTCGTGGTAAGGAGGGCAATTTTTTGAAAGGCTCCAAAGCTGCACTTGCATTGCTGGAGAGACAAGGCGTCAATGTCATGTTCGGGTTGCCAGGAGGTACGACCATACCCCTGTACGACGACCTCTTAGACTCGAACATACGCCATGTACTGGTCCGGCACGAGCAGTGCGCCGCCCATATGGCGGACGGGTACGCTAGGTCGACTGGAAAGATAGGGGTCTGCACTTCCACCTCCGGGCCGGGCGTCACCAACCTCATGACGGGCGTCGCGACAGCTTACGTCGATTCATCCCCGATGCTCGTCCTCACCGGCCAGGTTGCGACGCCCTTGATCGGGAACGACGCGTTCCAGGAGGCCGACTCCTTCAGCCTCATGATGCCGATAACCAAACACAACTATAGGGTTCTGGACCCGAAAGATATTCCAGAGGCGATCACGAGAGGCGTTGCGATCGCCACGACCGGAAGAAAAGGTCCAGTGCACGTCGACCTTCCCGTGGACGTAATGAGGCAGGAGGTCCCCGAGGACATGATGCGCAGAGAGTTCAACGTCGCCCCGCCGGCCGAAGACTATTCGGGTCTGAAGGAAGCGGTGATGATGCTTCGGAAGGCAGAGAGGCCGCTGATACTCGTTGGAGGTGGCGTGATATGGTCAAACGCCACGCAGGAGGTCCTGAAGATCTCGCAGATGCTCATGGCGCCGATCGTGACCACCATAATGGGGAAGGGCGCTGTGCCCGAGGACCATCCCCTTTGCCTGGGAGTGATAGGCATGCACGGACGGGAGTGCGCGAGAACGGCCTTCGCCGAGTGCGATCTGGTCCTTGCTGTCGGCACTAGATTCTCAGACCGAAGCGCTGGTAACCAGAATGTGCTGGGTGACGACACGAGGATCATACACGTCGACATCGATTCCGGAGAGGTCAGCAAGGCCTCGAACTCCCTCGTTAAGATCGTCGGCGATGCGAAAAAGGCCCTCCGGATGATTATCGGGGGGCTCACTTCGCCAAAGGGCGAGAGCGAGTGGTCCAAGAGAGTCAGATCGTATATCAAGAATTGCGATTGCGATATAGATCTCCCGGGCAACCCGATCAAACCGCAGAAGGTCATACACGATCTCATGACCGTGCTGGCCGACAACGCGTTCATAACCACCGAGGTCGGGCAGAACCAGATGTGGGCCGCCCACTTCTTGAAGGTCAGGCACCCGAGGCAGTTCATAACCTCGGGAGGATTCGGAACGATGGGGTTCGGTTTCCCTGCTGCGCTTGGAGTCAAGGTCGCGTTCCCTGACAGACAGGTCGTGGACGTAGCCGGAGATGGAAGCATCCAGATGGTGTTCCAGGAGTTCGCGACAGCGGTCTCGGAGGATCTGCCTGTCATGGTCTGCCTGATGAACAACGGCTGGCTGGGAATGGTCAGGCAATGGCAGAAGCTCTTCTGGAACAGGAGATTCAGCGGGACGGAGCTGAACAAGAACCCTGATTTCGTCAAGCTCGCACAGGCGTTCGGTGCGGACGGGGTGAGGGTGGAGAATCCCTCGGAACTCAGACCCGCGTTGCTGGCCGGTCTGAAGTCGGACGTACCATTCATAGTCGATGTGATAGTGGACCCGGAAGAGGACGTGCTCCCGATGATCCCGCCGATGAAGGGAGCGGACATGGTGAGAGGTCGATGCAAATGGAAGTGATACGAGTCGTCGTCAACGACGCACAGGGAGTGCTCACGAGGGTTCTCGCGGAGCTCGTGCGAAGGAAGGTAAATGTGGACAAGGCGTTCTTTGGCAAGGAAGACGACAAGGTCACGATCATCATCGGGATCAAGAAGTCCGTGCTTAACGGCAAATTGCTCCATGCTCTGAAGAATCTTCAGGATGTCGAGTCGGTGGAATATCTCAAGGAGGACTATCACTGCTATTGGGACATGTCCCCTTCGACCGATTCCGAGCGCGTCGTCATGGGCCCGAATGGCAAGGACTTGGACAGGGCCAAGAGGAACGACGAACATTGTTTATATGGGACCGACCTTACGGTCGCAGAGTGACACGGAGTAGCAGGTGAGAACATGGTCAAGATCTATCACGATGCAGATGCGGACCTCAGAGTTCTGAAGGGAAAGAAGATAGCGGTGCTCGGCTACGGTAGCCAAGGAAGGGCCCAGGCCCTATGCCTGAAGGACAGTGGCATGGACGTCGTCGTCGGGCTGAGAAAAGAAGGGAAGTCCTGGGACGCTGCGAAGGGCGAAGGCGTCGCGGTCGCAGAGATCCCGAAGGCCGTGAAGGGCGCCGACGTCGTCATGATCCTTCTGCCGGATGAGGTCCAGGAAGGCATTTACAAGGAGCAGGTCGCACCGAACCTGAAGGAAGGTGCCGCGCTCTACTTCTCACACGGGTTCGCGATAACCTACGGGACCGTGAAGCCGCCGAAGAACGTCGATGTGATAATGGTCGCACCGAAATCCCCGGGCAAGAGGGAGAGGGAGATGTACCTCGAAGGGTTCGGGGTCCCGGCGCTGTTCGCCGTCGAACAGGACTACACTGGACACGCCAGGGATATCGTGCTCGCGATCGCGAAGGGCATAGGTTCCACTCGCGCCGGAGTGATCGAGACGAACTTCCACGACGAGGTGACGTCCGATCTGTTCGGTGAGCAGGCGGTGCTCTGTGGGGGCGTAACTGCTCTGATACTTGCAGGATTCGAGACGCTCGTCAAGAGAGGATACCAGCCCGAGCTGGCGTATTTCGAGTGTCTTCACGAACTGAAGCTTATCGTCGATCTGATCCAGTCTGGTGGCATGGCCCACATGTGGAAGAACGTGAGCAACACAGCCGAGTTCGGTGGACTGACCCAGAGGGACTACATCATCACGGACGACACGAGGAAAGCGATGGACAAGATGCTGGACAAGATCCTCTCTGGCGAGTTCTCCAAGGAATGGATGGCCGACTGGAAGAAAGGCCTCAAGAAGATGAAGGAGCTCGAGAAGCAGGAGTCGGAGAGCCAGATCGAAGTCGTCGGCAAAGAGATCCGCTCGTTGTTCGAGATGAAGAAGCCGGCGAAGTGAATTCATCTGATGCCGCCGCCGGCGGCCAATTTCCATCTTTCAACTTCTCATATTCCCTGCAGTCCTCAAATATCCGTATGGCGATTGTCTCGGCATCGATCGGGGGATGACAATCTTGACGAGAATGCGTTTGAAGACTCCCAAACAGGATTTCATCATAGAGTTGAACGATACCGAGACCGCTGACTCTATTTGGCATGCACTGCCCATCGAGGCATATGCGAACTGCTGGGGCGATGAGATATACTTCGAGATACCGGTCAAGATGCCGCTGGAGCGCGGAAAGAAAGTGATGGAAGTCGGAGAAGTCGCGTTCTGGCCTGATGGCAGCGCGCTCTGCTTTTTCTTCGGACCGACGCCGGTCAGCGACGGCGACAAACCTGTCGCATACAGCGATGTGACGCCTGTAGGAAGGATCGTCGAGGACGCGATCGGGCTGAAGAAAGTAGGAGATAGGAGCAGGCTCACCGTCGAGCGGGTCTGACCCTTCAGCCGCTCCCGACCAATTCGATCCCATCGAAGCTAACGGTCGGGACGATGCACGACCTGAAAACAGTGGAGTCGCTCGCGATGTCATGCACGTTCCTCAGCGCATCGAACATGTTCCCTATCAGCAAAGCGCGGTCGATCGTCTTGACCATCTCTCCCCCTTTGATGATGAACCCGCAGCGGACCTCGAGACCGAACGCACCAGTGATAGGGTTCACCTCTGGATGAGCGACGCGGTCGATCAATACCCCGTCATCCACGGAAGCGATCAATTCCTCCTTGCTCTTTCTGCCAGGCGTCACTACCATGTTCATCGGCGAAACTCCCACCGGATCGAGGTAGATGCCCTGCACGTCGTCCGGACGTCTCCTCAGACCGTTCCCTGAAGGTTCTATCGAATCTAGGCTGGCGTTGTAGCTGTCGTATATGTAGGACTTCAGAACGCCTTTCTCCACCAGCGTCTTCTTTGATGCCGCGACGCCCTCGTCATCGTAGCTAGCGGAGAGCATCCCCCGTCCGTCGCTTGGGTCGTCCTTCACAGTGATCGACCGAGACGTGACCTCCTCTCCGACCTTGCCTATCCACCTGCTCCTTTTTCTATGAACGTTCTCGGCGCTCAAGGCCTCGCCTGCAGAAGACATCAACATGTCCGCTAGATTGTCTGGCCCTATGATGGTCGTGCCTTTCCTCTTGCCTTTGAAGGCCACGGTCTTCGATGATGCCATTGCCTTCTCTCTCAATGATTTTCCGATCGCGGTCGGATCGAGCCCGGAAAGGTGTGGAGAGTAGAAGCTTTCGACGCCTTCCCCCGGCTTTGCCCCATTGGTCATCGTCGTGAAATTCAGATATATCATCGTGCCAGCATGGCGCACATCGACCCCATTGGAGTTTCGGACCTTGGATTCAAGACTGGCTGTCCGGACCATGCCCCTCGGCACCTTGATCTTGTCGCCTTCCAGCGAGCTGTCGACTATAAGCTTCGCGATGTCCACGAGCTCTTGCCCGCTGAGATGGGCGACGTTCTCGTCCCACACCCTTGGTCTGACGCGAACCTTCCCGCCTGCGGCCGGGAACTGCCTGAACATTTCGTCAACGGGGGACAGCCTTGCCGTCCTCACCGCGGCCCGAGCGGTCAGCTCCGCCTCCTTCAACGTGCTGCAGGCGGCCGATGATTGGCCGAGCCTCTTCCCATCCGCGATCCTGACGATCAGCCCCTGATCGATCTTCTCCTCGATGTTCTTCACCGCGGAATCGTCGACGTAAAGGCTGAGCGTTCTTGTCGCGACGCCATATATCTCCACTTGATCTGGTCCTTCCTTGGTCGCGGCCCTGTAGGCACTGCTCATTATTGAATCGAGGTCCATTCAACCGCCTCCCACGACGAGCTTGGACCGGCAGTATGGACCGCCTCCAGACACCCACACGAAATCCTCGATCCCTTTCCCGCACATCCCCCCGTCCAACTGGACATGGTCCCCGACGGCATCGGTCGTCTTCAGGATCTCAAGGGCGCTTCCCGTCGTCGTGAACGACCTTATCATGTCCTTGATCTCGCCGTTCTCGATGACGAACCCTCTGAGCGTCTTCGCTTCGAACCCTCCTCCGAC
>Ga0315285_10000611_pt1 | contig 37110 bp, 49 predicted proteins | sample YL17G09_36_MG_FD_203698 | JGI IMG/M metagenome (GOLD analysis project Ga0315285, IMG submission 203698) | Sediment microbial communities from Yellowstone Lake, YNP, Wyoming, USA - YL17G09_36 | ecosystem: Environmental > Aquatic > Freshwater > Lake > Sediment | place: USA: Wyoming | collected...
TCTTAGGATGATAAAATGTATACAGGTGAAACCCCAATAATATTAGATAAAATAAAAGCAGAAAATTGCTGGTTTGAAAAACAATTGGGACAGTGGGATGAGATTGTTCGGTGGATTAAAGTTACTCATCAACCCTCGCTTAGGTTTTTAAAAAATATTCTTGAAGACCTTATTTTACAACAGGAATATGAATGTGTTGTTTATTTTAAACTTCCACAAATTTCCAGTGGTGGAGATTTGTATGATACAAAGTATTTTTCATATTGGCTTAATGTACCAATTGAAGAATGGAAGAATTAAATAAAAATAAAAGTGTGTTTTAAAGAGGATAAAAATGAAAGAATTTTTAGAAAATTTCGGTGTATTTTTTATAATTTTTTTAGGATTAATTATTGTATTATCTATAATTATTGGGTTAGGATTGTTAATCATTACTTATACATCAGGGATATTACAAGTTGTATTTGTGGTTTTGTTAATAGCTATTGCCCTCTCGTTTATTTTTGCAACTTTACAAGCTATTCTAAGTTAACAATAAAATTGTGTTTTTATTAGGAATAATATGCCAAAATATACAGCTATTTGCAACGATATAAAAAATTCTGAAATCATTGTAAATGTTGATGCAGAAAATATGGATAAGGTTATTGAAGAACTTGAAAATAATCCAGATGTACAAGATATTGTTTATATTGAAATAGATAGATATGAGCCTACACATTTAGATTGGTTTTTAAAAAAGGAATAAAATACAGGTTTTAATATGAACACGCTGATGACTCTTGAAGAAGTTAATAAAATAATAAGAGCATTATTAAAAGACCGCCATGATTTAATTGCTCAATTACAGGTTATACTTGACTGTATTGATTATACATCTGGAAATTGTAAACCCAACGAACCAGTTGGAGGAGTTTTACCAAAAGAAATTATTGTAAAAGCCAAATCCGAAATTCAGAGAATAAAACAGGTTTTAAAATGACCAATTTAGTAAAAAAATTTGATTGGCAGCCAATAGAAACTGCACCTAAAGATGGAACATACGTTCTAATATATGACCCACCCAACTCGGAAAACTATCCGAATGGTGGTATATATATTGCTGGTGGTATATATATTGCTTGTTGGAAGCAGGAAGAATTTGTTGTATATCATAAAACTGACCCTTGGTGCTGGTGTGTATTTGGAACATATCAAGACGAACAAGGTGGAGAAATGACTATTGATAATCCTACTTATTGGATGTCACTACCAGAGCCGCCCGAATAAAAGAGAGTTTTTAATATGAAAAGCATTAAACAAGGAAAAATAGTTTTAGATAGGAATATGAAATATTTTATAGGAATAACAGATAAATATATAGATTCTTTGGATAATATTCGAGAAGATGATTTATTTCCTATGGAGCGTGATAATGATGATATTATTTCTCAATTTGACCCCAATTATAGAAAAAATATAGATATCTGGAAAATAGAAATTATTATCAAAACGAGAGCATAAAAGAGAGGCTTTAATATGAAAATTATAATTGATACATATCCTAATATAAAAAGAGAAACAACCGGACACCGAGTAACACTAACTCTTATAGATGGTTCTATAATCACTATAGATGAGCCGGTTAATGTAAACAAAGGTTTACGAATAGATGTAAATGGACCAATAGAAGTTTATGTTGCTAAAGATACTGGTTCTATTTTAATAGAGAGATAATAAAAGAAGGTTTTTAAAATGAGTGAAGAATTAAAAAAATGGACTAAAAAAGCTTCAAAAGGTATTTACGAAACCAATCAGGAGAAATGGAATATATCTACTGTGTGGAATATACTTACAGATTGGGGGAGAAGTGAGCATAGATATTCTTCTAAATTAGATATTGTTATTAAGCAACTAGAAGTAATTCAAAAGGTAAATACATTAGAAGGTGCTTATTTTCACGCCACTTATGCTTTAGAACAAATAAAAGAGGATTTTTAAATGGATAACAACAAACCGGAGAGTCTCGAAGAAAAACGACAATCATTTTTATCTAACCCGGAACATAACGAAGCTTGGATTTATGTTTGGGAACTGAAACTGTTGTTGGATAAATTATTGCCTGATGATTGGGTTACACCAAATCTAGTACACAATCTAGCCATAGACCGTGAAGGAGAAGGCTGTATTGGTTATGTTGACCTTCACCACAATGCGGTTTATTTTAATAACGGGAAAGATTACGAACCATTTTCGAAAGGATAAAAATGAAAGAAATTATAACTAAAAAAATGAAACCAAAATACGTAGAAGTTCAAAGTGATGAGTATGAAACAATTACGACATATGAAGCAGATGACGGAATGGTTTTTACTGAATTGCGTGATGCTATTCATCATGAAGCAGAGTTAAAATTTAATAAATCCGAAAAGATTTCCTTTTGGTTTCCAATGATAGATGATAACTGGTACAAAGCCAAAAACGAAGATGAATTAGAGTTTCTTAAAAATTATCTCGCTAAAACTTATGGAAGAAGATATGGAGAAAGTAAGTTAAAAGTTGGCGAATGGTTTACGATTGTCTCTAAGAACAGAGACGGTGGCGGCGATATGGCTGACCATTTTGTTTCTTTGAGTAAACTCAAAGAATCCTATTTAGAATTACTTAACCTTTTGGAGAAAAAATAAAAATGACTAGTAGATTCAAGCAATTTACACCCGCAGAATATAGGACCACACACGAAAATTGTTGGATTGAATTTGAATGCCCTGTTTGCCATGAAGTATTAGAAGCTGATTCTGAAAATGAACCTATTAAATGCAGTTGCGGAAACAGATATGTTGTTTCCGCTATTTTATATCATGTCATAGAAAACAATAAAAAATGAAAAAGAATCCGGGCGCTCTAATGGAAACAATAAGTTTAATACAAAAAAACGACGCTCTTCTAATGGAACTGAAATCAGAAAAAGAATTTCATCAAAACTGCAAAGAAGCTGCGGAGTTTTGGAAAGAAAAATATGATAATTATCATAAAGAAATGGATGAATTTATCAATCGTACAAAAATAATGCTCGATATAATATTAAAAAAACAAAGCGAGCAAAAAAAGGATTTAGAAGATATATTTGAAATATTAAAAGCAACCGATGGAGCACTCAATTGGATAAAGAAAAATTAGATAAATCTTTAGAAATAATACAAGAAGCTAGCGATAGAGCAGACGAAGCGGGGACACCTTTGTTTATTAATTTTTCTGGTGGTAAGGATAGCTCTTGTTTAATTTTACTGGCTGAGCAATTGAATATTAAAACAGAACTAATCTATATGGAATCTGGGATAGAGCTTCCCGGTACAATTGATTTCGTTAAAGAACAAGCGGCACGTTTTAATTTGCCGTTGCATATGGTTAATCCAGTAAAAGATTATATGGGAGATTTTCCATATTGGGTGCGCAGATTTAACTATTTCCCGGGTCGCCAGTATACTTATTGCAGCAGCAGGTTAAAGCTACGTCCTGCTCGTGCGTACCTGCGCAAAATATATGGTAGGAAACATGTCTATAAGGTTAATGGCGTTAGAATGTCGGAGAGCAGCAGGAGACAGAAAATTTATGCCACAAAACCTGTTATACGCCCTGATTATGAAGCATCTGGACATTTTTTAGTTGAGCCTATAAGAGACTGGATAGGACAAGAAGTAGTAGATTTTCTCAGCGAAAATAATTTTGAAGTTCAGAAGCTGTATGAAGAAGTAGGAGTAAGTGGTTGTGCGTATTGTCCGTTTTATCAGCAAGATATATATTTTCGTATTCTGAATATCTATCCAACTATTTACGACGAAATAATTCAAGTTGAAGACGAGATAAAAAAACCATCTGTGAACGGTGGTATATTTTTACATCAATTAAAAGATGAGTTTTTTTCTAACCGTGAAGAAATTATGTCCCGATTAAACAAAAAAAGGATAAAAAATAAAAAATGACTCTTTTTAAAGATTTAATTTGCTATTTATTATTTAGGTCTTGCTATTCTTTTAGAAATTTTAGATACAAAACAAATGATAAAGAATAAAAAAGAATGACATTAGGCGAAGTAGCATTTCACTTTCTTTTACTGGCAGCGGGGGAGGCTATAAAGATTGATGGTTATGTAACTCCACAAAAGCTTCAAGATTATATTGTGAAGGACGATGCTTTTGGGATAAGACCTCCTCTTGACCAATGTGGATTGGCTTTAAGATTATTAGCCGATAGTGGTTTTATTATTACATTACCAAATGGTGAATCTATAAGGAATAAACACTAAAATGAATGATGAAAAATTATTACCTACTAACGGAGAATTAATGAGTTTACAGGATTTTATTCAATCCTCAGGAGAAGGATTATATACAGATAGCAACGGTAACGGATATTATTCCGATGGCAGGGTATATTGGGAAAATAAACCCGCAAGACCATCTGATATGATAAGGTATAAAGTAAGTTTTGAAACTAAGCATAGATATGTTATATGGTTTAAGAAATGAGTAAAAAGCAGGAGTATTTAGATAATTTACTTCAAGAAATCGAGCTTGCTAAAAAGCAGAGTAGGAATGGAATCTTCAAGATACGAGAAAAAATGAGTGACAGCACAGCTACATATACAAGAAATTATCTTATCTCACATACTCCTTATCGTATTGACTTTAGAAAATGCCCCGCTTGTGCTTTTGAATGGGATATAATGATTATATTTTAAGAAAAAATCGGAGACGGCGAGATGATAATTGAGCTAACTGGAGAATATTAAGATGGGTGGTTTTTGTGGAACATGCGTTTTTTTTCAAAAAATAAAAGGAGTTATTGGATATTGCGCTGCTCTAGGTGTTATGGTAGAGGGGGATGTAGCAATACTGGATATAGCTGAACTTCTAGAACGGGCAAGAGATTCCGAAAATCAAAAGATTTACGCAAATATAGTTGTTCAAGAATTATTCGGATGCATGCTTCATGAAGGAAAGAATGTCGAGATAAAACAGTGAGCATATTATATGGCTAATTATGATTTTAATATGGATTTACCTGTTGCTATAGAAACAGAAAAAGAAGTCGCCCAAATAATGGCTAAGATATATGATGCTAGAATTCTAAGATTTGAAAATTCAAATAAATATGATATTTTGGCTAGAATAAAAGGTAAAGAATATAAATTTGAAATAAAGGAAGACTTCATGACTTGCAAGACAGGGAATGTGGCTTTAGAGTTCGAGTGTCGCGGAAGTCCATCTGGTATTCATACTACAGAAGCAGATTTTTATATTTACAAAATACACGGTAAAAATGGAATTCACTTCTATTTATTTAAAATAGAAAATATATTAAAAATGGTCTCAGATAACCCGCAAACCCCTATTGTTAATGGTGGAGATAAGGGTTCGAATAGTATGAATTATTTATTCAAATATGAGACTTTTATTAAATATGGAAAATTCATGGTTTAAAAAATTATATATTATTAAGAAAAAGAAAAATGAGAGTTTACAGAGAATTGAAATTTGCTATTGACAAAATACATAAAGTGTGGTATAATAAAGGAGTGTAATATATGAAAATCGTAATATTGGTAGATAGCAATCTTAAAAGTTTTGATGAAATGGTTAATTTGGTTGAAGAGAAAGAACCCTTAGTCATTGACACAGAACGGTGTGACGAATCCCATGAGTATAAACATCTTTTAAATTCAATTAAGGAATTCTCACAATCCAATAGCGAAATCATGCTCGGGAAGTTTTCTGGCAGGGAAAACGTACTCAGAGAACTAGGCGATGAGCGTCCCGAAATGATACTCGCCCTAAGTTCTAACAAAAATAGCCAGCACTATACAGAGCATCCGCTGGTTATGTTTTTAGAACTAATAAAAACATTTGAAAAGGAGACTATATAAGCGAAAAAAGATACAAGACAAACTAAAATACCGAGACAAAATTAACGAAAAAGGAGAAATAAATGAGTTTACAATTAACAAAAGCACGAAGGTCTAAAGCCTATCTCAAATTAGGCATGAGCGCCCCAAGCGGCGCAGGTAAAACATTATCATCTATTCTGCTCGGGTATGGACTTGTAAAAGAAGCCCATCCTGATTGGACGGACGAACAAATTTGGGAACATATTGCAATTATCGACACAGAAAATGGTTCTGGTCAACTATATGTTGGAACAGAACACTATAATGTCAATATTGGTGTATACAATGTGATTACCCTACAACCCCCGTTTGAAGCAGAAAAATATATTCAAGCAATTGAATTGTGTAAAGAAGCAGGAATGGAAGTCTGCATTATCGACTCAACTACTCCTTTGTGGAGTGGTGCGGGTGGTCTATTAGAACAACAGAATAATGCCGCAAAACGCGGCGGCAACAGTTATACCGCATGGCGTGATATTACTCCTATGCACAATCGTTTTGTTGATGCCATGCTTCAAACCCCCATGCATATCATTGCGACCATGAGGTCAAAACAAGAATATGTGCAGGAAAAAGATTCAAACGGCAAGACAAATATTCGCAAGGTTGGGATGGAACCTGAACAGCGCAAAGGTATGGAATATGAATTTACCATATTCTTAGAAATTAACAATGAGCACGAGGCTTTTGGCGCTAAGGATAGAACAAGTCAGTTTGACCAGAAAACTTTCAAAATTACCCCCGAACACGGAAAGCAGTTGATGCGTTGGCTTGAAGGCGGTACAGACAAACCTATAGAAGTTGTTAAGGTGTCTGTTCAAAAAGCAGACCCAAAAAACGCTCTAGATTCTGTCCATGAGCAAGTTATCGACCTCTGCAAGAAACTTGGTGGTAGAGATAATCCCGAACTCATGGTATTGCTAAAAGCAAATACCCCCGAGGGTAGTGGAAATCCAAATGCTATCAAAGACATAAAGGCTCTTACCGATTTGTTTATCAAACTGCAAGACCTTTTACAACAGCGCGAATCTTCTGAGCAAGAAGCAGTTCCCGCATAATAATAAAATCAAAATATCAGACAAAACAAACAAAAAACTGGAGACTATAAGAAATGGCTAATCAACTTCAAATGGTTATTTATGAGGGTTATTTGGTAGAAGACCCCGTAATGCGCTTTACCCCTCAGGGGCAGGAAGTCACAAACTTCCGTATCGGTTCAAACCGCAGTTTTAAGACGACAGACGGTACTCAAAAGAAAGAAACAACTTGGCTGAAAATTACAGCTTGGGGAAAACGCGGGGAAATCGTTACTCAGTACTGCGGAAAAGGCTCGCATGTTATTGTGATTGGAAAACTCCGTGTTGGAGAAAATGGCTCCCCTAGTGTTTATCAGCTAAAAAGCGGGGATTATGCCGCATCCTATGAAATTACCGCGGATAATGTTCGCATCCTTAAGGGAAAAGATGGTGCTACTCCTACGCCAGAAGAGGCAGAGGATGCTGGTGGGGACATACCATTCTAAGTAATATCGGAATTTAAAACTGTGGGACTACTTACTAACTATAAGTAGTCCCCTTTTATTCAAAAAGGATGGTTTAAATGATTAAAATAAATAAAATAAAAAACACATGCTCCGCATGCCTCTCGCAATGGGAAGGGACTACTGATGATAACCGGAATGTTTATGCTCGTTATCGTTGGGGGCATCTTTCTGTTTGCTTCATACCGAGCGGCGAAGAGATTTTTGATTTGGATTATGGTGCTATTCTCGATGGAGTTATGGATTATTTTACTCTAAAAAAACTGACCCTTGGAATAATAGAATTTCCAGAGAATGATGAATATGAAACTTACTAATTATATTCTCGACCTCGGAAGAGTGGTTGCTGTTTATCCCGGTTTAAGGAGAGTAACAGGTTCTACCACCGCAACTATACTTTTATGTCAGCTTTTATATTGGATAGATAAAACTAAAGACGGTTGGATTTATAAAGATTCTTATGATTTGGAAGAAGAGACGGGTCTTAGTATTTATGAACAGCAGACGGCTAGAAAAGTCCTAATTGAACTAAATATTCTTTCAGAGGAATATAAACGGCTGGACCATAAAATTGCTTTTAGAATAAATCAAGAAGTGCTAAATGATTTATGGGAACAGGAAAGCAGAATAGAATCAAAACCTCGTTTTGTCAAAAAACCGGAAGAAGAAAAACCTATTCCTGTTCCTCAACCTGTAGACCTGAGAGATTTTCAGGACCCCACCTTGCATCCCGAGCATCCTGCCCATCGCACCGATGCGATAAAAAAGGGGGATTTGGTAGATGGACTTATTGATTTTTACAATTCCCCCGGGGCTAGAAAAGAAGCTATTAAGAATGAAATCAGGGATAACATGGAGAATAAATTTCATATTAATATGACAGGTAAAGAGTGGGAAACCTTTATTGAATATGTCTATAGTCGTCAAGAGAGGCATAACGAACCCTCTGAAAAGTTTGTGCAATGGGCGCTTATAAAGGGTTTTGACCCGATGTATTGGACGCCCAAGAAATGCTTGACAATGTATCCACAAGCATTCATAGAAGAAAAAGATAAGATTAAGGAAGACTTTGTACAGAAACCACCGGAGCATGTTGAAGAGAATTATGCCGATATGCCGGAACATTTGAAGAAAAAGAAGAAGTTGTATTAATCATGGGCAAAGTTATAGATTTAACAGGACAAAAATTTGGGAGATTGACCTAAGAAAAATAAAATTTTTAGAACAAGCAATCAAATATGTTGAGAATATAATATGATTAAAATAGGAGAATCTTTATGAGTGATTTATTACAGGAAGCATTGTCATATGCCCGTAGAAATTGGCATGTTTTCCCATGCAGGGAAAAGAGGGGTGTACCTTTTACAAATAAAAACGGAGAGTTAATAACCCCACTTGAAAAGACTCCCTATATTACTGGTGGTTTAAATAGCGCATCGCTGGATGAGGACCAGATTATAACATGGTGGACCGCATATCCGAATGCTTTGATTGGAATAAACGCAGGGGCAAGTCAACTATTTGTTGTAGATATAGATAGAAAACATATAAATGGTCTCGATACTTACTCAAAATGGGATATTAATGATTCTGCGGGTTTACAATCGATTACACCATCAGGCGGTATGCATATCATTTTTTCTGGTACAGGAAAAACCACCACCAATGGAAAAACGGGTATCGATACTCGCTCTGAAGGTGGTTATTTTATCGCACCGCCCTCTAAAATTTTAGAAGGTGAGCATATTGGTGAATATAAGCGTTATAACGATTGGAGTAATGCCCCCGGTGTTATTCCTGATGGTTTAATGAAGCATTTATTTCCGGAAACCACTACTGAATATACTCGTGGTGCTAATACTCCTGCTACCGATGGTACAAAGAAAAATCTTTCTAGAGCAACCCTTAATTTTATGGTATCTGGTGCTATGCCCGGTGAAAGAAATAGTTCTTTATTCAAAGCGGCTTCTGATTTTTCGGGTTGTGGTTATACATTTGAGGAAACAAAAACTTTTCTTACCCCAATATGCGAAAAAATAGGATTATCAGATTCCGAGTTTGAAACAACCCTTCAACATGCTTATGACAAACCTCGCACCCCATCTATTCCTGATTCTATTCAGGAAAAAATAATGACCGGAGGAAAAGATGTAGCCAGTAAGATTACATTTGAAGAACAGGTTATTATGGAAGATGCAGTATTAGCTTGTATGCTATTAGACAATACTTCTATTCCTGTTATCGAGGATATCTTGAATTTTGATGATTTCCGTATGATGAAGAATAGAATAATCTATCGTGTCATTAATCGAATGTACCTATCGGGTATGAAAGTTGACCATTTAACAGTTTCCAGTGAAGTAGAAAAAGATACTAATAAAGTTTCCTTGGATGATATTTCTAAACTGATTAGCCAGTATTTTGTAAATACAGATAACGCGGTTACTTATGCTAGCATTATTAAAGAAAAATCATCTATGCGTAAGCTAGAGGCTCTCTTGGCTAATAAAGATAAATATATGAGAGGCAATTTGATTGAGAACATTAATACATTGGAAAAAGATGTAGCCGATATTGCACTGGTTAGCGGGGCTAAATCAACCGCTGTTTTAACTTCTGAGCAAGCGGTAGAAATGGTTTCAACTCAGACACAAATGTTAATAAGTGGGCAGATTGAACAATTAAAGATTGGCTTTTCCGAATATGATTATCAAATTGGTGGTTTATATTCAAATGAATTAATCGTATGCGCATCTCGTTCGGGAGATGGAAAATGTCTGAAAAGAGGCACGCTCGTTATTATGTCGGATGGTTCGATGAAAAAAGTCGAAGATATTATTATTGGTGATAAACTCATGGGTGTAGATTCAAAGTCAAGAAATGTTTTATCTATTTCTCACGGAAGAGATATGCTTTATACTGTAAAACAAAATCGTGCTCAAAATTATACCGTGAACAGTAACCATGTTCTTTCATTAAAAGAAAGTTCTAATTTTTCCCCAAGCAAAAACGGAAGGGTTGTCAATATACCAATTAAAGAGTATATGTTGTTATCAAAAAAGAAACAAAAAAATCTGAAAGGTTACAAAGTTGGTGTTGAATTTCCTAAAAAAGACTTGATTATAGACCCCTATTTATTGGGTTTGTGGCTCGGGGATGGCGACAAGAAAAGTTCTTGTATCACATCGGCGGACGAAGAAATTGTGGATTATCTTAGGAACTATGCAGAGCACAATAATTTCATACTATCAAAAGGTGACAAACGAGGAGAAAAATGTTTTTCATATAGAATATCAAGAGAAAAAAAAGGAGGGAGCGAGAAGGAAAAAAGTGCTTCTTTTCAAGGGCGGTTGCGCTTGTTAGGTGTTTTAAATAATAAACATATACCTTTTGATTATCTTATATCAAGCAGAGGAGATAGATTGCAATTACTTGCAGGGATATTAGACACTGATGGAAATGTTGTGCACAATGGTTTTGAGCTTATACAAAAGAACAAGGAATTGTTAAAACAAATAAAATGGCTTGGTGATTCTCTTGGTTTTAGAACATCTGAAATTAAAGAGAAGATTTGCCGAATAAAATCCATTGGATTCAATGGAATTTATTATAGGATTACAATTCATGGTCAAATGTCTTTAGTTCCCACTAAAATAGCCAGAAAAAAAATACCCTATATCTCTAAAAAAATAGACCAAACTCTCACAGGCATTGAAATAATAAAAGATACAATCGATGAATACTATGGTTTTATGTTAGACGGAGACGGTTTGTTTTTATTAGAGGATTTTACTGTTACACATAATTCTTCCCTTGCCTTAAGTATTATTAATAATGTTTCTATTATACAAGGAAAACCAACTGTATTGTTTTCTTTGGAAATGTCTACTCACGAATCGGTATGCAGACTTATTTGCCAATTAACGGGTATTCCTTATAAAAATGTATATCAGGGTAAGATGAGTACCGAACAATGGAAAGATTATGAAGATGCTATGAAAAGAATTTCCAGTAGCCCGATTTATTTTGATGATGGCTTTGGCATGGGCATTCCAGAAATACGTTCTAAAATAAGAAAATTAATGGATAAAGGAATAAAATTTGTAGTAATTGACCAATTGGAACAAGTTAGAGGATACGAGGGAATGGCTCCCCACGTTCAATTTGATAAACTTGCCTATGATATCAAGAACCTTACTAAAGAATTTAATGTACCGATTTTATTAAATCATCAATTAAATCGTGGTGTCATGGACAGAAAATTACACAACCCCGAACCAATCCTATCGGATTTGAATCAGGCTGGTGAAAAACCCGCCAATCAGGTTTGGGTTATATCACACAATAAAGACCCCCAAACTGGTAAAATTTTGCAATCAAAAATTAAAATTTTAAAAAATAGAAATGGTCCACGCATCGAATTCGCTGTAATTTTTGTGGGTGATAGGATGTTGTTTTCCAATCCAACACGAGAAGAGGATAAATATGTATTTCACAGTAAAACAGATGATGAGGACACACAAACTTATCAAGATTCCCTTAACAATATTGATACTGAACCCTATTGGGCTAAGAATGGAGCAACTCCGTGAGTTCATACGATTTTATAATTGATAACATAAGGTTTTCGTTTTCTGCACTTACTACCTATGAAACATGTCCATACTCTTATTTTTTAACATATGTAAAAAAATGTGAAAGGGAAAATAACTTTTATGGGCAATACGGTACATTAATTCACGAAACAATCTATCAATACTTTGCAGGTAATTTAGATATGTTTGAATTAACCGGGTATTTTAAAGATAATTATGATAAGGTAGTACAAGCCTTGCCACCAGCTTACCCGGCAGGTATGGATGAAATTTATAGAGAAGCAGGTTTAGTGTTTTTTGATAATTTTTCTTTCAAGAAAGCAGATTATGATATTATTATGAATGAAGAAAAATTGGATTTTGACTTTGATGATGGAATACAATTTGTAGCTAAACCAGACCTAATCCTGTTTGAGAAAACAACTGGTGATTTTATTTTATATGATTATAAAACATCTGCACCGTTTAAAACAGATAAACGTAATGGGAATGAAACGGTAGACAAAAAGAAACTAGAAGGTTATTACAAGCAAATGTATATTTACACATACGCTTTGCGCAACTATAAGTTTACTCCAATAGATAAGATAACCCTATGGTTTACCAGACCAAATAGGCAGGTAACAATTAACTGGAAAGAGAAAGACGAAGAGAAAGCTATCCGGTGGCTAGAGGGAGAAGTAGCTAAAATAAAAAAAGACGAGAATTTCTTCCCTAATAATAGTAATAGTTACTTTTGTAACCAACTTTGTAGTGTTAGAGAGTCGTGCGAATTTAGACCAGATGTATAAAAACTCTTGACAAATCTTGAAAAATGTGATATAATATAAATAGAGGTTAGGGGTGCTCCCCCACTCCTGACCTCTAAAAAAATACACGGGGAGGTGTATAATGGAAAAAATTAATCTTAGTGGAATTTATTGTATAGAAAATTTAATTAATGGAAAAAAATATATAGGGCAAGCCAAAAATTTTTGTATTAGATGGAACACTCATAAATATAATCTGAATAGCGAAGAAAACTTTGGTAGAAAATTAAAAAATTCTACAAGCAAATATCGAGGAGTTTCTTGGGATTCAAAAAATAAAAAATGGTTTTCTCAGTTCAGTTATCATCGGGAACATTATTTTTTAGGAAGATTTATTGATGAAGTTTCAGCGGCAAAGGCATATGACCAAAAGATATTTAGTTTATCTGGAAAAAAAGAATTCTTAAACTTTCCAGAGGAGTTTTAAATTGAAGACATTTGCATATGATATTGAAGTTTTTTCCAATCTTTTTAGTCTAACTGCTATAAATGTAGATGATGAAAATGATGAGTATATATTTTACATCGGACTTGACAGAAAAGATTATTCTGATTTACTAAAATTTCTTGAAAACGAATTTATTTTCGTAGGATATAACAATTTTCAGTATGATGATTGTATTTTAAGATTTATTCAAAATTACAGAAAAGATAATTTAAATAAAGATTTATTTGAATTATCAAGTAAACTAATAGATGATGGTTTTAAAATGGATAAAGAAATATTAGGATTACGTTATCCTAAAAACACAATATATTCTTGGAAATCTGTTGACCTTATGAAGATACTTGGTTTTGATAAATTATTAATTGGTCTAAAACAGGTTGCTGTAAATCTAAAATACCCCAAAATTCAAGATATTCCAATTGACCCCTCCTCTTCTGTTAAATCGAATCAGTTAGATATGGTGCTGTCTTATAACAAAAACGATGTTCTAATTACCAAGAGGTTATATGAAAAAATAACTCCCATCAGAAAACTTCGTGAAGAGCTTGGCAAAATCTACCCTATAGATTTTTCATCTGCTTCTGATTCAAAAATAGCCAATCTTATTTTTGAACATGTTTATTCTACTGAAATGCACATGGATATTCGGGCGTTGAGAACAATGAGAACCCCGAGAGAAAAAGTTTTGCTCGGAGAATGTGTTGCCAAATTCGTAAACTTTCAAAGTTCTGAACTTAAAGAAATGTTAAAGCGCATTTCTTCAACTTGGGTATATGCATACAATGATTACAGATACCGAGAAAGTATATATTTTGCTAATTGTGGTTTCTCTCTCGGGGTAGGTGGTCTACATACTGAGGACGCTCCGGGAATATTTGATACCGACGAGCACTACATCATTCAAGATTGTGATGTTGCCAGTTATTATCCCAACCTTATAATTAATAATAACTTTTATCCGGAGCATTTGGGACCTAACTTCATACAGGTACTTAAAAAAATTACCGCAGAGCGTTTGCAAGCTAAAAAAGATAAAAACAAAGTAAAAGCGGACGGATTAAAAATAACCGCCAACGCATCGTTTGGTAAGTTAGGAAGCCAGTTTTTTTGGCTTTATGACCCCAAACAGTTTTTATCAACTACCATTAGTGGGCAAATGGGTTTATTAATGCTAATTGAAGGAATGTATATGAATGGGATTGAAGTAATCAGTTGCAATACCGATGGTGTGGTATGCCGTATTGACAGGAAACTGGAAAATAAGTATTACGAAATCGCCCACGCTTGGGAAAAAGCAACCAACTTAGAATTAGATTTTACCGAATATAAAAAATATGTCAGGCGTGATGTTAATTCATATATTACCGAAAAAATGGATGGGGATACAAAAGAAAAAGGTGCTTTCCTAAAGGAAGTAGACCTAAAAAAATCTTATCATATGCCGATTGTAGCAAAAGCGCTTCATGCCTATTTCATTAACGGTGTCCCCATCAGGAAAACTCTTGAAAACTGTAAGGATATTATGGAATTTTGTATCTCTCAAAAAAGCGGCAAGAACTATGGTATAGAATTACATGCAGGTAGCAAAGTGGAAAAGTTGCAAAAAACAAATCGCTTTTTTATTACTACCAAAGGTGGAGCGTTACTTAAAAGAGAACAATTCACAAATAGAGTAATCGGTTTATATGTTGGAAGGCAAGTTCAAATTCTGAACAATTATGACAAGAATGTACCATTTGAAGATTATCGTGTAGATTTATCGTTCTATGAAAAAGAAGTTATGAAAACTGTGAACGACATAGAGCCTCTTCAGATGACATTGTTCGAAGTTTCATTTCAAGAAGCAGGGAAGAAAATTAAAGCCGAGAGCGGTGTTAAAACTTCTGAACCGCAAGAGAAGGAGGATGCAACTGTTAACGAGATGAATAAGTTAGGAAAGAATCAGTTTATTAAACGCATTGAAACAATTGTGGAAAATAACGGCAAGATTAGCGGGATAAGTTCTCGTTATGTATATATTGATGGTTTCGATGCGAGGTCAATGCTGGCTACAGTCTATTGCCTCGCCAAAGGGGTAAGGCAATCAATTTTGGTAGATAAACAAGCTTATAAGAAAAATAAAATAGAAACAGGGCAAATTATTTATTGTAATAAATTTGAGAAACGAGAAACTGGTCATGCTGTAGTTGATTACAGAATAACAGATACCCTAAAAGAAATTGGAGAGAGGTTAATATAATGGAAGAAACTTTAGAATTTGATGACGTATTAATAAAACCCGTACCCTCTTCTGTATCATCAAGAGATGAAGTTTGTATTGATGTTAAGCTATCTGATAGCTTAACGCTTAAATTTCCTCTAATAGCAAGCCCGATGATAGGAATTGTAAATGGGCAGTTTGCTCATCTGCTTTCCAAACTAGGAGGGCTGGCAATTATACATAGGTTTTATCCAGCCAGAGAAGATTTATTTGCTGATATTGCGGGTAATATTAATTTAGATGATAATTATGGTATATCTATAAGAATAGATGAAGAAGATATTGAAGAATATTTTCAATATAAACCTAAAGTTATTTTAATTGATACTGCCAACGGATATACAGAAAAATTACTTAGGTATTGCGAAAAAGTTAAAAATATAATTACAGAAAGAAGACTTGATATATTGCTTATGGCAGGAAATGTAACTACGGCTGTGGGATGTAAAAATTTACATGATTCCGGCTGTGATTTAATCAGACTCGGAATCGGAGGAGGTTCTCCATGTTCCACCCGTAACCAAACCGGAATAGGAATACCCAGTATATCTGCTTTAATGGAATGTGATGACCGAGCCGGAGAGGATTATAAAATCATTATTGATGGTGGAATTAAAAATTCCGGGGACTTCGTAAAATCCATTATTGCCGGGGCGGATTTTGGAATGTCTGGACTTTTATATGGACAATGTTATGAAGCTCCCCATAAGGGTACAATTTATGGATTAGCCAGCAGAACCAATATGAAAAATACTAACACAGAGATTAAATCGGTGGAGGGAATCGACATACCAGTAGAAAAAAAATATTCTTTAGAACAATTTGTAAGAGAGTTTGGTTACGGTATCAAAAGCGCAGGTACATATTTAAACGCCAAAACTTTAGGCGAGATTTACGGGCATGGAAGTTTTGTAAAAGTAAGCGACCATGCAATTAAGAAAGGTTTATAATGAATAATGAATACCCCTTTAGTTTTGATTATCCTAATTTACACGCTAATTATATTACAAGAAAAGGAAAAGGATGGGCAGGAAAACCCATGAAAAAAGAGACAAAAATAATTTTCGTGGATGTTGACGATGTTTGTGCTAGACTTTCGGAAGTATGGTTAGGGCGTTATAATAAAGATTATAATGATAATCTTACAGACAAGGACTTAACCGATTGGAATATAGATAAATTTGTAAAGCCAGAATGCGGGTTAAAAATATATCACTATTTAAAAGACCCGGGAATATATGACGAAGTAGTACCAAGAGACGGCTCGATTGAGGGAGTAAACATCCTTCGAGAACTAGGGTATAAAGTTTTGTTTGCGACTTCTTGCCCAATAGAAGTTGCCGGAAGAAAGTTTCATTGGCTTAAGCAATACGATTATATTAAGAAAGAGAGGGACTATATTGAAATACGAGATAAAAGTTTGTTAAAAGGGGAATATATGTTTGACGACAGTTATGATAACGTGAGCGGTTTTACTGGTTATTCTTATTTGTTAACAAGACCTTGGAATAAAAATCGTCTTTGGTATCACAGAGCAATTGATTGGAATGAGTTTATATCTATAATGAAAGAAAATGCTGCGAGAGGACTATAATGATAGAAAAAGTAGTCCCTACATTTTGGGCAAAAATTTATATAAGTGGTCCAATCGAAATAGCCGAACAAATAATTCGTGCTGAGTGCCTTCGAGAAGGTTTATGCGTTACAATAGAACCAACTAAATTTATCTATACTGGTGGAGAAGAGGAAGGTTATGTTGTTGGTTTAATAAATTACCCAAGATTTCCAGCTACACCAAACGATATTGTAATTAAGGCGATATATTTGGCAAATTTATTATTAGAAGGTACATATCAACATTCGGTTTTAATTATGACACCAACCGAAACATCTTGGCTAACAAAAAGGGAAAACTAAAATGCCGCCTAGTAAACGTTTTATGGAATTAACAGATAAAATGAAGGATATCCATATTCGAAAAAACGCTGGATATGCGGGAGATTGCGAAGACCCTTGGGCTAATTTTAGATATTCAGAATTATTTGAAGTATCGGCATTTAAGGGTTGTATGATTAGATTGTCTGATAAATTTATCAGAGCAGCCAATTTAATAAAAAATCCAGATAATGAACAAGTAGGCGAGGCTTTGACCGACACCCTATTAGATTTGGCGAATTATGCTATTATAGCAATTTGCCTTTATTTTGAAGAACAAGAATTAAAATGAGCATATGTATTGTTTGCAGAAAAGAATTTTCAGCCTATCACTTGAAGAAAACATGCTCAACAATTTGTAAAATTGAATATGACCGAAAGAAATGGAGAGAGACCTACTATAGAAACAAAAAACCCACACACAAATCCCAGAGACAAAATTATGTCAAGCATGCGGAAAAACTTTTACTTCCTCTAATTGGCGTTTGAAAACTTGTTCAGATAAATGTTCAAAGGAATTTAAATTAATTGGTCTAAAGAGAAGAAGAAAAACAAAGAAAATTTCTTTAATGCCTGTTTTATGTGTAATTTGTGATAAAAAATTCATACCAACCTCGAAGCGAAATATAACATGTTCAAAAACTTGTCAGTATGAAAGAAAAAAAATAATGACTAAAACATGGTCTAAAATTAATTATAAAGAATTTAGTCTTAGAAAGAATTACAATCTTTCATTAGATGAAATGGAAAATATATTAAAAAAACAAAGATATAAATGTGCAATTTGTGAAGAGACATTAGAAAAACCCCACATAGACCATGACCATAAAACAGGAAAAATTCGAGGGATTCTTTGTTTTAATTGTAATACGGCTATTGGAAAATTCGGGGATGACCCAAATAGGCTTATGAAAGCAATTATTTATCTTTCTAAGAATAAAGAAGAAGAAAAAATCAGAAAGGAGAATATTAATGAAGGAACTGTTTCCACAAGTGAGACCCGTCTCGAAAACGGCAATGAACATTCTGAAACAACGGTATTTCGGGGATGGAGAAACAACGTGGAGTGATGTTGTAAATAGAGTTATTGATAATATCATTCCAGTAGCAAGTGAAGAACGAAAAGAAACTACAAGAGAAATGATGCTGAATGGATATTTTATACCCAATAGCCCCTGTCTTGTAAATGCGGGGAAGTCCAACGGAGGACTTGCGGCATGTTTTGTAGTGGATTTTCCAGATACAATTGAGGGAATTTATAAAACAAAGTTAGATTTTGCCCTTATTGCACGTAAGGGCGGGGGTTGTGGAACCTCCTTGTCAAAAATCCGTCCTGAAGGTGCTAAGGTGGCAGGTAGCACACATGGTTACGCGGGCGGTGGTGTAAAGTTTGCGGATACGATTTCTCATGATGCAGATGCCTTAACGCAATCGGGCTTTAGGGCGATGGCAATTATGTTTACAGAGGAAATATACCAGCCGGATATCTTAAAATTTATTACCGCCAAACACGAAGAAGGTAGAATCGCAAACGCAAATATCTCCGTAGTTGTAGATGATATATTTATGAATGCTGTAATAAACGATGAAAAATACTGGACAGAGTTCGAGGGTGTAAAATATCAAGAATATAGAGCCAAAGATGTATTTGACCTTATTGTAGAGGGAATGTGGAAGAACGGAGAACCGGGGATTTTGTTTAAAGATAGGATTGATGATTCCCCTTATAAATATAGTGAACAAGAGATATTTGCTACAAATCCCTGTAGTGAGCAGCCACTTCCACCAAACGGTGTATGTAATTTAGGTTCTATTGACTTATCAAAATTTTACTGTAAAGAAGGAAATAAAAAAATAGATTGGCTAAAATTACAATATGCTACACGTTGGGGTGTACGCTTTTTAGATGCTGTAATTGATAAAACGTCATTTCCAACAAAAGATATTGAGCAATGGGCTTTAGAAAACAGAGCTATTGGACTCGGTAAACAGAATTAATGCTGAGTATAAACTCCACTATATGCTGGAAAACCTGAGTATATTTTTCTACTTAATTTGTCTAAGTAAAAATGAAAAATTGCAGATAATCAGCAGGGAAGGCTCTTATTATACCTTGACAAAAACAAGAAAATGTGGTATAATAAACACTTAGAGAACCCTCAGAGACTAAACGTGGAGGAAACAAATGAAAAAAGAAGTTAAAAAATTATGTGTTCCTTGTCATAAAGAGACATTTGGAAAAGAAAAAGAATTTATTCATTTGTTTGAAGATATAGTCCGAACTGTGTGACGACACACAGAGTCAGATAGAAATAATCTGACCCAAATTTATATAATTTGAGTAACAAAATTGATTATGGGTTATGCTGACTTATGTTTAATGCAAGAAATTGCTTATGGCTCACCCGAAGCACTAGAACTCCTAAGTGATATATTACGTTTTATCTCTATAGTTGCAGAAAATGAATCGATAAAAATGGGAAAAGAATACGGGGTTCCAAAGGCTTGTGAGAATTTACCTATTCCCCGTCGAAACGTAACACTTACCACAATTGCTCCCACTGGAACAATTAGTCTTTTAGCTGGTTGTTCCAGTGGTATAGAACCGATTTTTTCTGAGATTGTTCTTCGAAATGATAAGACGGGAACTTATACTTTTGAAAATAACTTGGCAGATAAGCCCTATTTTCGTTGTGCTGTATCAACCAATGGCTCACAAGAAGTTACTTGGGAAGAACATATCGTGACTTTAGCCACAGCACAGAAATATATTGATTCAGGAGTTTCAAAGACCATCAATTTTCCAACCCACACCCACAGAGAGACAATCGGGAAAGCTGTTATTATGGCATGGCAAGAAGGATGTAAAGGATTGGCTGTATATAGAAATGGTTCACGCCAAGTTGAAGTTTTAACACCAAAACTTGTTAAAAAGGACAAATGCCCGGTATGCGGAAACGATATGGTACACGTTGACGGAAAGCATAAATGCTTAATTTGCACCAAAGACAATGTTTTAGAAAAAACGGTAACTTACTACGACTAAGAGGATAATATGAAACTAAATGATTATGTAAAATGGACAGGAAATACTTGTGCAAGGCTTGGTTCTCCCGGGGATGATATTACCCATATGATTTTTGGAATTATTACAGAAACCGGAGAGTTAACTGATATTTTTAAGAAAAGCATGGCATATAAAAAAGAAGTTGATTGGGTCAATGTAAAGGAGGAATTAGGAGATTTAATGTTTTACATTTCTTCGTTTTGCCGGATTAATTATCTTGATTTAGAAGAGATTATAGAAACTAATGTTGATAAATTAGAAGCACGTTATCCTGAAAAATTTACCGAATATCACGCCCTTAACAGAAACCTAGAAAAAGAACGAGCAATATTAGAAACAAAAGAAGTAGAACTACCGGATAGTAGGGTTATTCTAGAATCCAAAGAGCCTTGGAATCCAAAGAGCGCTTAACATAGTAAAACAGTAAAAATAGTAAAATTACCCTTGACAAAATCAAGAAAATGTGGTATAATATAATTAGAGGAAAGGAGTACTCCTCCACTTCTTCCCTAACAAAAATAGTAAAAAAATGCAGCGCCGAAGCGCTGCATTTTTATTTATAGTCTATATTCCAAATTACGTGCTTTTAATTGCTTATTGGCTGCGGTCTTAGCCTTTCTAGCGGACTTCTGAAATTTCGCCTGATATTTCTTGGCGAATTTTTTGACCTCTTTCCTGTTATCTTCGTCTTTTAAATATGCCACTAATGCTGTAGATATAATACCAACTACCGCTATAGCCAATCCTCTAATAATTTTTTCTTTCATTTTATTCTCCTATTTTTAAACATATATAATATTATAGCCAATGAACCTACCATAAAGGAGATTATTGGAATCCAAATACTCACTTTATATCCATTCTGATACAGTTACTAAATCTTTTTTAAGTGCATTAAAATCAAAACCGGGTGAAAACTCTGGATTTATTGCTTCGGCAGGAAGAACCGCATAAACTTCATCTACACATAAATCCCACCAACCCCATGTAGCCCTTTGAGTATTACCCCAAGTTAAAACATTTAATCCTTCTTTATCATAACCAGTTACAAAAACCGCATGACCCGAATTTAAAAGTTTCCCGGGTTTCCAAGGAGTCCTGTTCCTAAACTCTTCCAAGCATTTCTCTTGAACTTGGAATCCTAAAAACAATCCTCCAAACAAGTTAATTGCTTGCTTAACATGAGTACGGTTATGGTGATTGAGACTCATATATGCATATAATTTTTCTTCCATTACGGAGTTTTTTCTAAAATAATCCAATACTGAAAGCATAGCAAGTCCAGTATCATCTCCACCAGTTAAGTGAAAGTATATTTTCCTAACTAATTCGGTTGAATAGATACTTTTGTTCCCTACTAAACCACTCCATACTGTATCCCCGTGTGCCATACCGACAATCGTGCAATTATGGGACGCTATTCCTTCAGCAATAAATGTTCGAGATGATGTTTGAAGGGCTATGACTGTTTGCTCACCGACATTCTTTTTTTCTATGAGATTAATTCTATCTGAACGAACAGCGCCGAGATTATTTCCATCAAATTTTGCAATAAGACGCTTTGGACGTATAGAACCAAGAAGTTTACACGCAGCCTTTCTTCCTCCTTGCAGAACTAATACATCATATCCACTGCTTGACAGAGATGAGTTTATAATTTTGTTGTGAGCAAATATAAAACCTAATTCTGTTAAAATTCTTTTTACTTCGAGTAACATCTCATTAGAACGTTGGGAAAAATGTATTGATTTTAAATGGTCGGTTTGATAATCTATAGATAAACACCCTTCACCATCGAGGGCGGCAGAAAGATAACCAACATCGTATGTATTCGATGGTTTACTTTCCCAAACATCAAAACATTTAGCTACAGAACTACTTTTTTTATCCTCAATAATCATGTTTTCAGTTTTTAACCATGCGTCTTTCCCACGACGTTTGCGTAACCATAGATGGTCAAAAGATGCTCTAATTTGTGTTCCATCCGAAAATTTAAGGTCATAACATTGTTTTAATAATGGTTTTATGTTTTCCACTGTAGTTACACAAAAACGGCGACGACCATCTTTTTCGGGTTCTTCGTCAAATCCGATGAGTTTGTCTCCTATTTTGATATCCTGAATTGGAACCCATTCGAGTTTATCGGTAAGAACCTTGGTTTCTGGACTAAGACAATTTCCAATCTCATCATTAGCCATCATAGGAAACAAAACAGTTGGGTCGTCGGGGTCGATATTTTCATATACCCTCTTTAAAGATTCATAACTATCGGGCGGTGATGGAATATCGTCTCGCAAGTAATTTTGTAAGAGAAAGGTTCTGTAATCTCTTACGGGTGGTTTTTTTCCAAAACGCAAATTAAAATTTTCCATATTTTTCTCCTATTAGGGCAGTCTTGTATAATTTTTGCTAAGGTAGGCATTTGTTCCTACTCTCCACCAAGGAATACCATTTTTAGTTACAAGTTCTAAAGGATACCATTTGGTATTCATTAGAGCATGACCAATGATATTTGTTGATATTACATCGGGTGTGCTACGAATAGCCAATTCCCCCGTATTGATAATTACATATTCGGGGATTGTCCCGGGTGGTACAGGTGGTGGTACAGGTGGTGGTACAGGTGGTGGTACAGGCGGTACTCCCCCTATCGGTACGATATGAGTACCATATTTAGCATTGAACTGTGCGCAAGTACCGTTGAACCTATCCAAATCCATATCGGGGTCTCCGTTGGTTGAACCATACTCGGCAGCTTTTTTATTTCCATCTGCGGACCATTGCCAATGTGTCCAACTAGACCAATCATAAGGCATAGTAGGGGTGTCTCTAGTAGTCCAATTGGCTACCCACAGAATTCTTCCAGCCCAATAGCTACTTCTAGCTACTTTTGTGTTCCAAAAGCCAGCACTGGTATAAATCATAGCTTTTTTACCTGTTAAACTTGTTAATTTTGTATCACAAGTTTTTAACCAATTCAATGTACCAGTGGGGTCCAAAGTGGTACTTTCGGCATCCAACACAACATCTAATTGGGGACTATGGGTTGCAATTTCTTCCGCAAAACTTGTTGCTGTTAAGTTGGCATCTTGCCCTATATTAAGATACCAATAAAGTCCGACGGGCATATCCTGTGCTCTTGCATTTTGATAATAAGTATCAACAACGGGGTCGCGCCACTGCGTCCCATATCCCGCCCTCATAATTACATACTGACACTTAGTTTTTGTGATTCCGAAAGACATTTGACCATTCCACTTACTAACATCTATCCCTTGCACTTCCCAATTTATTGTGCCATACAGAGCATTATATACTCTATCATAGACACTTAATTTGGGCAATATTCTTTTTGCAGGATATCCGCAAGTTGGACAACCAACTCTCGAACCACCGCATGTCGGACATATTTTAGCCATTTATTCCTCCGTTTCTGTTTTGTTTTCAAATTTGTCTTGATTAATATTTATTATTTCATCAATGCTTTGTTCAGTATAAAGCTTGATTCGTTCTTTATCATCAGTGTGAGCATTCGCTATTTTCTCAATGGTTTGATTAGTATAAAGCTTGATTTTTTCTTTCTTTACTTCCGCTGTTTTTAAAACATTTTCTATCTTTTTGTCTATTTCTGCACTGCTACCACTCGATTTACTTTTTCTTTTAATTTCAAAACCATCTAAACGCAATTGCAAACCCTCTAAATTATATTCTAATTTACGAATTTCAGAATCTTTATCAACACCTGTTTCCATTAAAATGCCAATTTCAGTAGTTTTTTCTATCAGTATTTTTTCGAGTTCAACGACTCTGATTTGTAATCTTGTTACTTCGGTTTGCAGGGGAGTGATAATACTTACTGCTGCATCTTGGGTAGCTTTTCCCAAGTCTATTTTTGATTGTATACTATCTTTTTTCCCTTGATTAATAAGCGCCCATGCACCTGGAATTATTGCAACTATAGCAATAACAATTGAGGCGATAAGAGTAGAGTCCATTATCTTTTACCTCCTGCGTAATATTGTATAAGCAATATGCCAATAATAATCAATATAACTGTTCCATGTAAAGATACTATATCCCCCCATATCACGAAAAGACTTTTTGAAAGAAAGTTAAATTCTGCTAAAATGCCAAATAACAAAGCATTAATTGAAAATAATACGGGTGCTATAGCGTAATTTCTTCGACATTTATTTTTTAAACCCCAGTAAGACCATACCCCTAAGCTAATAAAAAGTCCAAGAATCATGAAATAATGTAGAAATGAGTCTAGAATTATATAATCCATTATTCACCTTCCTTATTGACTGGGAATTTTAATGGCATAACAAAAAGCAATAATAAAAATAAGAGTAACGCATGTAAAACAATTATTCCCTCCCACAATTCATTTCCATAATGAGTAAGGAAATTAAATCGTAATGTAGTAGTATATAAAAATGTATTTAAGAAAAACAAAAAAGGAGCAAGTATATATCCCCAACTTTTCTTATTACGGAATACCCAAATAAGTGAAAAAATTATTCCAGAGAAAGATATTCCAAGCGTTGCCCAGTATACGGAATTAAATTCGAGCGTTGTTGTCATAATTTATCCTCCCTGTTTCTAGCTCTCATTACTGCTACTGGTTGAAAAATAAGGTAGAAAATTAGTAGAAATAGGCTATGTAAGCGTACTACCCCTGACCAAATTTCTAATTGTTGCAAAGTAAAAACATCTGTATGTAATCCGTAAACCATATGTAATGCTAAATTGTAAAAGAACACGTTTAAGAAATAAGAGAGCGGAAGAATAGCATATCCTCGCCTTTCTTTATGAATATGCATCCATAAAAAGCTAATAAGTATTCCAACAAAAGATACTCCCCATATGACCGTGTGTATTGGATTTAATAATAAATCATTCATTTAAAATTCTCCTTTTTGCATAATATTACTGTTTAATTTTTTCCTCCTTTTCTTCAAAAGGATATCTGTGGAAGATACCATATATATGAAGAACATCTTCTCTGGCATTATATCATAAAATGTATCTTTTAATGGCATACTTTTATGCGAGTACCGTCATGAAAAACTACTATAATACATTCTTCGGTAGGTGTTATTACTAGTGTTGGTGTTATAGTAGGTGTAAAAACAGGAGTACTAGTTTTTGTTGGTATAATAGTTGGTATTAATGTTGATGTAGAAGTTGGTATTAATGTTGATGTAGAAGTTGGTTTGACTGTTGATGTTAATGTCGGTACAACTGTAAAAGTAGATACAGGAGTACCGTTTATATATTCATATGCTCCAATATCAATTCCCGCTCCCCTTGGTCGAGTATTACCATCTGCATCAGTAGTAGGGGCATTCAAAGAAGTGCCCGTGTCGATTGCCGGAGAACTAGCTTGCAGATGAAAATTTGCCGGAGGGTTGACGAATTTTGGGTCTCCAATTACATAATTAGTGCCTAAAACAGAACTAGCATTTCCATAGAACAGGTTGTGGTCGATAGTAATATTTGCTGTTGATGCTAGAGACATCTGTGTCTTGTTCTGGCTGAAGATATTGTTGCTAACCACTACATTAGTTATGTTTGTTGTGTTAGACCAGAATCCTCTGCCATTATTGTATGAAATATTATTAATAAATATGATATTTGACATGGGTCCATTTTTAGTTCCAGACCAATTAGGAAAAGAAAATCCACCTTGTGTTATGTTATAGGCTATGTTGTTGTATACTTTTACATTATCAAGTGCCCCGCCCTGTTCGGATGATATAATAAATCCGTGTGGTGCGTTATAAGCTATATTATTATAGATTTCCAGATTATAAGTATGCTGAGTCCACGCATCGACACCGAAGGCAAGTTTAGGTTGGTCGTGTACAATATTGTTGTGAACCTTTACATCATGGCTCCCGTTTTTGATATTGATTCCTTCTCCGCCGGAGGATGAGGCACCACCGTTATGCACAAGATTGTATTTAATCTCAATATTGTAGCTTGTATCGATTGAGATGTTTTCTTCAGAGCCAGATGCATTAGCGCCAACAATTTCATTTCCATTTGCAACGATATTATTGCTTCCCCAAATGCCAATACCAGAAGAAGCAGTATCAAAAATATAATTATTATTCATGTTGATATAACTAGAACCATTAAGTTTAATCCCCGCAGTTCCATAGCCTCCCTTGGCGTGGATTATTCTTAATCCTACAATATTGATATAATTTTTGGACTTTAGCCAGAGCAATCCGTCGCCACTTCCGAGCGTTAAAGTACTCCCATCTATAGTTACAACTTCGTTAGGATAGGCAGAATAGGTAATGTAACTAGACGTAGTTCCAGAATTTACTGGTATCACTTGTTCGTTATACGTACCGCTTCTTATATATACTATATCTCCAGCAACTAAAGTATTAGTGGCTTTCTTTATTGTAAGCCAAGGTGAAGCCAGTGTTCCTAGATTGCTATCGTTTCCGGTTGGGGAAACATAATAAGAGTTCCCAATTGCGGAAACTGGTACAAATAGAGAGGGAGTAACCGAAGTTGCTCCCATACATGCAACCAAAATTACGGATAAAAATATACTTAATATTTTTTTCATTTAAAATTCTCCTTTATATTATAAATTATTATTTAATTTTTTTAGCCTCTTTTATACTCCCACTCTTTTCTTACCAATTCCGAATGATATTTTTCTATATGCAAATATATATTTTAATAATTCAAAATGTATATTTCCAGCCGTTTGAATTTGAATACAATCTTCCATTTTCAAAATTACTATATTAGTTACCAATATTACATTATTAGCGGTTTGAATTTGGATGGAACTTCGGACTTCTAATATATAATTTTGAACTAATGTAATAGTTCCCGATGTGTGTATATGAACAGAATTAGGAATATACAGGTCTCCGGCGTTGGTGGAATGTTGCACTTGCACAGAACTCCGGACTTCTAACATGTATTTTTGAGATAATATAATATTTTCAGATGCTTGGTTTTGGGTTGAACTGTTTACTTGTATAAAATTATGTACATTAAGAACAAGTATACCGGGAGAATTAATTCCGGTTGTAATTTTTCTGATTTCCCCTTGGGTTAAGACAGTATTATAAACAGCGAGGGCGTGTATGTAGCCATCAAAAAACTCTCTCCATTGCGGATGGTCATCGGGAGAATTTTGACCAATTAATGATGTAGTTGCAACAAAGGTCTGGTTGTTGGTAGTGCTGTTATCAACTGAACCATTGCGATAGTTGATACATTCACCAGTATTACTATAACTGATTGCTACTATATCACCCGCTTGGACTGTTTGTGTACCGTTTAATATTTCAACCACCTGTGATTTGAGAAAGCAAATCGTACCAGCAGTATTTATGCGATACACAATTCCACCACCACTAACATTGTTGCATCCTATCATTGCTCTGTACCCACTACCAGTAGGAGTAACATGAGCAATAATTGTTACTGGTTTTAGATTGGCGGGAAGGGCAGATGTGAGATACTGTAAAGATGCCGCTGTAAACTGCCAACCCGAACCACTTGTCCATACGGGATAAGTAGTTCCATCTGAGCAATCATATGTTCCCGGATTAGCTACATTTATTTTACTATGAGTATAGCCAAAAGCCTCTTTTGGCTGATAAGCCGCAGTACAAGTTATCTCATTAGTTATCCACCAACTCCAATTAGTATTTTGCATTTGTACGGCGTTGTTGACTGTTAAAGTTTGTAAACCATAAATTAATGCTATATTATTTGCGGTTTGTAAATGAACGGAGCTTTGAACTGACAAAATTCCAGCTATAATTAATTGTATATTGTTTGCAAATTGTAAATGGGAAGTTTCTTGAACTACCAATATTTGATGTTGTATTAGTGCTACATTGTTTGCAGTATGTAGATGAGAGGAATTTTGAATTGATAGACTATTGTGTTGAGTTAATATAACATTATTGCTTGTCTGTAATTGTACAGCAGTATTGACTACCAATATTTGATGTTGAATCAGAGCGATATTATCGCTAATTTGTATTTGGGTAGAATTATTAATAATTAGTACTTGATGCTGAGTTAATATAACATTATTACTTGTCTGTAATTGCGTAACATTATTAATTGCTAATATTTGATGTTGAATCAGAGTAACATTGTTGCTTGTTTGTAATTGTGTAGTGCTATTGATTATCAGTATTTGATACTGAATTAATATAACATTATTGCCTGTTTGTAATTGTGCAGCATTATTAACTATTAATATTTGATGCTGAATTAACGCAATATTATCGCTTGTTTGTAATTGTGTAGTATTGTTAATTATCAGCATTTGATGTTGCGTTAATATAATATTATCGCATGTTTGTAATTGCCCACCACCATTAATTGCCAATATTTGATGTTGAATCAGCGCAATATTATCACTGATTTGTATTTGGGTAGAATTATTGATTACTAGTATTTGATGTTGCATTAATATAATATTATCGCATGTTTGTAATTGTGCAACATTATTAACTATTAATATTTGATGCTGAATTAACGCAATATTATCGCTGATTTGTATTTGGATAGAATTATTGATAACTAATATTTGATGCTGAGTTAATATAACATTATCTGCTGTTTGTCCCTGAATAGAATTTTGCATGGTCAAAATACCAAGCATATAAGAAATTAATGTTATAATGTTGGCGGTTTGCAATTGAGTTGCGTTATTAACCACCAATATTTGATGCTGAATTAGAGCAACACTGTCACTGATTTGTATTTGGGTAGAATTATTGATTACTAGTATTTGATACTGAATTAATATAACATTATCGCCTGTCTGTAATTGTGCAACATTATTAACTATTAATATTTGATGCTGAACCAGAACAATATTATCACTTGTTTGTAATTGTGCAGCATTATTAACTATTAATATTTGATGCTGAATCAGCGCAATATTATCGCTTGTTTGTAATTGCACACTACTATTAACCATCAATATTTGATGTTGGATTAATACAATATTGTTACTAACTTGTGGCTGAGCAGAACTATTAACCGTTAAATTATAATGGGCAAATAATAGCACGCTGTCGCTGGTCTGTGATTGAGAAGCATTATTGATGGCTAACACTTGATGTTGGGTTAATATAATATTATCAGATGTTTGTGGCTGAATAGAATTATTAATTATCAGAATCTGATGTTGAATTAATGTTATATTATTAGATGCTTGTGCCTGAGTAGAATTATTAACTGTTATAACACAGTGCTGAGTTAATATTGCATTACCAGATGTTTCTACTTGCGACGCATTGTTAATTATTAATATTTGATGTTGAGTTAAATTAATATTTTCCGCTATTTGTATATGGGAGGTATTATTAATTGTTGTGCCATAATGAGCATATAGAACTACATTATCGGTAACTTGTCCATGAGTAGAAAAATTAACTTCTAATACTTGGTATTGTATTAATATTATATTATCACTAGTTTGTAATTGAGTAGAACTATTAACCGTTAAATTATAATGGGCAAAGAGTGCCACATTATTGCTGGTCTGTAATTGAGAAGCATTGCTGATAGCCAACATGTGATGTTGGGTTAATACTATATCATTGGTAGTTTGCGTTTGAGTAACACTATTGACTATTAAGGCATAGTGGAGAAGCAAAGTTATATTACCGCTTATTTGTAATTGTGTCGAGTCCTGAATACTAAAACCATGAGCAATAAGGGTAATGTCTTTTGATGCTTCAAATGGGAAATATAATATAGGAATACCAAAAATACCAAAATATTCTTCTCTTAAAATATAATCACTTACTGTTGCGGAAAGTTCATAAGAGCTTTGAGTTTGGCTGGCGTTATTAACTGACAAAATATATCCAAGAGGAGGATAATAAGTTAATATTATATTGTCCGCCGTTTGTACTTGAATTGTGCCGTTGATAGTAAAAGGACTGTCCTTATACTCAATTATAATAGCGGCATTGGTTTCAAAAATATATTCCGCAATATCTTTATATTCTATTTGAATAGCGGCATTGGTTTCGAAAATATATTCTGCAATGTCTTTATACTCTATTTGAATAGCGGCATTAGTTTCAAAAATGTATTCAGTAGATAATGTTATTTTACCGCTGGTTTGTAATTGTGTTGCATCTTGTATTTGTATAATCCCCATTCGAATTAAACTTGCTGCTTGCAACTGAACAGAATTCTCCACAGATAAAATATAATCTTGGATTAGTGCAATATTATTGGCGGCTTGTAACTGTACACTATTCTGAACTGTCAAAATACTCCCAAAGGCATTATAGGTCAAGATTATATTACTACTGGTTTGTGGTTGAACTGCACTCCAAATAGATAAAATATAATGTTGGGTTAGCACTACCTCATTGGACGTTTGGAGATGAGTAGTGCCATTGACTCCTGTCGGGGGTGCATGAAAAGTCAATATTATATTGTCCGATGTTATTTGATTTTGAATAGAATCTTGAGCTAATAGGCTAACATGATAATTGTATTCGACCATTTCAGCAACATTGGTAACTTGAACCCCATCGGTGTTCTGATATTCAATCATTTCAGCAGCGTTTGTTATAAAGACACTATTATCTACAACTTCTACTTGAATTGCAATATTAGTTACTTGAGCGCTTTTTGTATCTTGAACTTCTGCTTGAATAGCAATATTAGTTACTTGAGCGCTTTTTGTATCTTGAACTTCTGCTTGAATAGCAATATTAGTAACAAGCGCCTGTGCCATGTTGTTACTCCATTTCTACTATAGATTCAAGCCCATCTAAATCTGCTTTAGTCCACGGTAATGAAGTATAAGGGTTTATTGTTACAACACAACCGGATACTGCTGTATAATTTGTTGTTGATAAAGCAATAGAACCCGATAATGAATCTGTGCCCCCGTTTGGAAGAAATCCAATCTTTATATATGTATCATCTGAATTTGCCTTTTTTGCCCTCGCCTCCGTCCATATACGAGATATTTGGGATGATGGAGACAGTGATAAATTTGACATTGCGTACTGGTCTTGATTTCCGGAATTAGAGCCTGAACAATACACATATGTTGTATCATCGTCTTTAGGAAAATCATCGACATATAAATAATTAGCACTACCCGAAACAGAACCGCTATTTACCCAATTATTTGTAGTAGCCGAAGAACCACTCGGGGTAATTTTATATACTCTTCCATCACCACACCAAGAATTATCTTCTGTTCCATTTGTATCATTTAGAGCAATATCATCGTGATGTCCTACAGTCCCGATAGCATGAATATAAAATCTATTAATATGGTCATTGGCGGTAAGCAACGTATCTCCCGAATAATCAATCATCACAAGACCATCACATTTTACAGTAATATGACCACCATCACTAATTTTAATATAAGTTTCAAATACATGCCATAAGTTAATAGAAGGTAATATACTTTCAGTACTAGTAAAAGTAGAGCCTCCTGCCATTGAAAGAGTAACCTTATTATTACTATCGACACCCTCTGTAAATAAAGTAGTTGTATCGTGCCTAAATGTTGAAATTGTATTACTTGTGAAAACTCCATTACTACTAGCTGCGGCATCTCGTGTATAAAATTCAACCAAGTCAGGGAGACTTCGATAAGCCTCTCTAGAATTATAGAACCTGTAAGCATAAGCTCCAGTTCTTGGAAATTCCGTAGAAGCACCATCACTTCCTGTCCAGTAAAAATTATCTCCCATTTCTGCGCCATCTGTAAATAATCTTGTCATATTACACCTCCTACCCAATCTCGTTGATAAATTCTAATCCGTCAATATCTGCCTTAACCCACGAAGCACTTGTTGCGGGATTTATTTTTGCACAGTCTCCGGTAATCCTTGTATAAATATTCATGTCAGGAATTACGGGGCTAGAAAAAGTATCGCTACCGCTTATAGGTAAAAATCCTATTTTAATAGTGGAGGGTTGTGTTCCTGTCCTCTTTGCCCTTGCCTCTGTATATATTCTCAAGATGACTTTATTTGTTGTGTCAAAATCATTACTCATTGCAAATTGCTGTTGAAGACCAGCGGATGAACCGCTCGCATAGACATATGTAGTATCGTCATCTTTAGGATATTCGTCAACATACAAATATCCGGAACTTCCGGAAACACTTCCGCTATTGAACCAGTTATTATGTGTCCCACTCCCGCTAGGAGTAATTTTAACTAAAAATCCATCCCCACACCAACTATTATCGTTTTTTCCATCGGTGTTGTTGGTATCATTAAGAGCAAGGTCATCGATATATTCCGTAGTATGTCCCCAATTTGTACCTTGCCCGCCAAAGATTACTCTATTAAAATGGGTTAACCCCGCGGTAGTATTTCCTGTATAGTCTATATCTGTTATGCCGTTTACATTTAGTATATAGCGTCCACTTGGGTTATCCATTTTAAAATAAATCTCAAGTAAATACCATTGAGCATCATTCAATAGGCGTATCCCCGTTGCTATTGTACCACCGTTTACTACGGCGGTAAAGTAATTTGATGAATTAGCACCTATACGAGCAATCTCAGTAGTATCATGTCTAAAACTGAATAATTTTACACCATCCCCACCATCTACATGATAAATATCATTACACCAAAATCTTACTCTGGTATAACATTCAGATGTATCTGGTATAAATTTGGTACAATCTTGAGCATCATAAATCTGATATACATATGCCCCATATCCTCCGCTTGATACAGCTTGGGCAGAAACACCATTATTTAAATCCCAAAATAAAATGTCCCCCATTTCTGCTCCATCAGTAAATATTCTTGTCATATAACACCTCCTATGGAATTTCCAAAACGAGTTCTAGACCATTGACATCTGCTGTTGTCCACGATGCACTTGTTACAGGATTGACTCTTTGCTCATTACCAAGTATACGGGTGTATGCTCCTACAGAAAGCACTTGACTTCCGGACATTACATCTGTACCTCCAGATGCCAAATCTCCAATTTTAACACCATAGCTATTTGCCGATGTTTTTTTCGCTCTTCCCTCAGCAAATACACGGGTAATGGTTGTGCCCGCTATTGTAAAATTGCTTAATGCAAACTGTGTTTGGAGTCCTGTAGATGAAGCGCTTGCGTATGTATATGTTGTATCTCCATCAGCAGGATATTCATCGACATAAAGATAATTAGCACTTCCAGAAACACTTCCGCTGTTTAACCAGTTGTTTGTAGTGGCAGACGAACCACTCGGAGCAAGCCTGACAACTATTCCGTCTCCGCACCAACTGTTATCATTTTTGCCATCGGAGTTATCGGTATTGTTTATAGCTAGGTCATCCATAGCAAAGTAGTCACCACCATTAGCACTTCCATAGTAGATATTATCAACGGTTGTGATTGTTCCTGGCTTAGTATCACCAGAGAAGTCAACCACCGTATTCCCATCAATTTTGACTATAAAGCGTCCACTCGAGTCATCAATCTTTATGTATATTTCTATCAAGTACCACACACCGGAGGCGAAGGATTTAATATTAGAAAATGTGTTGCCGTTACAATGAGCATGAAAATACCCACTAAGGTAAGACACATCGCAAACTTCAGAACCCCCGCTTCTAATATACGGGACACGGAAGTTAGCACCTGGCTGATTAGAGAGCACCCTGCTGCGGTAATATACCTCACTACTGGCGGTGAAATATTTAATAGCGCCTTGGGTGGCGTAATAATATACTCCCCCATACCCACCAGCACTTATACTTACACCGCCCCCATCCCAAAACAGACTGTCCCCCATCTCTGCTCCATCAGTAAATATTCTTGTCATAATAAAATCCTCCTTTTATATTTCGTGATACCCATATTCGATTTTAATAAACATATCGTCACCGCCGACATCCACTGCATTGTTGTCCCATATGCGTATCTTCTGCCCCGAGGTAAGAAATGTTGCGCCTATTAATGGTGTCATTAAATAATTACTATCGCGGATAATTGATAAATCCGGAACTCCTACGGCAAATAAATAATTATAAACGAGTCCTTCGGATTGTGTTATTCCTGTTTGCCATTGAGCAATCACATCACCGCTACTACCCTGAATTTGGATTTCCAGTTGTCTTGCTCCTCCTGTAACAGTAGATGTATATTCTACCGAAATCCATAATATTTCCCATTCTATACCTGCTGGAACGGTAAATATTTTGTCACTATCGTTTTCTGTTATATCTTGAGTAAGAGCTATTCTCCATGCGGTTGTCATAATGTTTTCTCCTTATTATGGAAGTTGCAGTGTTACCTTATCGGAAATTATCTTTTGGGTTGAATCTTTAACCCCTATTGGTTTTTGATAGAATATTAATGACCCCGCACTACCAGCAGTTTGTGCGTGAACAGAATTATTTACCGCTAAGATTCTTCTATAAGTAATATTTACCTTATCGGCAGTTTGTGCTTGAAGAGAATTCTTCATTATCAAACTCACTTTATAATTAAGTGATGTTATTGTGTCGCAGATTTGTGCTTGAATAGCATTGTTCATCTTTAAAACACATATATTTGTAACTATTATTGTATTTTCAGAAGTTTGTGTATGAGAAGAGGATTGAGTCTCTGCTCCTTGATAGAACGTTAATGCTATATTATCGGAAGTTTGTGCCTGTGTTGTATTATTAGCTACTAGATAATAACGTCGTATCAACATTGTTTCTCCAGAAGTTTGTAATTGTGTAGCAGTATCAATAGATAATACATGATATTGAGTTAATATAACATTTCCAGAAGTTTGTGCTTGAATAGAATCATTAATTGCCAATACTTGCTGTTGAATTAATATTGTATTATCGGCTGTTTGTGCATGAGAAGACGTTTGAGTTTCTACTCCTTGATAGAAGGTTAATGCTACACTTCCGGAAGTTTGTGCTTGTGCCGTATTATTAACTACTGGATAATAATGCTGTATCAACGATAATGTTGTCTTATCAGTAACTGACTTCATGGTTGAACTGTGAATTGCCAATATTTGATATTGAGTAAGTGCTATATTATCAGAAGTTTGTAATTGAGTTGAGCTATTGAGTGCTAAACCATGAGTTTGTAGCGGCAATGCTATATTATCGGAAGTTTGTGCTTGCGCTGCGTTTTGAACTGATGATAATACAAATTGGTAATTCGTTGTTAATAATGGCTTATTAGAGGTTTGTGCTTGGACAGCCTTCTTCATAGATAACGTGTATTTACGCACAGTTGTCAATGTTACTTTTTCAGAAGTAAACGAGTGAATAGAATTATTAATCACCATAGGAGGATTAAAATCTTCTATACTTAAATTGCGAGACGCATATTGCATTCTAACTACCATATCATCAGCAGAAGCATCTACTCCATTATTGTCCCATACTCTTATTTTTTGCCCCGCCGATAAAAATGTACCTGCCGGAAGTGGGGTTGTTATATTATTACCATCACGAACAAGAGTTAAATCCGGGACACCAATCGCAAATAAATATTTATAAGTGAGTCCTTCGGATTGTGTAACTCCTGTTTGGAATTGACCAATTACGTTACTGATGGCATCTTGAATTTGAATTTCAAGTTGCCTGATACCTGCTGTAGCTGTTGATGTATATTCCACCCAAACCCATAATATTTGCCATTCTTCCCCCATTGGGGTTGTAAATATTTTATCACTATCGTCTGTATTTTCATCTTGAGTAAGAGTTACTCTCCAATCAACAGCCCTATAAGCTATCCATGAACCCGAGGTAGCATTCCAAGTGAGCACGTCCCCATCTTTGGGTGCGGGAGTATATACATCTCTTACACTGTCCAATGTTGTAGTCAATGATTGTGATAAGGGGGAACCATTTATAGTAAAATTACTACTTATAATATCTACATGACTGGAAGAGATTGCAATCCCCTCCGTTAATCCACCAAGATATAATTTATTTTCTGATGAATCAAGAAATATCATATTTTCATTGGTATCGCTCTCCGCCCTAAAATCCCATGTCGGACTACCTATTTCGTTTAAAATTACTGTACCTCTTAATAATGTTTCTTCAATATTCAAATCTCCAATAACCACTTGATTATTTTTGGTTATTTCAGCATTAGCACCAAGAGCCATACTATTTATGGGGTAATTTCCTGCTGAGTCCGCACCGTACCCGAGATAAGTACTATATTCACCACCATCGGGATACCGACCAGCATCCGAGCCAAACGCCGTATTTCCTCTCCAAGTTGAACCCGAATTACCTAGATAATATAGAGCAGCGTAACCGAAAGCCGTATTATCCCTAGCGAGTGAACCTGCGGTAAAATTGTAGAACGCGTTTGTTCCAGCGGAGGTATTATACCATTCGTCACTGGCAACACCTCCTCCCCCTCCACCGTCGTGCGTATGGTCTCCGGGAGAAGCTTGATTAGGGGATGTACCTAAAGTGTGATGTATGGAACTTGCACTTAAATCGATATCATTGGCGTGTAATAGACGGTAATTTCCAGCATCCCAAGCCG
>Ga0315285_10000612_pt1 | contig 37095 bp, 46 predicted proteins | sample YL17G09_36_MG_FD_203698 | JGI IMG/M metagenome (GOLD analysis project Ga0315285, IMG submission 203698) | Sediment microbial communities from Yellowstone Lake, YNP, Wyoming, USA - YL17G09_36 | ecosystem: Environmental > Aquatic > Freshwater > Lake > Sediment | place: USA: Wyoming | collected...
GGAGGTGATTTTGATGGCAGTTTTAGAGACGGCAAACTCGGCTGTGCCTGTGCGTCGCAGGACCGCCGGTCTATGGACAGACGCGCTCTATCGCTTGACCCGCAACAAAGCGGCCATCCTGGGGGGCACGTTGGTCATCCTGTTGGTTCTGATGGCGATCTTCGCCGCTCAGATTTCACCCTATTCCTATTCCGAACAGGATCGCAACCAGACGGACGCCGTGCCCACATGGATGACCGCTCTGTTCCCCACGATCAAGCCCTACGCAAAACTCAGCGGCCAGTTCCCGTTGGGAGCCGACTACGTGGGCCGCGACCTGTTGACCCGCATCATCTATGGGACGCAGATCTCGCTCTCGGTGGCGCTCGTCGGGCCGCTCATCGCGCTGCTCGTGGGCACCGTGTACGGCCTGATCTCCGGCTTCTTCGCGGGACGGGCGGACAACCTCATGATGCGCTTCGTGGACATTATGTACGCCTTCCCCACCATGCTGCTGATCATCCTCATGATGGCCTTTTTCCGTACCTCTTTCGCCGAGAGTGAGCCGGGCACGTTTGCCTACGCGATGAACGCGATTGACCGGCGCTTTGGAGGCATGCTGTTCATCTTCATCGGCATCGGCATCACGGCCTGGATGGGGACGGCGCGGCTGGCGCGCGGCCAGGTGCTCTCGCTGCGGGAGCAGGAGTTCACGCTCGCGGCGCGGGCGATGGGGGCAGGCAACGGGCGCATCATCTTCCGCCACCTGTTGCCCAACGTGCTGGGGCCACTGGTCATCACGGTGACGCTGGCGATCCCCGGCTACATCGCGACCGAGGCGTTCCTGAGTTTCATCGGCCTGGGGGTGAACCCGCCGACGCCGAGTTGGGGTTCGATGATCTCGGATGGGGCGCAGGCGATTCGGACATATCCGCACCAGGCCATCTTGCCCGCGCTGGCGCTTTCGATCACAATGTTTGCCTTCAACTTCCTGGGGGACGGACTGCGCGATGCGCTGGATCCGCGCCTCCGGGGTGTACAGTAACATAGACGTCAGAAAACGATCCCATCGGTCAAGCGGGTGGCAGTACATCTGTGCTGCCACCTTTTTTGTGTGATGTAGGACAAGTTGCCAACTTGTCCAGTTACCAACCTGTCCAGATGTAGGACAAGTTGCCAACTTGTCCGGTTGCACTCTGGCCTGAGTGATGTTATACTCAACCTCCGAGGCGAGACAAATGTGGTGTCAACGGCGATATGTCCTGGCTGCCCTCATCGCAGCCGGTGTGTTGCTCAGTGGTTGTGCTCCTCAGATCGTCACCGTCACCGTGACGGTGCCGGTGACGCCGGAGACAATCGTGGTTACGGCTACGCCTGCTCCGTCACCCACGTCTCTGCCTCCAGAGCCCAAGGTGCTCACCGTTTGCCTGGTCGGCGAACCCGACACGCTGTATCTGTATGGCGGCTCCCGCCTGGCCGCCACACAGCACGTGATGGAGGCACTGTACGATGGCCCGCTTGATCACCTCAATTACGCCTATCAACCGGTGATCCTGGAAAAAATACCCAGTATCGCCGATGGCGATGCTGCCACGCGCACTGTACGCGTGCGGGAGGGCGACCGGGTAGTGAATGCCGCTGGTGAGGTTGTAGAATTGGCCGAAGGCGTATGGGTTCGTCCCGCTGGCTGTTATGCTGAGGAGTGCGCGGTCGAGTTCGAAGGTGAACCGTTGGAGATGGAGAGGATGGAGGTCACGTTTGCACTGCGTGAGGACGTGACCTGGGCCGATGGCAAGCCCCTCACGGCGGTTGACTCGGTCTTTGCTTTCCAGGTGGCCTCCGATCCTGCCACGCCCGGTGGCCGCTACCTGGTAGAGCGTACCGCCCGTTACCATGCCCCGGATCAATGGCACGTCAAATGGGTCGGTGTGCCAGGTTTCGTTGACCCGGCCTATTTTCTCAGTTTCTTTGCCCCGCTCCCGCGCCACCAATTGGAGGGACGTGCTCCAGGTGAGTTGCTCCAGGCGGATGAAGCCCGGCGCTACCCACTGGGTTGGGGGCCATTCGTCGTCGACGAGTGGGTGCCGGGGGATCACGTTGCGCTCTCCCGCAACCCCCACTATTTTCGCGCTGCCGAGGGTCTGCCGTACCTGGACCGGGTGGTGTTCCATTTCACTTCTGGCGCGCCGGAGATGGTCGCCCGTCTCCTCTCGGGTGAGTGTGATATTGGCACCCACGATGCGGACTTTGCTTCGCTCATGCCATTGTTGGTGCAGGCCGAACAGCATGGCCTGCTGAAGGTGGCCTCTGCGACCAGTAGTGGCTGGGAACACATTGACTTTGGTATTGCCCCGGTGCCGGACTACCGGCAAGCCGACTTCTTTGGAGACGTGCGGGTGCGGCAAGCTATCGTCCAGTGTATTGACCGCCAGGCCATCGTAGACGAGGTCACCTACGGCCGCAGCGTGGTGCCCGATAGTTATCTGCCCCCAGAACACCCGCTGTACGCGGGCGAGCGTCTGGCGCACTGGGACTATGATCCGGTAGCCGGACGTGTGTTGCTGGAGGAAGTGGGATGGCTGGATGAGAATGAGGATGGCGTGCGGGAGGCCCATCGCATCCCGGGTGTGCGTGCCGGTACGTTGTTCGAAGTTACACTGCTGACGTCTTCGGATAGCCCTGTGTCGCAGCAGGTGGCCCGCATCGTCAGGGCTCACCTGGCAGATTGTGGCATGCGGGTTAATCTGGAGACCCGCCCCTCGCGGGAATTCTTCGCCGATGGGCCCGCAGGACCGCTTTTCGGCCGCCAGTTCGACATGGCTGAAACGGCGTGGTGGTTCGACGTCACTCCGCTGTGTGGACGTTACCTGACTTCTGAGATTCCAGACCAGGAGCGCTGGTCTGGGGACAACGTCACCGGTTACAGCAATCCTGACTATGATGCGGCTTGCCAGACAGCGCTGCAGGCCTTGCCTGGCTCCCCCGAATACGAGGAATATCACAAACAGGCCCAGGCCATTTTCTCTAAAGATCTTCCCGCCATCCCGTTGTTGATGTGGCTGCGTGTGGCTGTGGCCCGGCCGAACGTGCTGCGTTTCGCGTTGGATTCCACGGCGCGCAGCGAGTTGTGGAATATCGAGGTGCTGGATGTGGAGTAGGGCCGTTTGTACTTGTGTGCACTCTGGAAATACGTATAATGGGAGCACGGGTATCTATCGTCAGACACTAGCGCTTACTTGGTGGTAGCGAGATGTACGACAGTCAGCCATCAGCAGTTCCCCGTCTCCTCATCGTCGAGGACGACGTCGAGATGGTGGAACTGATGCAAAGCATGCTGAAGTTAGTACGCTGCCAGGTGCAGGTTGCCTATTCCGGGGATGACGCGCTTTCCCTCTTGCGGCAGGAGGCGGCAGCAGGACACGAGATTGACCTGGTCTTGCTGGACATCATGGTGCCGGAGATGGATGGGTATGAGGTCATCGCCCGGGTCAAGGCCGACCCTGTGCTGCGGAATACTTCTATTATTATGACGACGGCGCTCGATTCAGTCAGCAATAAGACGCTGGGCCTGGGCTTGGGGGCCGATGATTACCTCACCAAGCCCTTCGATCCCCAGGAATTGCTGGCGCGGATTGACGCCGTCATGCGCATTCGCCGTAGCGAGCAGGCACTCCGGCGGCGCAATCAGGAACTGTCGGCGCTGATCGAGATCAACCGCATGGTCACCTCGAGCCTGGAACTGGACGAGGTGCTGGAAGCGACCATGCATGGCATTCGTGAAATCTTGCAGGTCGAAGCCGGTTCCCTGGTGCTGGTGGACGAGGAGATCGGCGGGGTGGCCTTCCGTAGGACCTTTAGCCCCGACCGGGGGTGGATCACGGGCCGGACCATCCAACCGGAAGGGGGCATCGTGGGCCACGTGGTACAGTCTGGCGAGTCCAAACTTGTCAACAACGTCGAACGTGACCCCCATTTCTCGACTGAGGTAGATGAGGAAGCGGATTTCACCGCCCGTACCATTCTCTGTGTGCCATTGAAAATCCGCGACCGCGTGATCGGCGCGATCGAGGTGATCAACAAGTTGGATGGAGCGTTCACGGATCAGGACCTGGAACTGCTACAGGCGATGGCAGCCTCAGTGGCGGTGGCGCTGGACAACGCCAATCTGTACAGTGAGTTGGCCGATTTCGCCAGGGAGTTGGAGCGTTCTCAGGCACAACTGGTGCAGGCAGAAAAGATGGCGGCGATCGGCCGGCTGGCGGCCTCCATCGCCCACGAGATCAATAACCCCCTCCAGGCCATCCACAACAGTTTACATCTGAGCCTGCATGAGGGTGTGGGTGACGACAAGCGTTTGCAATACGTCAACATGGCCCAGGCCGAGGTGCAGCGACTGATCGAGATCGTGCAGCGCATGTTAGATTTTTATCGCCCCTCGCGTGGCGGCATAGTGCCTACTGATGTCAGCAGTATTGTAGAAAATGTATTGGCCCTGGCTCACAAACGGCTGCAGCACGGCGGAGTTCACGTGCATACTCGCCTGAACCCAGATTTGCCCCTGGTGCCTATGGTGGCCGACCAGATTACCCAGGTGTTTTTGAACATCGTGATCAACGCGATCGAGGCCATGCCGGCGGGTGGCGACCTGCAACTGGAGATGATGCCTTCGGAGGACGGCGAGTGGGTGCTGGCGTATTTTCGCGATACGGGTCCGGGCATGTCAGCAGAGCAGATTACCAATCTGTTCGAGCCTTTCTATACGACCAAGCCCAACGGCACTGGGCTGGGGCTGGCCATCAGTTATGGGATCGTCGAGCGCCATGGGGGCGTGATCGAAGTATCGAGCCAGCCAGGCCAGGGGGTGACGTTCCTTGTCAAGTTGCCCGTCCATCGAGCAGGAACAGAGGGCAGGATTGCCTATGAGCATACCACACGCTAACAGTGAGTAGAAGAAATGGCAGAACAAGACCGAACAGCACACATTATGGTGGTGGATGACGAGGTCGTGGCCCGTGTCTCCCTGGCAGAAATATTGAGGTTGGAAGGCTACCAGGTTGACACCGCAGCCAGTGGCGAAGAGGCACTGAGCCTGTTGAGCAAGAGCGCTCCCTTTGACCTGATCGTGCTCGACCTCAAGATGTCTGGGATGGATGGACTTGAGGTGACCGAAACAGTGCACAGGCAGTCTCCTGGCACCGTGGTGATCCTGTTGACTGCGTTCGGGACACTGGAGACCGCGATTCAGGCCATTCGAAAGGGTGCCCATGACTACTTGCTGAAGCCCTGTCCTATCCCGGAGGTCCTGGAGAGCGTACGCAAAGGCCTGGCGAAGCGTCAGCAAGAGCAACAGCGCCAGCATCTGGTCAGCCAACTGAAGCGGACGCTGTCCGAATTGGTCGTGGTGGAGGGCACGCAAGCGGTTGAGGAAGAGGCTCCTCCTGAACCCAGCCGCTTTATCCAGATTCGCGATGTCGTGGTAGACTGCCAGAAACACGTGGCCATGCTGCGCAGACGGCCGCTGGATCTGACTCCAACCGAATTCAAGATCCTGGCCTGTCTGATGGAAACTCCCGATGAGGTTTGGAGTCCGCAAGAATTGGTACGACGTGCCCAGGGGTACGACACCGATGCCTGGGGTGCGCGTGCGATCGTCAGAGTCCACATCCGCCGCCTGCGCAAAAAAATGGAAGTGGACCCATCTAACCCCAGGTACATCCTCAATGTGCGTGGCGTAGGGTACATGTTCGCCAGCAATAGCCCTGACCCGGACTGACTTTCTCCTTGTAACCAAATCGTAACCCCTTCGCAACCCGCCGCAGTTGCTTTCTGTGGTATGCTACGCTTACCTATCTGCCGGGATTCTTTAGATACAATATGGTGAGTTCAGACAGGATGATGCAATGGAGGGGATGTCTCTACGTCGCAATGTGGCAGCGTGTGGGGTGCACATTGCGGCGAGTGAGGGACACTTGGGCTAACCAGAGCGAAGGGGGGCTCATGGGACAGCAAGTGAAGACAAATGGAGGGGGTGTCCCATGATGACGGCCTGGTTTGACAAGGTTAAGACGTGCTTCGGGTGGGACCCGACTGACCAGGCACGGATTGCCGAACTGCGTCGCTGCCTGGACTCTGATCTCATGGAAGTAGTTGAAGCTCTCGGCAAGCAGTTGGCGCAGTTCAAGGGTACACAGCCACTGATGAGCAATGTACGCTTTGTCCAGCGTTTGTACAGCGTGCTCCGTGAATGGTTGACGGGTCTGTTCGATGGAACATTCGACGACGCATACATCAGGGAGCGTTGGACGTTTGGACGGAAATTGGTCGAGAGTGACCTGATGTTCGAAGATGTCATCCTGCTGGAGGGGCTGGCACGGGAGCAGTTGTTTGAGTTCGCGCGGAGAAAGTTGGGGGAACGCCCTGAATTGCTCTCGTCCACGCTATGCACACTGGACAAGGCGTTGAACCTTGATTTGGCGCTGATCTACAGCGGCTATCTTGAGGTGCGTGACGCGGAAATGGAACGTGCACTGTTAGACCGATTCCTGACGGTCACGGGGTTTAGCCGCACGTTGTACGAGAACCTGGCGGGAGCACGGGGATGGAGCGAGGAGGTCCACTAGCAACCTGGGCGATCAGAGGCTGGCCGACGTACGTGTAGCAAGCGCCAGGAAAACCGAGGCCGGGCAGAGATGCCTGGCTTTTTCATTGGTATGGTCAAAACTGGCTGGAAGGCTTTTCAAGGTGGTGCTTGACGCATGGAGTCTTTGTGGTAAAATGGATACGTAGATGCCCCCATCGTCTAGCCTGGTCTAGGACACGGGCCTTTCAAGCCCGCGACAAGGGTTCAAATCCCTTTGGGGGCATAATTTGTTATAAAGCCCTGGCGCTGAGCCGGGGTCTGCTATGTTGGGGGGTGGATGGAAGCACCGGGCGAGCATGCCTGTGAGGTGGTCGTCGGCAGACTGTTGAAGCAGCGCGGATTGAAACTGGCAGTGGCCGAATCGTGTACCGGTGGGCTCGTCAGCCATCGCCTCACCAATGTCCCTGGCAGTTCCTCTTACTACCAGGGGGCTGTGATGGCGTATGCGTACGAGGTGAAGGAACTGATCCTTCACGTGCGACGTGACACCCTATGCCAACAGGGCGCGGTGAGTGAACAGACGGCGCGGGAGATGGCTCGGGGGGTGAGACGCGCTCTCCGCGCCGACGTCGCTCTGGCCGTGACTGGCATCGCCGGGCCAGACGGTGGCACGCCGGATAAGCCCGTGGGCCTGGTCTACGTTGCACTGGCTGCCCCTGATGGTGAGTGGGTAGAGCGGCACGTGTGGAATGGCAATCGGTGGGAGAACAAGGAACGTTCAGCCGAGGCTGCCCTCGCTCTGTTGCGCCATTATCTGGAGGGTCGGTTATGATGGCCCCGCGCGAAGTGACCGCTACCAGGAGAGAGCAGGCCTTGCCTGGCTGCGCTGCCGGTGAGTGAAGGGGAGATCAGCCTGTGGTGGCTACCGCGTTACGTGGGGCTCGCGCTCAAACGGGCGTGCGCCCGTTTGACCCCTATCGTGACCTCAAGCCAGTGACCGAATTGATTGCCGTTGCTTTCCGCGACGTGCTGGGGCCTGATGGCGACATAGCGTTGGCGGAGATGTCCCGCATTGCGCGCTGGAGTCCGTTGTTGTGGTGGTTGTATTGGCCCAGGCCAGGCCAGGCCGGAATTGCACCGGGTTTCGTATGGGTCGAACGAGGGCATGTGGTGGGTAATGTCTCACTGCGGCGCGCACTGGAATGGGGCGGTTTTCTTATCGGCAACGTGGCTGTCCATCCCGACTGGCAGGGACGTGGCATTGGCAGCGCACTGATGGAGGCAGCGCTGGAGGCGATTACTGCTCGAGGTGGGCGCTGGGTGGGGCTGGAAGTGCGGGCGGACAACCCGGTAGCAGGGCGGCTCTATGGGCATCTCGGCTTCTGTGAGGTCGGCAGGACACTGCACATGGTGCGGCCTGTGGGCCTGCCTCGGGCGGGGGATCCGCCGTCGTACCCCTCGTTACGTCGAGGGTGTAACCGTGACAGTGCGGCCTTGATCGAGCTGGTGAATGCTGTTGTCCCCAGGTCCCACCGTTCGTTGCTCGAACTGCGCAGGGAGGACTATAGCCCAGGCTGGGAGCGCACACTCGATTACTGGCTGGAAGGCCGGCACGAAGTCTGGGGGCTGGTCGAGGAGCACGGTGTGCTCTGTGGAGCAGTGCGGGCACTGCATGAGCATGGGCGCCGCCCAGATCGGCTGGAAGTGTTGGTGGCGCCCGGGCATAGCGATGGCCGTCTCGAGGCAATGCTGGTGCAACACGGTTTAGCCCGCCTGCGTAACGCTGCCCGGAAAATGGTTGAGACTCTCTTGCCGAATCCCGTTGGGCCCCTGGTCACAGCATTGGAGGCAGCCGGCTTCCAGAGGCTGCGTGTGTTGGTACAGATGCGGCTGGACCTGACAAAGTCGGCCTCATGAACGACCAAGGCCCCCTGGTGGGTTCCAGGGGGCCTACGGCCAAGGAAAGGAGGAGAGGTGTAGTTGTGGCTGGGATTAGCCACACACCTCGCCTACATGGTAATCCATGATGGCGATACGGTGTAGTGGCTAATGACACCTATACAGGGTGACAAACTTCATATCCCGCTTGTAAATGCATAGGAAATGTGGATGTTGGGCCATGGTGGATGAAGGAAATCGGTTGCGGTAGGAAAGAAACGCCCCGGTTTTTGACAAATTAAGTTTTCATGTTATAATTCTGGCTTCACATCAGAGGTGAACGTGTTGCTGCGCGGCGTCCTGAGTATTCATGTTTAGGCGAGAAAGGAAAAAGGGTGATGGCTTATTTGGGAAGTAAGTCTTATGCCCGCATCACCAGTACGGAGCGACTGCCACAATTGATCGAGGTCCAACTCGAGTCCTTCCGTTGGTTTCAGAATGAGGGCTTGGTTCAGCTCTTCGATGAAGTTTCTCCCATCGAGAGCTTCAACGGAAATCTCAAACTGTACTTCCCTGGCTCTAAGGCCATGGAGGCAGGGTTTGACCTCGGGTATCACTTTGGGGAACCCAAATATTCCGAGGCAGAATGTCTCGAGCGGGACATCACGTATGCGGTTCCACTGTACGTTAAGGTGGTCCTCGACAACCGCGAGACAGGCGAGATTGTTGAGTCCGAGATCTTCCTCGGTGACTTTCCGTTGATGACCGACAATGGAACTTTTATCATCAACGGGACCGAGCGGGTTGTCGTCAGTCAGTTGATTCGTTCTCCTGGCGTTTACTTCGATTTGGCCGAGGATCGGGTCACCGGCCGGCGGCTCAGTATGACCAAGCTCATCCCTGACCGCGGCGTCTGGATGGAGTTTGAGACCCGCAAGTCTGATTATATCACGATCAAGTTCAACCGTAAGCGTACGTTGCCGGTCACGATCCTGTTGCGGGCTCTGGCAGCAGTGGACGACCGGACAGGTAGTGATATCCTGGGGAGCGGAAGTGACGAGGAGTTGCTCGCGCTTTTCCAGGACGCTGACAGCAACCCTGCCCATCAGTATATGCTCACGACCATCCGCCAGGAACCAGACTGGGAACCCAAAGGCGGGCGTACATTGGCTGAAGAGGCGTTGCTGGAGTTCTATCGTCGCCTGCGTCCCGGCGACCCGTCTACGCTGGAAAATGCCCGTGAGTTTCTGGAGCAGCAACTCTTCGATCCCCGGCGCTATGACCTTCAGCGGGTGGGCCGTTACAAACTGAACCAACGGCTCGGCCTCGACATAGACCCTGAGCATCGTATGGTCACCAGGCAGGATCTGGTGGCGCTGGTCGAGCACATGATCCGCATTAACAACGGCATCGAGGATGCCGATGACATTGACCATTTGGGCAACCGTCGCGTCAAAACAGTCGGGGAACTGATCCAAAACAAATTGCGCATCGGTCTGCGTCGGATGGAGCGACTGGTGGTGGAGCGTATGTCCATCCGTGAGTCTGAGTCGCTGACCCCGGTGAACCTGATCAACATCCGCCCGGTGGTGGCGATCGTGCGTCAGTTCTTTGGCTCCAGTCAACTCTCGCAGTTTATGGAGCAGACCAATCCACTGGCGGAACTGACCCACAAGCGCACGCTGTCGGCGTTGGGACCGGGTGGGTTGCGGCGTGAACGAGCCGGTTTTGACGTGCGCGACGTGCATTACAGCCATTATGGGCGTATCTGTCCTATTGAGACGCCAGAAGGACCCAACATTGGGTTGATCGGCCGGCTGGCAACCCATGCGCGCGTCAATCCCCTGGGCTTCGTCGAGACGCCCTATCGTAAGGTGCTCCATGCGGTGGAGCCCACTGTCGAAGCGCTTACGGGCCAGACGCTGAGGGAGGACGTGATTGCCGCTGAAAGCGGCGAAGTGGTGGCCAAGGCAGGGACCGAGGTGACGCTCGAACTGGCTACCCAGATTGCTGGCCTGGGCCTTACAGAAAAAGTCCCTATCGTGCCAGTGGTGAGTAGCAAAGATGATCCCGTGTATCTCTCAGCCGATAAGGAAGACCGTTACACGGTTGCACAGGCCAATGCTCAACTGGACGAGAAGGGGCATTTCATGCAACCGCGTATCTCGGCGCGTCGTGCTGACAAGTTCCTCCTGGCTCCGCCAGAGAAGATTGACTATATTGATGTGGCACCCTGTCAGATCGTAGGCGTTTCAGCCTCGCTAATTCCGTTTCTGGAACACGACGACGCCAACCGTGCGTTGATGGGCTCCAATATGCAGCGCCAGACGGTGCCGCTGATTCGGCCTGAAGCGCCGATCGTTGCTACCGGCATGGAGTGGCGCGCTGCTCTCGATTCCGGGCAGGTCGTGCTGGCGAGAGACGATGGAGAGGTCGTCAGCGTCACGGGTGATACGATCGTCGTGCGCTATTCCAGTGGTTTGCACGCGTACCATCTTCGCAAGTATCAGCGCTCGAATCAGAGTACCTGCATTGATCAACGGCCCGTGGTCTACAAAGGGCAACGCGTGCACAAAGACCAGGTGCTGGCAGACAGCTCCTCGACCGAGAGTGGCGAGTTGGCCCTGGGGCATAACGTGTTGTGTGCTTTCCTCTCCTGGGAAGGCGGGAACTTTGAGGATGCCATTCTGATCAGCGAACGCCTGGTGCGCGAGGATCGGTTTGCCTCTATCCACGTCGAGAAGCACGAGGTAGAGGCCCGCGATACCAAGCTCGGCCCAGAGGAGATCACTCGTGACATTCCCAACGTGGGCGATGAAGCGTTGAAGGACCTGGATGAGGAGGGCATCATCCGTATCGGGGCGGAGGTGGGACCGCTGGACATTTTGGTCGGCAAAATCACACCCAAAGGCGAGAAGGAACTGAGCCCCGAAGAGAAATTGTTGCGCGCCATCTTTGGCGAGAAAGCCCGCGAGGTGAAGGATTCCAGCCTGCGCCTGCCGCACGGAGAACGGGGCAAGATCGTGGATGTAAAGGTCTTCGACCGCGAGGAGCATCAAGACCTCAAGGTTGGCGTGGAAAAGATGGTGCGTGTCAGCGTGGCCCAATTGCGCAGGATCAACGAGGGTGACAAGATGGCGGGCCGACATGGAAACAAAGGCGTCGTCTCGAAGGTCGTGGCTATCGAGGACATGCCTTTTCTCCCCGATGGCACCTCTGTTGACATCATACTGAATCCACTCGGTGTGCCGGGACGGATGAATATCGGCCAGATCCTGGAGACTCACCTGGGGTGGGCGGCTGAGCGGCTCGGTTTCCGTGCGGTTACGCCAGTCTTTGATGGCGCAAACGAAGCCCAGGTCGAGGCCGAACTGGCGCGAGCCTGGCTCATCGATCGTGCGTGGGATGAGATTACGGAGCGCGCGTGGGCCTGGTTGAAGGGGCAGGACTATCCTTTGGAGACGCTGAGGGACGATGAGGAAGCGCGGCGCTTGTACATCGTGGCCTGGCTGGCCGGACGTGGCTATGACGTGGACCGGCTGATTACGGAGCGTGTCTATGCGCGGCGGGCGGTGCTGCGTGAGTGGCTGCGAGAGAGTGGTTTTGAGCCGGATGAGTTGCTCTCTTATGAAGACGATACGCGCACACTAGCCGCGCGGGCCGTGGCGGACCAGCGGGCAAGGGTGGCCTGTCTGCGTATCTGGTTAGAAGACCGTGGCCGGGAGGTGGCTGACCTGGACGACGAAGCACTGGAGGCATTGGCCATGCGGGTGAGCATGGAGACCTCCGAGCCATTGCCGATCCTGGGCAAGATGATCCTCTACGATGGCAAAACGGGTGAACCGTTTGATCAGCCGGTGACGGTGGGCATGATCTACATCATGAAACTGGCCCACCTGGTCGAGGACAAGGTGCATGCACGCTCGACAGGGCCCTATAGCCTGGTAACCCAGCAACCACTGGGCGGCAAGGCACAGTTCGGCGGTCAGCGTTTCGGTGAGATGGAAGTGTGGGCATTAGAGGCCTACGGTGCTGCCCACGTGCTCCAGGAGATGCTCACCATCAAATCGGACGATGTCCAGGGGCGGGTCAAGACTTACGAAGCCATCGTGAAAGGGGAACCGGTCGAGGAACCGGGTGTCCCGGCTTCGTTCAAAGTCCTGGTGAAGGAGTTACAGAGCCTCGGGTTGGAGGTCGAAGCGATCACCCAGAACGGCGCGGTGCTGAACTTTGGCCGGGATGAGGAGAAGACCAAGGTACCCATGTTGGGCATGGGGCTCTTGAGTCTGGATCGGCGGGAGCATTAATCCGCCCTGGCTGTGTGAATTTAAGGCTGGTTTGACTTCTAGCCATTTCGTGGTACAATGCGTGCCTCTAGGCAGGCAGCAGCCAAAGCCCCTGCTGCCCGGTTGACAAACAGTAGGTTTCGTTACGTTATTGTGGATGAAGGCCATCGGTGCGGGTGGATGGCCTTCTTCACTGAGTTTGTGGGGAGGCAAATGTGCCCACTATCAATCAATTGGTTCGTAAGGGAAGAAAACCAAAGGCGCGCAAGTTCAAGTCGCCTGCGTTGCTGTTCACGTTCAACTCTTTCACCCAGCAACGCACCCGTATCCGTAAGGGGCGCAGCAATAAGGGAGCACCTCAGAAGCGCGGTGTGTGCACGCACGTGCGCACGACGACGCCCAAGAAGCCCAACTCCGCGCTGCGGAAGATTGCTCGTGTGCGGTTGACGAATGGCATTGAGGTGACAGCCTACATACCGGGCGAGGGACATACATTGCAGGAGCACTCGGTGGTCTTGGTGCGGGGAGGGCGCGTGAAGGACCTGCCCGGTGTGCGTTATCACATTGTACGCGGTGCCCTGGATTCAACCGGTGTGGAAGGCCGTGTGCAACAACGTTCCAAGTACGGAACCAAGCGCGCCAAGAAGTAGAGGCTAGGGTAGGTGAACTATGTCCCGACGGTATTGTCCGCCAAAGCGAAAAGTTGAACCTGATGTCCGCTACAACAGTGCGATCGTGACCCGCTTCATCAACAGTATGATGAAGCGAGGGAAAAAGAGTGTAGCGCTGGGGATTGTGTACGATGCGCTGGATATGATAGAGGCTCGCATGAAGCGGCCTCCGCTGGAAGTGATGGAAGAGGCAGTACGGCATGTGTCGCCAGTGCTGGAGGTCAAACCGCGTCGCGTGGGAGGCTCCACGTACCAAATCCCGGTGGAGGTAACACCAGACCGCCAGCTCAGCCTGGCGATGCGCTGGCTGTTGACTGCTGCGCACAACCGTCCTGGTAAATCTATGGCCGAGAAACTGGCCAGCGAGTTGATGGACGCAGCACGGGAGACTGGGGCAGCCGTTAAAAAGAAGGAAGACACACACAAGATGGCTGAGGCCAACCGCGCCTTTGCCCACTACCGCTGGTAGGTTGTCCGTCGTAGGTTGCTCGTTTTGATGGTCGCACAAACTCCGTTAGACCGCTTTCGAAATATTGGCATCATCGCTCACATTGACGCGGGCAAGACGACGACGACGGAGCGCATCCTGTTCTACACCGGTCGTACCCACCGGATGGGTAACGTGGATGATGGCACGACAGTCACCGACTGGATGGTGCAGGAGCGGGAGCGGGGGATCACGATCACTGCTGCGGCAGTGACATGCTTCTGGCGGAACTGTCAGATTAACATCGTAGATACACCTGGGCACATTGACTTCACGGCGGAGGTACAGCGTAGTCTGCGTGTCCTTGACGGTGGTGTCGTCGTCTTCGATGCCGTGCCCGGCGTACAGCCGCAATCGGAGACGGTGTGGCGACAGGCACGGGGATTCGGTGTGCCGTTGATCGCCTTCATTAACAAGATGGATAAGTTGGGCGCCGACTTTGCGCATGCGGTCGAGACGATCCGTGAGCGATTGTCTGCCAACCCCGTCGCCATTCAATGGCCTATCGGCAGCGAGGCCAGTTTCCGAGGAATGGTGGATTTGCTGGAGCTGCGGGCCATTGTCTGGATGGATGAGATGGGAGTGTCGCCTGAGATCGTGGGGGTACCGCCCGAGTTGGAGGCGGTGGTGCTTGAGGCCCGAGAACGGGCTGTAGAGCAGATCGTCGAGACCGACGACGAATTGATGGGACTCTATTTGGAAGGACAGGAAATCTCGGCTGCTCAACTGCGGCAGGCACTGCGGCAGGCGACTCTGTCTGGACGGTTGAACCCGGTCCTGTGTGGCTCAGCGTTGCGCAACAAGGGTGTTCAACCCTTGCTTGACGCAGTGGTAGACTACCTGCCAGCGCCATTGGACATTCCGCCTGTGGAAGGGGTCAACCCCTACACGAAGAAAGTGGAGACCCGTCCCGCAGACTTGAATGCGCCATTGGCAGCCCTGGTCTTTAAAATTGCCAGTGACCCGTACGTAGGCCGGCTCGCCTATTTCCGGGTTTACTCCGGAAAGGTGAAGGTGGGGTCGAACGTGGTGAACTCCACCAAGCGCCACAGGGAGCGCATCGGTAAACTGCTCCGTATGTTGGCTGACCATCGGGAAGAGATCCAGGAATTGGGCGCGGGCGACATCGGCGCGACACTGGGGCTGAAGGACACCTTCACCGGTGAAACGCTGTGTGCGCCGAATGGGCCGATCATCCTGGAGTCAATCTCGTTTCCAGAGCCGGTGATCTCGGTGGCGATTGAACCGAGGACAATGGCGGATCAGGATCGCTTGGCCGAAGGGTTGCAGAGGCTGGCTGAGGAAGATCCCACTTTTGTGGTGCGAGTGGATGAGAACACCGGGCAGACGCTCATCTCTGGGATGGGGGAGTTGCACCTGGAGATCCTGACTGACCGGCTGATGCGGGAGTTTGGCGTGAGCGGGCGGGTAAGCCGTCCGCGGGTCAGTTACCGCGAGACGCTCACTCGGCGGGCGGAAGGCGAGGGGGTGTTTGAGCGACAGGTGGGCGGCCGGATGCTTTTCGGTCACGTGTGGCTGGCGGTGGAGCCTTTGCCCGCTGGGGCAGGGTTCGTTTTTGAGGATGGCACGCAGGACCGGGACTGGCCTCGAAAGTTCGCCGAGGCGGTCGAACGGGGTTGTTATGAGGCGATGGAGAGCGGCGTTCTGGCTGGCTACCGCATTGTGGATTTGAAGGTTCGCTTGCTTGGCGCAGAATGGGATGAGGAAACGTCCTCGGAACTGGCCTTCAAGGCGGCTGGCTCGATGGCCTTTAACCAGGCGGTGGAGCAGGGCGCTCCCGTACTGTTAGAACCGGTGATGGACCTGGAGGTCGTCGTGCCGGAGGCGTACACAGGTGAAGTGGTGGGAGACCTGAACGCTCGCAGGGCCGAACTCAGAGAAATGGCGTCTCGGGCAAGTGGGGAGCAGGCGATACGGGCCTTTGTCCCCCTGGCTAAGATGTTCGGGTATGCGACCGATGTGCGCAGCCTGACGCAAGGACGGGGCACTTTTACGATGGAATTTGATCATTACGCGCAGGTAGATCAACAGCGGATGGACGCCATTATATATGGCGGAGGCTGGTAGGTACAGCAGAGTTATATCGTCCAACAAGGAGTAAGAAAATGGCGAAGGAGAAGTTTGCACGTACAAAGCCACACCTCAACGTGGGCACGATTGGGCACATTGATCATGGCAAGACGACCCTCACTTCAGTGATAACGAAGGTGCTTGCACTGAAAGGGCTTGCTGAGTATCGGTCGTACGAGGACGTGGCGAGGGCGGACGCGAAGATGTTCCGCCGTGACGCGACGAAAATCCTGACCGTGGCCATTGCGCACGTCGAGTACGAGACGGAGAATCGGCACTATGCTCACATTGACTGTCCGGGTCACCGCGACTATATCAAGAACATGATCACCGGGGCGGCCCAGATGGATGGGGCAATCCTGGTTGTCTCGGCGGCGGATGGCCCTATGCCGCAGACGCGGGAGCACGTGCTCCTGGCCTACCAGGTCAACGTGCCGGCCGTCGTCGTCTTCCTGAACAAGGTAGACCTGATGGATGATCCGGAATTGCTGGAACTGGTGGAGCTGGAACTGCGGGAATTGCTCGATGGGTACCACTTCCCCGGCGACGAGACGCCGATCGTGCGTGGCAGCGCCCTCCAGGCGATGCAGAGCACGAGCACCGACCCGAATGCCCCCGAGTATCAGTGCATCTGGGAACTGATGCGCGTGATTGACGACTACGTTCCTATGCCGATGCGGGACGAGGAGAAGCCGTTCTTGATGCCCATCGAGGACGTGTTCTCGATCAAGGGACGGGGCACGGTCGTGACTGGCCGCGTCGAGCGAGGTTCGATGGTGCCGATGACCGCGGTCGAGATCATCGGCCTGCAGGACGAGCCCACCAAAACCATCGTCACCGACATGGAGATGTTCCGCAAGAAACTGGACAAGGTGATGGCGGGTGACAACGCCGGGTTGTTGCTCCGGGGTATAGATCGAGACCAGGTACAGCGTGGTCAGGTCGTGGCGATCCCGGGCAGCATCAAGCCTCACAAGCACTTTATGAGCGAAGTGTACGTGCTCCAGAAGGAAGAGGGTGGTCGTCATAAGGCCTTCTTCACGGGCTACCGTCCGCAGTTCTATATCCGTACGATGGACGTGACGGGGGAGATCCGTCTGCCGGATGGCGTCGAGATGGTGATGCCAGGCGACAACGTCAACCTGGAAGTCCAGTTGATCGTGCCGGTCGCTGTCGAGGAAGGCTTCCGTTTCGCCATTCGCGAGGGCGGTCTGACCGTCGGCGCGGGTGTCATCACCAAGATCTTGGACTAGGTGACGGGATATGGCCAAGCAGAGAATTCGCATCCGGTTGAAGGCGTACGATCATCGCGTGCTCGATGAATCGGCCAAGCGCATCGTGGAAACGGCAGAGCGCACAGGCGCTACGGTCGTGGGCCCCGTGCCCCTGCCGACCAAGATGGAGCGGTTTACTGTTCGGCGTTCGACGTTCATTGACAAGGACTCGCACGAGCATTTTGAGGTTCGCACTCACAAGCGGCTGATTGACGTGCTAGAGCCGGACAACAAGACCATCGATTCCCTGATGCGGCTGAACCTGCCGGCCGGGGTAGACGTCGAGATCAAGTTATAGACGAGTGGCGGGGATGAATCGGGGGAGAGGAGGGCGACCTGCTCTCCTCCAAATTGTCCCTGAGTGGGGATGATGTGGCTGTGGCCCGCCGCCGGCAGTCCCCTGGGGAGGTGTTGGTGTGAAGGCGATCCTGGGCAGAAAAGTCGGGATGACGCAAGTGTTTAACGAGCGCGGCGAGGCGGTCTCTGTGACGGTGATCGAGGCAGGGCCGTGCCACGTGGCGCGGGTGAATACGCTCGATCGGGATGGCTATGATGCCGTGCAACTGGGCTTTGAGGAAGTGAAACCGCAGCGGTTGAGCAGTGGCGAGAAAGGGCATTTGACGCAGAACGGGTTGCCCTTGTTGCGTCACCTGCGAGAGTTCCGCCTGCGCAAGAGTGAGCAGGTCGAAGAGGGACAGCGCATTCTGGTGGATGTCTTCGAGGTAGGCGACCATGTGGACGTGGTTGGCTTCTCGAAAGGGCGCGGACTCGCTGGTGTGGTCAAGCGACATGGCTTTGCAGGCGGTCCCAAGACGCGCGGCCAGTCCGATCGGCAACGTCACCCGGGTGCCATTGGTGCCTGCGCCTTTCCTGGCCGGGTCTGGAAAGGGCACCGGATGGCTGGTCACATGGGTAATGTGCGGGTGACCTCTCAGAATTTGCGCGTGGAGATGGTTGACCCGGAGCGGAATCTGCTGGCGGTGCGTGGCAGTGTGCCAGGCGCCAAAGGTGGACTGGTGATGATCAAGCAGGCCCGCAAGTCGGGAGAGTTGGCGAAGCGACGGGGCGAGTAGGGAGAGCAATGGTTGTTCCGACGTACAATACTAAAGGGGAACAGGTCGGCGAGGTTGAATTGCGTGCCGACATCTTTGAGGCCTCCATTAACGTGTCGCTGATGCACCAGGCTTTGGTGCGGCAGTTGGCCAATGCGCGCCTGGGGACGCATAAGACGGAGACGCGCGGTGAGGTGAACCGTACCACAGCCAAGTGGTATCGGCAGAAGGGGACCGGCCGGGCGCGCCACGGCAGCCGTAACGCGAACCTGTTCGTTGGCGGTGGGGTGGCTCATGGGCCGCAGCCGCACAAGTACACCCAGAAGATGCCGCGCAAGATGCGGCGCGCAGCGTTGCGTTCGGCGTTGTCGGCCAAGGCGCTGGAGAACCGCATCGTCGTGGTGGATGCGCTGGAGATGGAGGCGCCCAAGACCAAAGAGATCGTGGCAGTGCTGGGAAACCTGGGGCTGGATCGGCGTGTGTTGATCCTGCTACCGGAGCGGAATGAGCCGCTGGAGAAGTCGGCCCGCAATCTGCCGCAGGTCAAGACGTTGCGGGCCAGTTATTTGAATGTCCGCGATTTGTTGGGCTACGATCACGTGTTGATGCCATTGGATGCACTGCAGGTGATCGAGAGTATTTTGGGGTAGGTAGGCGATGAATCCCTATGAGGTGATCATTCGGCCGCTGGATACTGAGAAGACGCGTTACCAGGCCGCACAGTTGAGGCAGTACACGTTCGAGGTAGACCGGCGCGCGAACAAGGTCGAGGTGAAGCTGGCAATTGAGGCCATCTTTGAAGTGGATGTCCTGGCGGTCAATGTGGTGAATGTGCCAGCCAAGGCCAGCCGGCGGTACGGGCGCCGTCGCGTAATGCGCCGCTCCCCGTGGAGGAAGGCTGTGGTCACGCTGGCGGAAGGCCAGCGGCTGGACGTTTTTGAAGGGGTATAGTATGGCGATCAAGACATATAGGCCAACCTCACCCAGCCGGCGGGGGATGACCAGTGCGACGTTTGAGGAAATTACGCGTAAGGAGCCGGAACGTGGCCTGCTGCGTCCATTGCACACCCAGACTGGTCGCAATGTGCAGGGGCGCATCACGGTCCGTCATCGGGGTGGTGGGCACAAGCGACAGTATCGGTTGATTGACTTTGCTCGTGACAAGGTGGGGATCCTCGCGCGGGTGAAAAGCATTGAGTACGATCCTAACCGTTCGGCTCGCATTGCGTTGCTGGTCTATGCCGATGGCGAAAAGCGGTACATCATTGCACCGCTGGGACTGCAGGTGAATGACGTTGTCATGAGCGGGAAGGATGCAGAGATCCGGGTGGGGAATGCACTTCCACTGGAACGTATTCCCACGGGTACCCTGGTACACAACGTCGAGTTGTATGCGGGGCGGGGAGGCCAGATGGTGCGCTCGGCCGGTACCTCGGCGCAGGTGCTGGCCAAGGAAGGGGACTATGTGACGTTGCGTCTCCCCAGCGGTGAGGTCCGCCTGGTCCGCCAGGAGTGCACGGCTACGATTGGTCAGGTGGGCAATTTGGACCACGGCAACATCAAGTTGGGCAAGGCTGGCCGGAAGCGTTGGCTGGGCCGGCGTCCGACGGTGCGCGGCTCGGCCATGTCCCCACGTGACCATCCCCACGGTGGTGGCGAAGGCCGGACGCCGATTGGCATGCCGAGTCCCAAATCCCCCTGGGGGAAGCCGACGTTGGGCAAGAAGACGCGACGCAACAAGGCCACCAATAAGTATATCGTGCGCCGACGTGGCAAGCGGCGAGAATAAGATTTAAGGGATTGGGGAGCGAGGTAGACTATGTCACGATCTCCACTGAAGAGACCTATACCGTATGTAGATCCGAAGTTGTTGCGGAAGATTGAGCGGCTGAATCAGGTGGGAGAGAAACGGGTGATCCGTACCTGGTCCAGGTCTTCGACGATCTTCCCGCACATGATCGGGCATACCATTGCCGTTCACGATGGCCGGCGGCACGTGCCGATCTATATCACGGAGGATATGGTAGGTCATAAGCTGGGTGAGTTTGCCCCCACTCGCACCTTCCGGGGTCACGTGGCCAGAGAGAAAAAGAGTCGCGTAATACGGAAGGTATAAGGGAGAGGTAGGGTATGGGCACACAGGTGAAGGCTTGGGCGAAACACGTGCCAGTCACGGTGAACAAAGTTCGTCGTGTGATCGACCAGGTACGTGGGTTGGATGCCGACGAGGCGTTGGAGATGCTGCATTTCATGCCTCACTCGGCGGCACAGCCGGTCGCAAAACTGCTCCGTTCTGCGATTGCGAACGCAGAGGAGAATTTTGGGATACCGCGTGACGAACTGTACGTGGCGCGCATTGCGGCGGATGAGGGGCCGGGTGTGATGCCCGGCAAGGGCTGGCGACGGCGTTTTGGTGGGCGTGGCCGTTGGCGGCCGATCCGTAAACGTTCCGCGCACATTACGTTGGTGCTGCAAGAGAAAACAAGTTCCGAGTAGAAATGGCTTGTCTTGTTTTGAAGGAGGAATGATTTGGGAAGAAAGGTTCACCCCTATGGCTTCAGACTCGGCGTGATCCGAGATTGGAGAGCACGCTGGTATGCGGAAGGCAAGGATTATTCCAATCTTCTGTACGAGGACCTGAAGATTCGCCGATTCATCCAGGATGTCGCCGGGCGTGCGGGTATCTCGCGTGTTGAGATTGAGCGTTTCCCGAATCAGGTTTCGGTGGCGATCTGGACGGCGAGACCTGGCATTGTGATTGGGCGCAAGGGTGCGGCAGTCAAGGTCCTGCGCAAGGATTTGGAGGAACTGACCGGCAAGCGTGTTTCTGTGGACGTGCAGGAGTTGCAGCAGCCTGAACTGGACGCCAAGTTGGTGGCGGAGAATATCGTGTCCCAGTTGGAGCGGCGCATTTCTCACAGCCGGGCGATGAAGCGAGCGGTGCGGGAAGCGATGCGCGCAGGCGCGCAAGGGATTAAAGTGCTGTGCAAGGGACGCCTGCACGGGGCCGAGATGGCACGCCAGGCCTGGGAGCGCGAAGGGCGAGTGCCGTTGCAGACCTTGCGTGCTGACATTGACTTTGCTAAGGAAGAGGCGCATACCACCTACGGCCGCATCGGGGTGAGGGTGTGGATCTACAAGGGTGAGATACTGCCTGAGGTGAAAACGCAGGAGGAGCCCTTCGTCGTTTAGACAGGTGAGAGCCTGAAAGTGTTGGAGAGGGAGTAGGACGATGTTGCAGCCAAAGCGGATGAAGTATCGCAAACAGATGCGCGGCCGGATGAAGGGCAAGGAAACGCGTGGGACAGAGATCGCATTCGGTGAATATGGGTTGCAGGCACTGGAGCCAGCGTGGATCACGGCCCGACAGATCGAGGCAGCGCGGCGAGCGGTGGTGCACTATGTACAACGCCGGGGCAAGTACTGGATTCGTATCTTTCCCGACAAGCCGGTCACGGCCAAGCCGGCCGAGACCCGCATGGGCAAGGGCAAAGGAGCGGTGGACCACTGGGTGGCTGTTGTCAGGCCAGGTCGCATTATGTTCGAGTTGGGCGGTGTATCTGAGGACGTGGCACGCGAGGCCATGCGTCTGGCATCCCATAAGCTGCCGATCAGGTGCCAGTTCGTGAAGCGCGAAGAAATCTCTGCTGGGGAGTAGGAGAGGTATGCAGGCACGGGAGATGCGGACCTGGGTTACAGAAGATTTGCAGGGGCGGCTGGACGAGGCCTACCGGGAGCTCTTCACGCTGCGCCGTGAGTTAGGCATGGGGCGCCTGGAAGATCACAACCGGATCAAGGCTGTGAAGCGTGACGTCGCCCGGATGAAGACAATCCTTCGTGAGCGCGAGCTGGTCGCTGAGTTGGTCGAGGAGGCAGCACGGTGACAAGAAAGCGGTTTGTGGGCAGCGTAGTGAGCGACAAGATGGACAAGACTGTGGTGGTGCGTGTAGAGCGCCTGGTGCGCCATCCACGGTACGGCAAGGTATTGCGCCGGGCGAAAAAGTACAAGGCTCACGATGCAGGGAATGTCTGCCGCGTTGGCGACGTGGTGCGGATTGTCGAATCCCGTCCGCTGAGCCGTGAGAAGCGGTGGGCCGTGGAGGAGATATTAGAGCGAGCCGGTGCGGAGCCAGCGGTGGAGGTCAAGCAGTGATCCAGCAGGAGACCGTTCTGCGGGTGGCCGACAACACCGGGGCGCGTGTGATTCTCGTCATCCGGATCTTGGGCGGCTCTAAGCGCCGGTATGGGGCAGTGGGCGACGTCGTCGTAGCGACCGTGAAGCAAGCCACCCCCAGGGCGCAGGTGAAGAAAGGGGAGATCGTGCGGGCAGTGATTGTGCGCACGGCGAAGGGTTACCGCCGTCCTGATGGCTCCAGCATCCGTTTCGACGATAATGCGGCGGTGATTCTGGATGGAGTGACCCAGAATCCGAAAGGTACGCGCATCTTCGGGCCAGTGGCCCGTGAGTTGCGGGAAAAGGGCTTCATGAAGATCGTCTCACTGTCTCCTGAGGTCCTGTAGAGACGACGATCGAGGAGTGTGTAGAGTGGGTAGCCGAATCAAGAAGGGCGATACTGTGGAGGTCATTTCCGGTGATGACCGGGGCTTGCGTGGGGCTGTGCAGCGGATGTTACCGAAGGAAAACCGGACGGTGATCACCGGCGTCAACACGGTCAAGAAGCACCAACGCCCCGTCCATGCCGGGCGTGGCCAGGTTCAACCGGGCATCATCGAATTTGAGGCTCCAGTTCATATCTCGAACGTGATGCTGGTGTGTCCCCGGTGTAACCAACGCACACGCGCGGGGTTTACCCGCCAGGAGGATGGGGGCAAGGTGCGTGTGTGCAAGAAGTGTGGCGAAGCGATTGACTAGTACTTTGGGTAGGAAGGCAGACTGATGCAACGTTTGCATAAACTTTACCGTGAACAAGTCCGGCCTGCGCTGATGCGGCAGTTCGGATACCGGAATGTGATGGAAGTGCCCCGTCTGCGCAAGATCGTGGTCAACGTGGGGGTGGGTGAGGCACTGGAAAATGCGAAGGCGCTCGATCATGCGGTGCAGGACATTGCAACGATCACCGGGCAACGGCCTGTGGTCACCCGGGCGCGTCAGTCCATCGCGAGTTTCAAACTGCGCGAAGGCCGCTCCATTGGCGTCAAGGTTACACTGCGCGGGGAGCGTATGTGGGCGTTTCTGGACCGGCTGTGCAACGTAGCGTTGCCGCGCCAGCGTGACTTTCGTGGTGTCCCTGAGACCATGGATGGGCATGGGAACTTTACGTTGGGGTTGCAGGAGCAACTCGTGTTCACTGAGGTGGACTATGACTCGATTGACAAGATACGTGGTATGGAAATCAGCATCGTTACCACGGCCCGTACGGACGAGGAAGGGCGGCGCCTGTTGGAGCTTCTGGGGATGCCGTTCCGCCGCCGGGGCTCGTAACCTGGACTATAAGGAGCGAGTATGACAAGAAAGTGTCTGCCCATTCGAGAGACGCGACGTAGGTATAAGGTGCAGGTGCGGAACCGTTGCAGGATCTGTGGACGGCCGCGTGGATATATCCGGCGTTTCCAATTGTGCCGCATCTGCTTCCGCGAACTGGCTTTGAGGGGAGAGATCCCCGGTGTGGTCAAGTCAAGTTGGTGAGCAAACGGGAACGAGAGGTCTTATCCGATGACGATGTCTGATCCGATCGCTGACATGTTAACGTGTATGCGCAACGCCATGATGGTGGGACATCCAGGCGTGCGCCTGCCCGCTTCCAAGATCAAGGTGGCGATTGCCAGGATCTTGAAAGACGAGGGGTTTATTGAGGATTACCACGTGACGCACGAGCACCCACAGCCACAACTGGTGGTCAAGCTGAAGTATGTGGGCGAGAGGAAGCAACGCCATCCGGTCATCACAGGGTTGAAGCGCGTGAGTAAGCCGGGACGTCGCTTCTATGCGCGTGCGTCGGAGATACCGTGGGTGCAAAGTGGCATGGGCGTCGCCGTCCTCTCGACACCCAAGGGAGTATTGACTGGACAGCAAGCCCGTCGCCTGGGTGTGGGCGGTGAAGTGCTGTGTTACGTGTGGTAGGTGTTGAGGGAGGCTGGTAGTGTCACGGATTGGTCGTATGCCTATCCCTCTACCCGAGGGGGTGAGGGCGGATATTCAAGGCAGCCAGGTGACGGTGACGGGGCCTAAGGGGAGTCTTTCCTGCAGGTTCCACCCGGATATGGAAATCCGGCTGGAGGATGGCCGGTTGAAGGTGTATCGTCCGACGGAGCAGAGGCACCACAGGGCGCTGCATGGCCTGACGCGGGCGTTGCTGAACAACATGGTGGTTGGCGTGACGCAGGGTTTCCAGAAACAGTTGGAGGTCCAGGGCGTCGGGTACCGCGTGGACTTGCAGCGGGATGGCAGCCTGTTGTTACAACTGGGCTTTTCGCATCCGGTGCGTATTGCCCCACCTGAGGGGATTCAGTTCGACGTCGAACCTCGTTCCAAGGTGATCACCGTGAGAGGGATCGATAAAGAACTGGTCGGGCGCGTAGCGGCGCAGATTCGTGCCTGGCGGCCGCCGGAACCTTATAAGGGTAAGGGTATCCGGTACGTGGGTGAGCGCGTTCGTCACAAGGCCGGTAAGGCCGGTAAGGTTGGCTAATAGAATTTAGCCGGTGGATTGAGGTTGAGATATGCCCGAGATTGATCGTCGAATGGCCCGTCTGCGGCGACATAGCCGTGTCAGGAAGTACGTGGTTGGGGTGCCAGAGCGCCCACGCTTGAACGTGTTTCGCAGTCTGCGTCACATCTATGCTCAAGTGATTGATGATGGCCAGGGGCGTACGCTGGTCTCCGCTTCGACCGTGGATCCACAGGTAGAAGCGTTGCTTCAGGGATTGACGAAGACCGAGCAGGCGCGTGTGGTGGGCAAGATGTTGGCAGAGCGTGCGTTGAGCCAGGACATCCGGAAGGTGGTTTTCGACCGTGGTGGGTATCAGTATCACGGCCGGGTGAAGGCTCTGGCGGATGCAGCCCGTGAGGGTGGGCTTGAGTTTTAAGGCGCAACGGAGGCAGAATGGCCGGAGGGAACTTACGGGATTACGAGGTCTTAGAGCAGCGCGAGGAACTGGACGAGCGCGTCGTGGACATCACGAGAGTGGCGAAAGTGGTTAAGGGTGGACGTCGCTTTAACTTCCGTGTAGTGGCGGTCGTGGGTGATAACAAGGGCCAGGTCGGCCTGGGGATTGCCAAGGCGCGCGGCGTGCCCGATGCAATTCGTAAGGCGACAGAACAGGCCCGGCGTAATATGCACCCCATCGCTCTGGTGCAGACGACGATCCCGCACGAGGTAGTCGGACGGTGTGGTGGCGCGAAGGTGCTCCTGAAGCCGGCTACGCCAGGGACGGGAGTGATTGCGGGTGGTGGTGTACGCGCCGTGTTAGAAGCGGTCGGCGTGCACGATGTGCTGACCAAATCGCAGGGCAGTTCGAACACGGTCAACGTGGTACGGGCGACGATGGATGGCCTGGCGCAACTGCGGCGTGTAGAGGACCTGGCCCGTGAGCGCGGTGTGCCTGAGGTCCAGGTGATGCCGTTTTGGAGGCGAGGACGATGAGCACTGTGAAGGATAAGGGTGGACTGTTGCGCATCACGCTGACGAAAAGTCCGATCGGATATTCCTACCGGCAGAAGCGGACGGTGTCGGCGTTGGGCCTGCGACGGATGCATCAGGCAGTAGAGAAAGAGGATACACCGGTCATCCGAGGGATGATCGCTAAGGTGAGGCACCTGGTAACGGTAGAAGAAGTGAAAGAGCAGTAGTGGTGGAGGGTGAGGGGTGAAATTACATGACTTGAGGCCCGCGGAAGGGGCAGTAAAGAGGCGTAAGCGCGTGGGACGGGGGATTGCGGCCGGGCATGGGAAGACGGCCGGGCGCGGTACGAAAGGCCAGAATGCCCGCAGCGGCGGTGGTGTGCGGCCTTACTTTGAAGGTGGGCAACTGCCACTGGTGCGGAAGCTCCCCTTCGCGCGGGGTGAGGGGTTCCGCGATCCATGGCGTGTCCGGTTTACGCCGGTCAACCTGGCGCGGCTGGCGCTCTTTCCAAAGGGGACCGAAGTGACACCCCAGACGTTGGTGGAGGCCGGTATCATCAAGCAGGCGGATGCGTTGGTGGTGATCCTGGGACAGGGCGAACTGAAGCACCCGCTCACGGTGAAGGCGCACCGCTTTTCGTCTGGCGCACGGGCCAAGATCGAGGCGGCCGGGGGAGTGGCCGAGGTGTTGCCCTGGCAGCGGGGCGGCTATCGAACGCGGTAGTTTCGCCAGGTAGGAATCAACGGATATACGGATAGGGGTATGAGACGATGATTCAGGCTCTGCGGAATGCCATGACTTTGCCCGACCTGCGGCGCAAATTGCTATATACGCTGCTGATTCTCGTCATCTACCGGTTGGCGTCGCACATACCGGTACCAGGAGTGGATCAGGCCGCGTTGCAGAAACTGCTGGAGGGTACCGGCGGTACCAGCCAGTTGTTCAACCTCCTAAACCTTCTGTCGGGCGGGGCTGTGGCGAACTTTTCGGTCATGGCAAACGGTGTGTATCCGTATATCACCTCTACGATTATCTTTCAGTTGTTGACCCCGATCTTTCCAAAGTTGGAGCGACTGGCCGAGGAGGGAGAGGCAGGACGCCGCAAGCTCAATCAGTGGCAGTACTATGTTACGATTCCGCTGGCGATGCTGCAGGCGTTTGGCCAGGCGCGGGTCTTCAGTGCAGGGACCGGTGGTATGCCTGTTTTGCCTCGTTTCGGTTTCAGTCCGCCGGAGAATATCCTGCCCACCGTTGCAGTGTTGGTGGCGATGACGGCCGGCACGATGTTTGCCATCTGGTTGGGAGAGTTGATCACCGAGCAGGGCATCGGCAATGGACTGTCGTTGATCATCTTCAGCGGCATCGTGGCCAATGTACCAGAGAATATGGTGCGCATCTGGACCCAGGCCCAGGCCCGGGAAGGGGGCGGCGTGGGGATGGGTGTGCTGATGTTGGGCGTCTTCCTGGTAATTACTGCCATCACCATGTTCGTCATCGTCGTGGTGCAGGAAGGAGAGCGCCGGATCCCGGTGCAATATGGCAAGCGCGTGCGGGGTATGAAGATGTACTCCGGCGGCAGCACCCACATCCCGTTGCGGGTCAACACGGCCGGCATGATCCCGCTGATCTTTGCCCAGTCTTTCCTGACCTTCCCGGCGGTGATTGCGCAGTTCTTTGTCGGTAGTTCCAGTGCTGGGGTGTCCCGTTTCGCCCAGGGAGTGATGAACTTCTTTGGCGGACAAAGTCCATGGTATGGGCTGCTTTACTTCCTGACGGTGGTCGGATTTACCTACTTCTACACGGATATTATGGTTCAACAGCAGGACCTGCCAGGAGCACTACAAAGACAGGGCGGCTTCATTCCGGGAATCCGGCCGGGTCGCAAAACCGCCGAGTACATCAACTCTGTATATCGGCGCATCACGCTGGTGGGAGCACTTTTCCTGGGCGGGGTGGCGGTGTTACCGTACATCGTAGACCTGTTCTTACAGACGAGAGTGCTGCTGATCACCGCTTCTGGCTTGCTGATCGTGGTTGGTGTGGTGATTGATACGATGCGCCAGTTGGAGGCCCAGCTCTTGATGCGTCACTACGAAGGGTTCATCAAGTAAGGGTTGTCGGTGTGGGCGATTTCGTCGTGCTGTTGGGGCCGCCAGGCGCGGGCAAGGGGACACAGGCCGAACTGTTGGCTCAGGCGCTGGGTGTCCCCCACATATCGAGCGGTGAACTGTTCCGCGAGCATCTGAGCCGTGGGACGGCACTGGGGCTGCTGGCCAGAGAATACATCGAGCAGGGTGGCCTCGTGCCCGACGACGTGACGGTCGGGATGGTGATCGAGCGGCTCGGTCAGCCCGATTGCCATACCGGTGTGATTTTGGACGGCTTCCCGCGCACGCTGGGCCAGGCCGTGGCGCTCGACGGCGCGTTGAGTCAGCGGGGGCAGCACGTGACGGTTGTGCCGCTGATCCAGGCGCGGGATGAGCAAGTTATCAGGCGATTGACTGCCCGCCGGACCTGTCAGAGTTGTGAGGCAGTGTATAACCTGGTGTTCAACCCGCCCTGCGTCGAGGGTGTGTGCGATGCCTGTGGGGGCAAGTTGTATCAGCGGGACGATGATAACCCGGAGACGGTACACCATCGGCTGTACACGTATTACAAGGAGACCGCGCCGCTCATCGGCTACTATTTTGCCAAAGGTTTGTTGGTCGAGGTCAACGGAGAGCAGACGATTGAGGCTGTGCAGGCTGACCTGCGAGCGGCTGTGGAAGCAAGCAGGGCATAGTTATTGATCACACTGAAGTCAGCAGCCGAGCTTAACAAGATGCGTCGTGCTGGCCGGATCGTGGCCGAGGTGCTGAAGAAGATGCGGGAGCAGGTTGCGCCGGGTGTCACGACTGCGGAACTGAACGAGTGGGCAGAGGCAATCATCCGTAAGTACAACGCTGTGTCATCGTTCAAGGGGTATCCACCTGGCAGTGCCCATCCTTTCCCGGCCAGCATCTGCACCTCGATCAACGAAGAATTGGTGCATGGGATTCCTGGCCCGCGCGTGTTGCGGGAAGGGGACATTATCAGTATAGATGTGGGCGCTATCGTGGATGGCTACCATGGCGATGCGGCGATTACGCTGCCGGTGGGACAGACCAATCCGGAGACACACAGGCTGCTGGAGGTTACCGAAGGCGCACTGTACGCCGGGATTGCTGCTGCCAGGGTAGGCAACCGGTCCGGTGACGTCTCCGCCGCCATTCAGGCGTATGCCGAGAGTCGCGGGTACGAGGTGGTGCGGGAATACACCGGTCACGGTATCGGGCGGAAAATGCACGAGGATCCACAGGTGCCCAACTATGGCCAACCGGGAAAAGGTGTGCGGTTGCGTAAGGGAATGACGATAGCGTTAGAACCCATGGTGTTGGCTGGAGGCAATCAGGTGCGGGTAATGGACAACCATTGGACCGTGGTTTCACGGGACGGGGAATTGACAGCGCATTTTGAGCACTCTATTGCCGTCACCGATGGCGATGCGGAGATTCTGACGCGACTGGATGGTTGAATGGGGGAGGTATGAGGCGATGAAGGTCTCGCCATCAGTGAAGCGGCGTTGCCCGAAGTGTAAGATCATTCGGCGGCGTGGTGTGGTGCGGGTGATTTGCGAAAATCCAAAGCACAGACAACGCCAGGGATAGCCTCAGTTCTCAGATTCAGAGACTTGGGGCTGGGTCGTGTTTGGGATGTGCAGTTTGGTCAGGAGGTCTAACCGGAGGGAAGTATGGCGCGTATTGCAGGCATAGATCTGCCACGCAACAAACGGGTGGAGATCGGTCTAACGTATATTTATGGCATTGGGCGCAGCCTGAGCACTGAGATTCTGCGCAAGGCCGGGGTGAGTCCCGATACGCGGGTCAAGGACCTGACGGAATCAGAGATTACGGCGTTGCGCGAGGTCATTGACCGTGAGCATCAGGTTGAGGGTGACCTGCGACGTGAGTTGCAGATGAACATCCGGCGCCTGGTGGACATCGGGTGCTATCGCGGTCTGCGTCACCGCCGCAATTTACCCGTACGTGGTCAACGTACGCGGACGAACGCTCGTACCAGGCGCGGCGCTAAGAAGACGGTGCCGGGTCGTGGACGGCGACGTGGGATGAAGAAGAAGTAATCGTTACAGGTTTTTCATGCAGGAGGGGTAATGGCGCGAGATGGTCAAACGGAGCGGCGTCGAGGGGGACGCCGGGTCAGGCGGAACGTGCCACGTGGGCAGGCCCACATTCATGCCACGTTCAACAATACCATTGTGACGATGACTGACCCGCAGGGGGGTGTCATCAACTGGGCCAGCAGTGGAACGGTCGGATTTAAGGGTTCACGTAAGAGCACGCCTTTCGCAGCCCGCCAGGCTGCTCAGAAGGCGGCCAGGGAAGCCATAGACAATGGGATGATGGAGGTAGACGTCTACGTTAAGGGACCTGGCCCGGGGCGAGAAGCAGCAATTCGCTCCATCCAGGCGGCGGGGTTGAGGGTGCGCTCGATTACGGATGTGACTCCGATTCCGCATAACGGCTGTCGTCCACCGAAGAAACGCCGGGTATAGTCCAGGAAAACCAACGGATAGGATCAGGAGTAGAAGTATGGCCAGATATGTAGGCCCAGTCTGTAAATTGTGTCGTCGTCAGGGTGAAAAACTGTTTTTGAAGGCAGAGCGTTGTTTCTCGCCCAAGTGTCCGTTCGAGCGAGACCGTGGCTATCCACCCGGCGAGCACGGCCGGATGGCTCGCTTCCGCCGTCGTCGCCCGTCTGACTACTTGCTGCAGTTACGGGAGAAGCAGAAGGCGCGGCGCATCTATGGCGTTTTGGAACGTCAGTTCAGGCGCTATTTTCACGAGGCAGAACGTCGGCCAGGTCTGACCGGTGAAAACCTGCTCACTTTGCTGGAGAGCCGGCTCGATAACGTGGTCTACCGGTTGGGGTTCGCCGACTCGCGGGCGCAAGCCCGCCAGTTAGTGCAGCATGGCCACTTTGTCGTCAACGGTTGCCGCACGAACATCCCGTCTTACGTCGTCCGTCCCCAAGACAAGGTCGCGGTACGGGAGGAGAGTCGCCGGCGTGCGTACTTCAAGGAACGTGCCAAGCAACTGGGTGAGGGGACGATAGTCAATTGGTTGAGTCTGGATCCCGAGACGATGACGGCTCGGGTACTCAAGTTGCCTGCGCGAGAGGACATTGATACAACGTTGAGTGAGCGACTGATCGTGGAGTACTATTCGCGCTAGGGGAATATCGGACGTCTCTTTACTCTATACAGATCAGAGGCTAGCTGAACACAGGAGGCGATGGTTGTCAGTTCAAGTGTTGCCTAAAATCGAGACGGACGCGATTTCCCAGACGTATGGCCGGTTTGTGATCGGCCCATTGGAGAGTGGCTTCGGAGTCACGTTGGGCAATGCGCTCCGCCGGGTGTTGCTCTCCTCGCTGACGGGTGCGACGGTGACCTCGGTTCGCATTTTCGACGTTGCGCACGAGTTTACCACGATCCCGGGTGTGCGGGAAGATGTGATGCAGTTTGTACTGCAAATCAAGCAATTGCGCCTGAAAATGACGAGCCAGGAGCCGATGCGTATGTCGCTCCAGGTGCGCGGTGAGGGCATCGTGACGGCCGGTGACATTCAGGCTCCGCCGGAGATCGAAATCTTGAACCCGGACCTGTATCTCTTTACCGCGGATTCTGACGATGCACGGCTCGACATCGAATTCACGGTCGAACTGGGACGGGGTTATTACCCATCTGACGGGCGAGGGCGCATGCCGATCGGGGAGTTGCCTGTAGATGCCGTGTTCAGCCCGGTCCGCCGCGTGGCGTTCGACGTGGATCGGGCGCGAGTGGGCCAGATGACCAACTATGACCGTCTGACGTTGGAGGTCTGGACCGATGGGCGGATTGTGCCGTTGGATGCGCTCAAGGAATCGGCGCGCATTCTGGTGATGCACCTGCGGCTGATCGCTGGCCTCACGCTGGAGGAAGAGGCTGAGCCGACTGCGGAGACGGCGGGTCTGCCACGTGAGGTCTATGAGATTCCTATCGAGCAACTGGATCTGAGTGTGCGTGTGTTTAACTCTCTCAGGCGCACGGGCATCACCAGTGTCGGTGAAGTGCTGGAGATGCTGACGTTGGGAGATGATACCTTACTGACGATTCGTAACTTCGGACAGAAATCGCTGACGGAGTTGAGGACGCAGCTCCGGGCGCACGGTTATCTGAAGGATGAAGCGGCGGAGAGTGGAGGTGCGTAGATGCGACATCGTGTCGCGGGAAAGAAACTGAACCGTTCCAGCGGTCACCGCAAGGCTTTGCGTCGTAACCTGGTGACAGCGTTATTCTGTCACGGGCGTATCGAGACAACGGAGGCGAAGGCCCAGGCGGTCCGCGGACAGGCGGAGAAACTGATCACGCTGGCAAAACGTGGCCTGGTTACGGGACAAGAAGACCCCGCGCGGGGTGTCCATGCCCGGCGGCTGGCCGCCAGCCGTCTGGCCCGCTGGGTGACGGATACTGATGGCACGCGGGTGGATATCGTAGAGAAGCTGTTTGAGGACATCGCGCCGCGTTATGCAGATAGGCCGGGTGGATATACGCGCATGTACAAGGTGGGTCTGCGTAAAGGTGACGCTGCGCCGATGGTCCTGTTGGAGTTGGTGGAGAAGTAAGCAGGAGGCAGGCAGACAGCGCGGCGATGCGGGTGCGGGCGGTCGTTGCCTACGACGGGACTGACTACGGCGGGTTCCAACGTCAGGCGAATGCTCCGACCGTTCAAGCGGCACTGGAAGCGGCGCTGGCGCAGGTAACCCAGGAGAAGATCACCGTTCTGGCGGCAGGCCGTACGGACGCCGGTGTACACGCAGCAGGACAGGTGATCGCCTTCGATACGATCTGGCGGCACGGGTTGAGCGACCTGCAGCGAGCGTTGAATGCAGTTTTGCCCACAGACGTCGCTGTCCTGGAGGTTGAGGAGGCTACAGCGGACTTTCACCCGCGCTACGATGCCCGCAGCCGATGGTATCGGTATACACTGTACAATGTACCGGTGCGCTGGCCGCTGGCCCGGCGATATAGTCTGCACGTGGCTGCTCCGTTGGACGTGGCAGCGCTGCAGCAGGCGGCGCAGTTGCTGGTGGGTGAGCACGACTTTGCCACCTTTGGGCGGTCGTGGCAGGGGCGCAGCACAGTGCGGCGGGTGTTGATGGCGGAGTGGAGTGGAGGGCCGCTCCGGCTGGTCTTTGACATTGAGGCCAATGCGTTTCTCCACCGTATGGTGCGCAGCATTGTCGGCACGCTGCTCCTGGTAGGGCGGGGTGAGATGGACGTGGAGAGGTTTGGCGCAGTGCTGGCTGCGTGTGATCCCGGCCAGGCAGGACCGACGGCCCCGCCGCATGGGCTTTGCCTGATGGAAGTTAAGTACTAGTACCTGTTCGTCAGGAATGGGATATTTCGGATGGGAGTGTCGAAATCGTGGAAAAGACTTACGTGACGAAACAGAAGGATGTCCAACGAGAGTGGTACGTGGTAGATGCCACGGGGAAGACGCTGGGCCGTCTGGCTACGCAGGTGGCGCACGTCCTGGGGGGCAAGCACAAGCCTGCCTATTCGCCGTCGGTGGATGTCGGTGATTACGTGATCGTCGTCAATGCTGAGAAGGTCCGCGTGACCGGACGCAAGCTGGATCAGAAAATCTATTATCGCTTTTCTGGTTATCCGGGCGGACTCAAAAAGTTCACGCTGCGCGATGTGCTCCGGCAACATCCCAGGCGGGTGATCGAGCACGCGGTGCGAGGCATGCTGCCGAGAAACCGGCTGGGACGCCGGATGTTCAAGAAACTGAAGGTCTATACTGGCCCGGATCATCCCCACGCGGCACATCGACCAAAGCCGCTCGGGTTGAAATGACAGGAAGGAGAACGATATGGCAATGGAGTATTATGAGGCGGTGGGGCGACGCAAGACGGCTACCGCACGGGTGCGGCTGTTCCCGGGTGGCGATGGTACCATTGTGGTGAACGAGCGACCACTCAACGAATACTTTCCCCAGGTTGAGGCCGTTTTCCACCTCAAGGAACCACTGCAGGCGACGGCGACGGAGAGCCGTTTCAACGTCAGCGTCAAGGTAAAGGGTGGAGGGATCAACGGGCAGGCTGGCGCGATCCGGCTGGGCATCGCGCGGGCATTGTTGAAGGTGGATCCGGACCTGCGGCCTGTCTTGCGTAAGGGCGGCTTCCTCACCCGCGATGCACGGGAGGCGGAACGGAAGAAGGCTGGCCTGAGAGGAGCCCGCAAGGCACCCCAGTATACCAAGCGGTAGGCAAACAGGAACGAGCAAGATTGGGGGGGCAGGGCAACATTGCCTTGCCCCTTTCGCGTTTGTGTCTCTGGAGGAATCGTATGGGTACTATCACGATCGTGGGCCTGGGGCCGGGCGATCCGCGTCACCTGACGCGGGAGGCCTGGGGGGTGCTGGAGACTGCCAGCGAGGTCTGGCTGCGCACGGAGCGTCATCCGACCGTGGCCGGATTGCCGCCACGTCTGAAGTTGCACTCCTTCGACTACCTCTACGAGGAAGCGGAGGATTTTCTACAGGTCTACGCAACGATCGCCGGCCAGGTGCTGCAGTTGGGGGCGCGTCCAGAGGGAGTGATCTATGCTGTGCCAGGTCACCCGCTGGTGGGCGAAGCCACTGTGAGGCAGATCCTGTCGCAGGCGGACGCGGCTGGCCTGAGAGTGCACGTCGTCGAGGGACTGAGTTTTGTCGAGCCGACACTCACTGCGCTAGGGGTGGACGCGCTGTTGGGCTTGCAGGTCTGCGACGCAGTAGAACTGGCGGCCCGGCATCACCCGCCGCTCGACCCCGACCTGCCAGTGCTGGTGGGGCAATTGTACAGCCGGGCGCTGAGTGCCGACGTGAAGCTCACGCTGATGAACCAGTATCCCGACGGCCACGGAGTAGTATTGGTGCACGCGGCCGGCACCCCTGAACAATGCGTCGTCCGGTTGCCGCTCTACGAACTCGACCGCCGGGACGACGTCGCTCACCTGACTGCGCTCTACGTACCACCATTGCCCGGCGTCAACAGTTTCGAGGGCTTCCAGGATACGGTGGCGCATCTCCGTGCGCCGGATGGTTGCCCCTGGGATCGCGAGCAGTCCCACGAGAGCCTGCGCTCGACGTTGCTGGAGGAAGCGTATGAGGTGCTGGCAGCGATTGACGCGGGTGACGTGCAGGGGTTGTGCGAAGAGTTGGGTGACCTCTTGTTGCAGGTGGTGCTCCAGACGCAGATCGCCACCGAAGAGGGCGAGTTCAAGATGATCGAGGTCATCGCTGGTATTGACGCCAAACTCAAGCACCGCCATCCGCATGTGTGGGGCGCGCAGGCGGTAAAGGACACTCGAGAGGTGCTGCAACATTGGGAGGAACTGAAGCGGGAGGAGAAGGGGCAGGGGCAGGAGTATTCGGCTCTGGATGGTGTCCCGCCAGCATTGCCAGCATTGCAGCAGGCGGATACGTATAGCCGGCGCGCGGCCCGCGTGGGCTTCGATTGGGCTGCGGCGAGCGGCGTGGCCGACAAGGTCCGTGAAGAGATGGCCGAGGTGGAAGCCGCGACCAGCCCGGAAGAGCGCGAGGCGGAGTTGGGCGACCTGTTGTTCGCGGTGGTCAACTGGGGACGCTGGCTCGGCATAGACGTGGAGACGGCGTTGCGCAAGGCGAACGCTCGCTTTGCGCGCCGTTTCCGTGGGATGGAGCGGATGGCCCGCCAGCGGGGACTGGATATGGCGGCCCTGACGATGGACGGATTAGAAGCGCTGTGGCAAGAGGCCAAGTCATCGGACGAGGAATGACAAAAACCCCACCCGGCAAGGGTGGGGTTTTGTCATGGTAGTCGGGGCGCGGGGATTTGAACCCCGGACCTCAGCATCCCGATTGCTGCGCGCTAGCCAAACTGCGCTACGCCCCGCTGGTAGGTGTATTATACTCCGTTTGGGCTGTTTGGCAAGACTGGCAGCCGACGCGAGACGGGGCGTGCCCAGTAAGAGCGGATTTGCGAATCAGGCGTTGAGAGAGTACAATTATGAAGCATCTGCTCAAATCATCGCGAGGGACGGGAAAGGATGAGGGCGACCCAATGACCAGAACAGCATTGGCTTTGAATCCCAAGGAATGGCAAGCATATCGGCCTGTGACGAAGATGGATGGTGTGCAGATTGCAGAACGGTGGGAATCGGCCTGGAACGTGGCGTGTCGAGCAGGGGACGTGTTGCGCCAAAAGTTTGGAGCAGCGCGCGTCAGCGTTTTTGGGTCCCTGGCGCATCGCGCCTGGTTCACTCCCTGGTCGGATATAGACCTGGCGGCCTGGGGAATCCCACCGAGTAGGTTTTATCAGGCGGTTGCAGCCGTGACGGGCCTCAGTTCAGAGTTTGAGATCAATTTGATCGCCTGGGAGGATTGTCAGCCCGCTTTGTGTCAGGCCATTGAGAGAGAAGGGATTGAACTATGAATGAACAATTGCTTCGGCTGTCCAGGCGCATCCGAGGCGAACTGGACGAATTGAAACGAGTGATTGCTCGTGCACAAGAAGGGTGGAATCGAGCGCAACGCTCATCCGATGACTTTTACCTTGATGGTGTCGCGCTAAACTTGCATGGCTTTTATGCCGGGTTGGAACGATTGTTCGAGATGATTGCTGCGATTGTCGATGGGGCTGTGCCACAAGGCGCAAACTGGCATCAAGTACTGCTGGAACAAATGAGCGCCGATTCGCCTCCTATGCGCCCAGCCGTGATTTCCGATAAGACAAGGGAGGCATTAGATGAGTATCGAGGCTTTCGTCATATTGTGCGCAATGTCTACACGTTCAAGTTTGATCCAGTAAAGATGCAAAGACTGGTACAGGGTCTGCCTGGGGTGTTTTCGCAAGCACGAGCCGAACTCTCGGCCTTTGCTGATTTCCTCGAGCGGCAAGCAAAGTAACATCGGTGTGTATCGGCAGTCGAGGTGATTTGGACCCTGGCTGCACTTGACATGTTTCGATTTTTGCGCTAATATATAAGCGCTTTTTTATAAAATCGTTCTTTATGCATTATGGAATCGCGGGAGATGACCATGGCCGCTCAACAGCGTAAGGTCCCCGATGGAAAGTTGCGGGAGATGGCGCGTTATTTCTATGCGCTCA
>Ga0315285_10000614_pt1 | contig 37085 bp, 41 predicted proteins | sample YL17G09_36_MG_FD_203698 | JGI IMG/M metagenome (GOLD analysis project Ga0315285, IMG submission 203698) | Sediment microbial communities from Yellowstone Lake, YNP, Wyoming, USA - YL17G09_36 | ecosystem: Environmental > Aquatic > Freshwater > Lake > Sediment | place: USA: Wyoming | collected...
GCGGGCCCTAGAGAAAATCGCGGCGGATAAAGAACCACTTGAGGCGGCCAACAAAGCCACTGCCCATCTCTACATCACTAACCCCTTAAAGAACCGTCATGATAAAATTGGCTGGTTCGCTAGTCTATTTAACACTCACCCACCGGTAGAGGAGAGAATTAAAGCCCTCCGGTCCATGGGTTAAAATAAAAGTCATGGAGAAAAAAGTTGTTGAACATGTGGCCCTTTTGGCCAGTCTGAAATTAAGCCAAAAGGAAATCAAAAAATTTCAGAAACAACTGACTGACATATTGGCTTATATCGGTCAGTTAGAAGAGCTAAAGACGCAGGTTGTAGAACCAACCAGTCAAGTAACGGGATTAAAGAATGTTTTTCGGGAAGATGAGTCAAAGCCGTCTCTTTCTCAAGATGAAGTTCTTTCCGGAACTAAAAAGGTTCACAACGGCATGTTTAAAACAAAGGCCATTTTTGAATGAAAAGGCTTAGTCAATTAACTATCAAGGAAGCCCGAGAGGGCCTGAGAAGGAAGAAGTTCTCCTCTTTGGAGTTGACGCGGGCCTGTTTAGAACGAATAAAAAAGTTCGATAAGAAAATAAAAGCTTTCTTGACTGTTTGTGAAAGAGAATCCTTAGAGCAAGCAAGAAGGTCAGATAAGATTCTTAATCAGCCACTAGCGGCGACTAACAGACAGGCACTTTTAGGTGTCCCGGTGGCGGTAAAGGACAATTTCTGCACGGAGGGCGTTAAGACAACGGCCGCCTCTGCCGTTTTAGAGAATTATTTTCCTGTCTATGACGCCACTGTTGTTCAACGACTCAAAGAAGCAGGCGCCATTATTATCGGCAAGACGAACATGGACGCTTGGGCTCATGGTTCTTCAACCGAAACCTCTCAGTTTTTTACCACCCGCAATCCTTGGGATTTAAGCCGTCTTCCTGGTGGCTCGTCAGGAGGAAGCGCGGCGGCAATTATCGCTGATGAGGTAATTGGCGCGGTTGGTTCGGAAACCGCTGGTTCTATCCGCCAGCCAGCCGCTTGGTGTGGGATGGTTGGTTTCAAGCCTACTTACGGGCGGGTGAGCCGTTACGGTCTAATCGCCATGGCTTCTTCCCTTGATTCTCCTGGGCCGATGACGAAAACCATCGAGGATGCCGCCTTTGTTCTCCAAGCCTTAGCGGGACAGGATAAAATGGACGCGACTACCTCCCCAAAAGAAGTGCCAGACTATCTGATGGCACTAGAGAAAAAATTGCCGGGGTTAAAAATAGGCATCCCAAAGGAATATTTTCTTGAAGGTATGAATAAGGAGGTGGTGGCAGTCGTCCAGGGAGCAATTAAAGTTTTAGAGAAATTGGGCATGAGAATTAAAGAGGTCAGCCTCCTTGATCCTCAGTATTCCGTGGCGGTTTACACCATCCTTCAGCGTTCTGAAGTCTCTTCGAATTTAGCCCGATATGATGGCCTGCGCTATGGCAATGACCGCGCCTCTTTTGGTGAGGAAGCAAAAAGGAGAATCATGCTAGGGACATACGCTCTTTCTTCAGGCTACTACGAGCAATATTACCTCAAGGCCCAAAAAGTGAGGACTCTCATCTGCCAAGATTTTGATAGGGTTTTTAGTCAGGTTAATCTCCTTGTTGCCCCAACCTCTCCCAGCGTAGCTTTAAAGGTAGGCGCTTCCCTTGATGACCCGATGTTTGGGGAAATTCAGGATATCCTCGTGGAGGCAAGTACGCTTGCCGGTCTGCCGGGAGTGAACTTGCCCTGTGGTTTTTCCAAGGAAGGACTGCCGATTGGGATGCAGATTATTGGCCCGCAATTTAGCGAAGAGCTCTTATTTCAAGCTGGCCATGCTTATGAACAGGCGACTGATTGGCATAAAAGGAGACCAAAACTGACATGAACAAATCAACCTTTATCAGCATCTTAAAGAACAGGGATTTTGTTAAACTCTGGGTTTCTCAAGGGCTGTCACAATTGACGTCGAATATGCTGAATTTCATCCTGATCGTCCGCATCTTCGAGGCGACCGGGTCGACGGTTGCTGTTGGCTTGCTTTTGGCTCTTTATGTGGCGCCGTCGCTTTTCCTTGGCCTTTTTGCTGGCACTTTTATTGACCTTTGGAGTAAAAGGAAAATTCTTGTTTACACGAATTTAGCCCAAACCTTAGTCGTCTTGCTCTATTTGGGGGTGGGGACAAAAGTATGGCCGATTTATTCGATTGTTTTGCTTTATTCGATTTGTGATGAATTTTTTAACCCGGCCCAGGCGGCGAGCCTGCCGGGCATCGTCGATAAAGACCATCTGCCTGCCGCCAACAGCTTTTTCTTCTTTACGATGCATTCTGCCTTTCTCGTTGGTTATTCGATGGGAGGGCCAGTAATCAGAATTTTAGGGAAACGGAGTCCTTTTCTTTTAGCCTCATTTTTCCTTTTGATTGCCACAATTGCGACTTATTTGTTACCTAGGGATAAGCCGAAGAAAAAACTTGATTTAGAGAAGGGGTTCGAAAAGGTGGCCGCGGATTTCGCCGCTGACATTAAAGAGGGCTATCAGTTTATTAAAAACGAACCACGAGTACTTATCCCCATTGGTCTTTATGTCCTTTCTCAAATTTTCGTGGCCACGGTGGTGATTCTTTTCCCCTCCTTTTCACAGGAGGTGCTAAAAATTGATATTCGAGACGCCGGTTTGATTTTAATTCTGCCGGCAGGAATAGGCGCCGTTTTAGGCAGTATCATTGTCGAAAGAACCGCGAAGGTTCTGGGGAAGAGACTCTTGATTACCCTGGGGATTTTTGGGGCGGCCCTGGCGCTTTTAACTATGGCGCTGGTGGTCCCAAAAATGGAGTCCGCCGCCTTGGCTTTTCTCACCACGGCAGTTCTTGGTCTAGGAGCCATTTTAGTCAATATTCCCTCACAAACTTTATTACAGGAGAATACGCCTTTTGCCGTGCGAGGGCGAGTCTTTGCCGTTTTGGGAGCCCTGGTGACGGTCGCGGCCGCCATTCCTGTTTTTATTACCGCCGCTTTGGTTGATTTAATTGGCGTGACCTGGATTGTTTTTGGTATTGGCTTGGCTCTCCTGGCTCTTGGCTTTCTAAGCTTAAGGAAGAAATATGTCTTACAACTCTATAATCGATAATAAAGCCATAAAAAAGACTAAACAAGCCGAATGGCAGAGTATCATCGGTCTTGAAATTCATATCGAGCTGAACACCCAGTCAAAAATGTTTTGTAGTTGTTCGGCGGCTTACTTCGGTCATAAGCCTAATACTCATGTTTGCCCGGTTTGTTTGGGCCTTCCTGGCGCTTTGCCCGTCGCCAATAAAAAGGCGATTGAATGGGTAGTTTTATGCGGATTGGCGCTAGATTGTCAGATACCCCTCTTCTCTAAATTCGACCGGAAGAATTACTTCTATCCTGATCTGCCCAAGGGCTACCAAATTAGCCAGTATGACTTACCCTTTGCCGTCAAAGGTAGGGTAAAAATGGATGACGGCAAGATTATCAGAATTACTCGTGTTCACCTCGAAGAAGACACGGCCAAACTCATCCACGCCACCGTGAAAGGAAAAGGGGTAACCCTGGTTGACTTCAACCGCTCCGGTGTGCCGCTGATGGAGGTGGTCACCGAGCCCGATATCAAGAATCCCCAAGAAGCCAAAGAGTTATTGAAAAAACTTAGGCAGATTGTTCGCTATCTCGGTATCTCTGATTGTGACATGGAAAAGGGTTCGATGAGACTGGAGGCGAATATCAGCCTCCAAAAGAGCGGTATCAGTAAACTGCCAGACTATAAAGTGGAGATAAAAAACCTCAATTCCTTCCGCTTTGTGGAGAAGGCGCTTGAGTATGAGATTAAAAGGCAACTCGGATTAATCAAAAAGGGCCAGAAGCCTCTCCAAGAAACTCGTGGTTGGGACGAAGTGGAACAAGTGACCTATTCCCAACGTGGGAAGGAAGAGGCCCAAGATTACCGTTATTTCCCCGAGCCTGATTTGCCTCCGATTCATTGGCAGAGGAAGGAAATAGAGAGGATAAAGAAATCACTCATAGAGTTGCCAGATGAAAAAGGGGTGCGTTTCCAGAAGCAATACAAACTGAGTCTTTACCAGATAAATAGTTTGATTGAAAGTAGAGAGAAGGCCGACTATTTTGAAGAAGCAGTTAAGGTTAGCCACCAGCATCAAATTGATCCCAAAGAGATTGCCAATGTCATTGTCAATAAACGAATTAATGTCGAGAAAATCTTACCGGCCGAATTGATTAAGATTTTAGTCAAGAAAAGAACAAAGCCAACAATTAAAGGAAAGGAATTAGAAAAAATTGCGAATAAGGTAATTAGGGAAAATAAAGAAGCCGTTGAAGATTACAAGAAAGGGAAAATTACCGCCGTTGAGTTTTTGGTGGGACAAATAGCCCGAGCCACTAAGGGGCAGGTTGACCCCAATCAAACCCGAAAAGTTCTTCTTGAAAAGCTGCGGTAGTTGTTGTTTAATACAGGATAAAGAAGGGAGAATGATGAGCGCCAAAAAGAGGCTTGGTCCAAAATCCCCAGTCTTTATTTTTACCGAACGAAAGGCTAAGGAAACCCCCGAAGAGTATTGGACGAGAATCATTAAGGAAAATCTTGAAAAAAAAGCCCCCCCGGTGCTGATGGCTGAAATTCTGGGTAGGATTATCGGCAATAAAGAGCAACGTGAAGGGGTTGATGAACTTACTGGCTTAAAGACAAAAGGGCTCTTTTGGCGAGATTTAGAAGAATCTCTAGGTTTAGTTCAGCGTTTCTCTCGGGGCGACTTTACCGGTAAGATTAGCCTGATTTTGTTCGATTTAGACGACTTTAAAAGAGAAAATGACCTCCATGGTTATTTATGGGGAGATGAGATTTTGAAAAAAGTTGCCAGGATCCTAAAGAATAAAAGGCGGACTAGCGATATTGTGGTGAGATGGGGAGGAGAAGAATTTTGTTTGATATTAATTGGTTGCCCAGTAAGGATGGCCACAAAGATAGCGGAAAAATTAAGGCAGTCAATTGAGAAAATTGGTATCACCGCCTCCTTTGGCGTGGCTGAATCGAAAGCCGCCCAAGAGAAGTCTAAAGATTTTTTTAAACGGGCGAATGTCGCCTGCGCGATTGCTAAGGGCAGAATAGAACACCCATCAGTAAAAGGTTTGCCTAAGAATCGGGTCGTTCGCTGGCAATCGGATATGCCCAAAAGTTTAGAGAGAAAACATGACTAAATTCACTCATCTTCATGTCCACAGCGAGTATTCTCTTCTTGACGGCTTGTCTAAAATCGACCAACTTTTGGCTAAGGCCCTTGAATTAGGCATGGATTCACTGGCAATTACTGACCACGGCGTCATGTACGGAGCGATTAAATTTTTTCTCAAGGCAGAAGAGTTTGAAGTTAAACCCATCATTGGGATTGAGGCTTACATGGCCGCTCGCTCCCGTTTTGATAAGCAGGTAAATATTGATTCAGACCGTTACCACCTTATCTTGTTAGCGAAGAACGAGATTGGCTACCGGAACCTAATGAAACTGACAACCCTTTCTCATCTCGAGGGCTTTTATTATAAGCCCAGAATTGACATGGAGGTTTTACGCGAATACGCTGAAGGTTTGATGGCTACTTCAGCTTGCCTTGATGGGGAAATACCCCAATTGCTCCTTCAACGGAAAGAGAAGAAGGCAGAAGAAAAAGCCAGGGAGTTTCTGGACATCTTTGGTAAAGATTTTTATCTCGAGATTCAGCACCACCCCAAGAATTCAGACCAAGAGCCTACCAATCAAAAACTGATTAAACTTTCTCGCCAGCTAGGCATTCCCCTGGTGGCGACCAATGATGTTCACTATGTTGGGGCGGATGATGCCGAGGCTCAAGATGCCCTTCTGGCTGTTCAGACCCAAAAGCTAATTAAAGATAAGAATCGAATGACAATGATTGACTCGCCTGACTACTATCTGCGCTCCCAAGAGGAAATGATGGCGGCGTTTAAAGCTCACCCCGATGCGATTGAAAACACCCGAAAAATTAGCCGTGCTTGCAATTTAAAGATTCCCATCGGCAATTGGATTCTGCCAAATTATCCTCTACCAGAAGAGGAGACAGCCGAGGAGCACTTGAGGAAATTGGTAGAAGAAAGAACGAAAACCCGTTATTCGCGAGTAACCAAAGAGGTCAACGACAGGCTTAATTATGAACTTGACATTATTTGTCGTAAGGGTTTTGCCACTTACTTTTTAATTGTTCAGGATTTTGTCAACTGGGCCAAACAGCAGGGCATTCGGGTAGGACCCGGCCGAGGTTCAGTCGCGGGGTCTTTGGTTTCTTATGTTTTACGGATTACTTCGGTTGATCCCCTGAAGCATAATCTGCCCTTCGAGCGCTTCATGAATCCGATGAGACCAAGCCCTCCCGATATTGATTTAGATTTTGCTGATGACCGCCGTGACGAAGTGATTGAATACATCACCCAAAGATACGGCCAGGACAAAGTCGCCCAGATTGTTACCTTTAACGTCATGAGGGCAAAGGAGGCAATTAGAGATATTGGGCGAGTCTTGGGAATGTCCTATTCTGAACCGGATAAAATCGCCAAGTTAATTCCTTTTGGGATGGATATCGCTCAGGCATTGAAAACCGTTCCCGAGTTGAGCTCTTATTATCGTCAACCAGAGTTCAAAAAACTGATTGATTTAGCCAAGAAGGTTGAAGGCACTGCCCGTCACGCTTCGACTCATGCGGCCGGAATAGTCATCGCTGATAAAGAGCTGACAGAGTACGCTCCTCTCCAGAGGGCAACTCGGGGGGAAAGGGTCATGACCCAATACGACATGTATTCGCTGGACCTCAATGTCTCTGAACAAGCGATTGGTCTTCTTAAGATTGATATTTTAGGGTTGAGAAACCTGACTATCCTCGAGAAAGCGCTGGATTATGTCAAGATTTTGCAGGGGGTCAACATCGACCTTTCCGAAATTCCCCTCGATGATACCGAAGCCTTAAAAGTAATCGCCGATGGCGAAACCACAGGGATTTTTCAACTAGAAAGTGCCGGTATGCGTCGTTTGGCGCGGAAACTCAAGCCCAATAAATTTTCCGATGTGTCCGCGATGGTGGCTCTTTATCGTCCTGGACCGATGCAGTTTATTGATGAATTCATTGCCGGTAAAAATAATCCGAAGTTGATTAAATATCCCCATCCTGATCTCAAGCCAATTCTAGAGGAAACATACGGCATTGCTGTCTATCAGGAACAATGTCTTCAAATTGCCAACGAGATGGGTGGCTATAGTTTAGCCGAGGCAGATATCCTCCGTCGGGCGATCGGTAAGAAGAAGAAAGCTATCATGACCAGGGAAAGAAACAAGTTTGTCAAAAGGGCAATCGATAAGAAGTATAAAAAAGAAGTCGCCGAGAGGGTCTTTGATTTAATCGAAAGATTTGCCGGTTATGGTTTTAATAAAGCCCATTCGACTTCTTATGCCATGATTGCCTACCAGACCGCCTATTTGAAAGCCCATTATCCGGTGGAATTCATGGCGGCTTTACTCACCGCCGAGGCGGTAAGTAATTCAGGGCCGACTAAGGATGAAAAGATTGCTTTGGCGGTAAGGGAATGTCGTCGAGTGGGGATAACCGTTCTTCCCCCAGATATCAGTCAATCAAAAGTAGGCTTTACCGTCGAAGATAAAGCCGATTCTCTTAGCGGCAAGGCGATTCGTTTCGGCTTGTCAGCCGTAAAAAACGTGGGTCAGGCCGCGATTGAGGTCATTTTAAGAGCTCGGGAAGTGGGGGGCGATTTCAAGTCGTTAATCGATCTCTGTCAACGGGTTGATACCCAAAAGGTCAATAAGAAGGTTCTGGAGAGTTTGATTAAAGCCGGGGCGATGGATAAATTTGGTAAGCGAGCGGCGATGCTTTCGGGCCTGGAGAAAGTTCGGGCTAAAGGCTCACTCACCCAAAAGCAAAAAGCCAATGGACAGAGAAGTCTTTTTGGCGATCACAATCCCGGCAGCTTCTCTTCTCAAGATGAGCTTCCCGAGATGGAGGAATTCACCCATCAGGAATTACTCTCCCTGGAGAAAGATCTCTTAGGATTTTACTTAACAGAGCATCCCTTAACCCCGGTTTTATCCTTGCTGGCGGAAAAGCGTTCTCATAAGATTTTTGATTTAAGTCAGAGCACGAAGAAAGGCGAACCCGTCCGAGTGGGAGGAATGGTCACTAATTTAAGAATCGTTTTGACTCGAAAACAGGGGCAGGAAATGGCCTTTGCCAGAATCGAGGATGACACCGGTTCTATAGAAGTGGTTATTTTTCCTAAAATTTATGCTAGGGCAAAAACCTATCTCGTTCAAGAAAAGATTGTCCTGGTCAAGGGCAGGCTGGAAATCAGAGAGGAATCACAAACTTTAGTCGCTGAAGACATTTTACCTTTGGAATCAGCAGAGGAGACTAAAGGCAAGAAAGTAAAAGACGTTGATTTCGAAATTAACATCCCTTCCCGAATTTCGCCGAATAAATTAGTAAAACTAAACAGGCTCTTGAAACAAAGCCAGGGAAGAGATCGGGTTGCCCTTCTTTTTACGGACAGCTTGGGGAGGAGTCGAAGGCTCGATTTGCCCTTTGGTGTTAAATACACGGGGGATTTAAAAAGGGAAATCGAGGAAATTATCGCCGAATAAAAAACAGTGACCGGCCGCTTTCTTTTTCTTTAACTTCCTGTTAAAATATTCCCCATGGCTAATCGGGTTAAATTAAACAGTATTACTTTTTCCGTCGGGGATATTGTGCGCGTCTATCAAAAAATTCAGGAAGGCGACAAGGTCCGGACCCAGCCCTTTGAGGGAATTGTCATCTCAATTAAGGGTGCTGGTGAAAACAAAATGTTTACAGTGAGAAAAATCGCCACTGGGGGGATTGGTGTGGAGAGAATCTGGCCTATCTTGTCTCCATGGATCGAAAGGATTGAAGTAAAGAAAACAGGGAAGACACGGAGGGCCAAACTTTATTATCTGAGGAAAAAGGTAGGTAAACAGGCGATTAAAGTGAAAACAAGAGAAGTCAAAAAAGCTGCCCCTGTAAAGGCCAAAAAAGTTAAACCTGCTCATGAGAAGAAGGAATCTCGGAAGGCTCGGCGAGGAACTAGCCGTCAAGAAGTTAAGAAAGAATAAATATAAGATTCTGGAAAGAAATTTTCGAACCAGGTTTGGAGAAGTTGATATCATCGCGGTTGACCGCGATGTTTTAGTTTTAGTAGAGGTAAAAACACGTTGGTCGGAGAAATTTGGTTCACCCGAAGAGGCGATTACCCCCTGGAAGCTGAGACGGATTGCTAAGACTGGTCAATATTATCAAATGATTCATTCAGGACTACCTGAAGCAATGAGAATAGACGCGGTCGTTATTTGCCTCTCCCCTGGCGGGGAAATAGAAAGAATTGAGATTATAGAAAATGTCACTGCTTAATAGACAGCTATTCTAAGTTTTCACACTTGACATAGAGAGCGATTTTTATTATTCTCGATTTAATGAAAGGCAGGCAACTAATTCTCTTTATAGTTTTAATTTCCCTCTTTTTTTTCTTTCCAGTTGAAATTTTTGCTCAGGGACCTTTCCAGAAATACCAAAAAGGTCAAAATGTCGTTGTCAAGAAAGGAGAAGTAATCAATCAGGATTTTTTCGCTGGTGGGCAGACTGTGACCATTTCAGGAGTCGTTAATGGCGATGTTTATATTGCTGGTGGTAATGTGACGGTTGATGGCCGCATCAACGGTGATCTCCTTGCTGCGGGCGGGACGATTAATCTTCTAGGAGAAGTGAGTGATGATGTTCGGGTTGTCGGAGGCAATATTACTGTCAATGGGACAGTGGGTAAAAACCTAACTGTCGTTGGCGGGAACGTGATAATTAGCAATCAAGCCAGAATTAGCGGTAGCCTCTTGGCTTTTAGTGGCAATTTGGACTTGAGAGCCCCTCTTGGTCGAGGCGCTAATGTTTATGCCGGCAATGCTCTCATCGGGAGCTCCATTAATGGTGATCTAAGAGGCTCAATTGAAGAGCTTGCCTTAATCTCAGGCGCCAGAATCTCGGGCAATCTGGACTACGAGAGTCCTAAAGAAGCAGGGATAGCCGAGGAGGTCTTTATTGGTGGCGAGACGATTCACCGACTGCCAAAAGAAAGAGAGATTATCCAAAAAAGACCATTGAAAATAGCGATGATAGCGAATGTCTCTTTCAAAACTTTCAGTTTTATTGTTGCCCTAATCTTTGGCCTCCTTTTTGTCTTTCTCTTTCCTAACAGAGCCCAGGGTATCACTAAGGTCTTGGAAACTCGTTATTGGCGGAGTCTGGGGGTAGGGATTTTGGCGATAATCCTCTTTATCCCGGCATTAGCCCTTTTAACTATCAGTATTATTGGCATTCCTCTTATCTTTCTTTTCGCCCCTCTTTTTGCTTTTCTGGTTTACTTCAGTAAAATTTTTGCTTCTCTCTGTCTGGGGGGAAGGATTCTTCAGCGAACTAGCCTAAAGAAAAGTCAAGCTTGGGCGCTGGTATTAGGATTGGTTATTTATTATCTTCTCCGATTGATTCCAATTGTCAGCCCGCTGGTTGCTTTTGTCTTTGCTGTTTTTGGTTTGGGAGCTTTTCTTCTTTACATCAATTCTCTTCGACTGGCCCCTAGGGCGAGGGGAGGTTCGAAGAAGGGCTAATTTTTAGCTATAAGAAGAAGGCTTGAAAGCCCCATCAATTTAGAACAACCCGAAAAACTCCAATAAATCCCAGTCTCGTCCTGTAATGTGGTAGAATTGAAGCCGTGATGGACAAAAAAATAGATTATTCTAAGATTTACTCTCCCAGTAGACTGAAAATGTTCGAGCAATGCCCCAAATCCTATCACTTCTATTACCTTGACCCGGTCTACAGCAAGATGAAGAATGAACTCAAGAAATTACCTCATAATATCTGGAGCTTCCATACTCTAGGCAAAGCCGTCCACAACGCCATTACTCTTTTTTACCATTCTTTACCCCCAGCAAGAACTAAAGAGGCCTTGAAAAGCTATCTTCAGGAAAGTTGGCAGAGTGAGGTAAGGTGGAATAAAAAACCGCCCCTGGGTCAATGGGGTGGCTTTAAGACCCTTGAAGAAGAAAGGGAAGTTTACGGTGAGGCCCTGCGTCTGTTAGGAAATTTCTTTGGATCGGCGATGCTCGAGCCAGAAATTGAATATTTGCCCACCAATGATTTCCAGCGCTCAATTAAAGACTATCAAGGTCTGATTACCTCTCTGGATGAAAAATCTGATATTAGTGGCAAGTTTGATTTGGTCGTCAGAGACGGCGACGCCCTTCATATTGTTGATTTTAAAACGAGCAAGAACGAAGATAGCGACCAGTTTCAATTAAGATTCTATAAAGTCCTGGCCGAAGCCAATTTTAATAAACCTGTCAAAAAAGCCAGCTTTTGTTTTTTGAAAACAGGCAATCAGAAAGAGTTTGACCTTGAAAGCGAGAAAACCGAAGCAATCAAAAAGGAAATTCAAGAAAAGATTGAGCGGATTAAGGCAACAGAGAACTTTGAGACCAAATCAGGTAAGCTTTGTCGATTTTGCCTCTTCCAAACCTTCTGTCCAGAAAAAGAAAAAGTCCAAAAATTAGTTAAGGAGACTTCAGCCGTGGACTATTCAGATGACTTACCCTTCTAAAAACAAAACTGTATAATCATCTTAATGCTGTCCTTAATTATCAAATTAATCGTTATCGTTTTAATTGCTCTAGTCGCCTTGAAGGTTTTTAATCTTCTCTTTTTGCCTGCCAAGGTTATCAAGTGGGTCGTCATCATTGCTCTTGCCCTTGCCTTTTTGGTTTTTGCTGATGTTTATTTGGGGATTTTTTGAGAAGTGAAAAAGGGCGTCTTTCTCTTTTTAACGGCGATTCTCTTAGTTTTAGGGCTATTCTTAGTCTCCAGGTTTCACCGCCAGCCTAAAGAACCTTATTTGGTTATTAATCATCATCAGGTTTTGGTGGAGATTGCCGATTCACCAGGAAAGATCACTCAAGGTCTTTCAGGGAGGGAGTCTTTGGCTGAAGATGGGGGTATGCTTTTTCTCTTTTCTCAACCGGGCAATTATCCTTTTTGGATGAAGGAGATGAAGTTCAACTTAGATTTTGTCTTTATCAAGGACCAAACGGTGGTTGATTTAGTGGAAAATGTTCCTTTTCCCCAACCAGGGGAATCACCCCAAACAGTGATTGCTAAAGAAGAGTTCGATAAGGTCTTAGAAGTCAATCAAGGAAAGGTGGAAGAAATTGGGATTAAAGTTGGTAGTCAAGTGGAGATGTTTCTTTGAATCAAGGAAAGTTGAGGCCCTAACAGAGATCTCGTAGAAATCGTCGTTAGGGCCCCGATGGGACGGAGGTTAGTGGAATTGGAGTATCAGAGTGTCAAGCTCGAACCAATCCCTGGCCGCTTCCAAGACGGTTCTTGGCCCGCCGGCTTCCTGAATCAGGATAGTGATGATGGCAGTCATCGCTATTGCTATCAGGATTAGGGCAAAGACCCAATCTCTTTTCGGACTTTCTGTGTATGCCATTTCCTCCCCCTTATGGCCTTATGGTGGCATGGTAATGCCCGGTACGATCGTGGGCATGATTTCCCGGTCTATCTCCTGTACCCATGGTACAATCCAGAACATGACCAGGATGACGGCTATGCAAAGCACAACGAGCAAAATCCGATACTTCTTCTCAGAACTCATGTCTACCCCCTTCGTTGGTTTTGATAGAGCTAGGGGACTGAAAACAAGGGCCTTCCTTGTCCGTCCCTAAGCAGAATTGCCTTGGATAGATTATACCTAATCAACACAAGTCGCTGCTTGACAAAAGCTGGCTGCCTCATTAAAGTGAAAAACAAAAGAAAGGAGGTGAGAGAATGAAAAAGTTTTTACCTATTGTTATTGTTGTCGCCATCATTGCCGTCTTAGGCGTGGGAGGCTGGTTCTACCTGAATAAAGCAAAGGGGACAATTACTCCCACCGCAGGCACGCAAGGGCCGACGGTTGGCGAAGAACAAGGGGGAACTGAAGGTCAGGGTTTCACCGGTAAACTTAAGGATGCCCTGGGGCTTGGACAGGCCATGAAGTGCACCTGGAAAAAGGACGAAGCGAACTTTGCCACCTCTTTCATTAAAAATGAACAGATTCGGACTGATGTTACCTATCAAGGCAAGATAATGCACTCGATTATGAAAGAAGATTGTACCTATTCTTGGGAGGAAGGAACTGCTCAAGGTTTTAAAATCTGTTTTGAGCCCGGTGAGAGAGAAGCCGAAGAGGAAGCCACTGCGCCTGAAGAGTTTGAGGCAACAACATCTGATTATGACTATAGTTGTGTGCCAACGGCCGTCTCTGATTCTGTCTTTGACCCGCCGGCGACGGTTAAATTCATTAACCCTCAAGATTTAATGAAGAGTGAATAGAGGAAGGGAGAACGAGTCGTTTCACCGCTCGGCGGCGAGGGAAAAAGAGGTTATTGTAGGGTTTATGGCATTAATGATTAGCGTAATTCGCTGATAAACTTTCGGACGAGTTTTATCTTCCAAAAAGACCAAGCGCCTGCCAAGACAAATAATATTCCCAAGACAAAACTAAAAGCCCCGAAATTTTGGCCAAAAATTTCCCTTTCCCAGGCGAGAATATTTTCTCCTAATGGCCCAAGCATGACCGCAAAACCGAGGATTACCGGATTCCTTTTAAGCAGCGGTGAGAGAATAAGAAAAAGACCAAGGATGATTAAGACAAAGCCAAGAACTGTCTTGAGATAACAAGCAATTTCATAACCAAAATTAGGATAAGGGTCAGAGAGCTGGAGAATTTTCTTAATCTTTTTCATCTTTTTTTAACTCCCTAATTTTTTCTTTTGCTTCGAAAATGAGGGTTTCTAAAACACGCATTTGGATATCAAAATGTTCATCGTGCCACCAACGAGCGGGTGACTGCTTACGGAGCTGATTATATTCCTTTTTGTATCGGTCCAGTTTTTGTCGCCAAAACTCTCGTTCTTCTTCTTTTGTTTTGAACTTTTTCATTGCCAATAGTTTAACAAATCTTGTGATAATATTTAAGCATGAAGAGGACACTTTTGGTAATTTTGGGATTGGTAGGACTAATTGGTGTGGCCGCTATTTTTCTATTTATCACCCAGAAATCAGCTCTCATTTCGCCTCTTTCTTCTTTATCTCGAAAAGTTGACTACTCGCCTTATTCTTTCGAGAACCTCCGGCAACGAGAATATTACCGGAGCGAGGTTAAGTTGGAGAAAATCCTTCAGGAGCAAGATGCCTTTACTTCTTATCTCTTTTCTTATTCTGCTGATGGCCGGAAGGTTACCGGCATGGCCAATCTTCCCAAGCAGAGGGTTAAATTGCCGGTAGCGATTCTTATTCGAGGTTGGGTGGACGAGAAGGTTTATAAAACAGGCATGGGAAGCGAAAAAATGGCCGCCTTCTTAGCAGAGAATGGTTTTCTTACTTTAGCTCCTGATTTTTTAGGTTTCGGTGACTCTGACCCGGCTTTTCCCGACATGCTTCAAGACCGTTTTTTTAAACCCATTGTGATTCTGACTTTGCTTGAATCCCTTGATTCTTTACCTCAGGCCGATCCCGAGAGAGTGGTCATCTGGGGGCACAGCAACGGTGGTCAAGTTGCCCTCTCTGTGTTGGAAATTACGGGAGAGAAAATCCCTACCAGTCTTTGGGCCCCGGTTTCGGCTCCTTTCCCTCAAGCCGTTCTCCAATATGCCGACGAACTGGAGGACGAAGGAAAACTGGTGAGAAAGGTCATCAGTGAATTTGAGAACAAGTATGATACCGCCAAATACTCGATTACCACCTATTTTGACCAAATTGAAGCGCCTCTAATTATTCATCAGGGCATGGCCGATGAAGCGATTCCACTGGAGTGGACGGAAGAGCTGGTTGGTCGCCTGCGCTCTTTGGGTAAAGAGGTAACTTATTTCCAATATCCAGGGGAAAATCATAATTTTCATTATGGCAGTGCTCCGGTGGCGCGAGAGCGTGATTTAGAATTTTTCAAAGAAAAACTAAAGTCCCGACTTGACAAAGGGTCTTAAAAATACTTATTATCTTAGAAGATGAAAAAGATTCTTGGAATCGTCTTATTAGGAATATTAGTTATCTTTGTTATTTCCCCTGTTTATGCCCAAACGGGAGACTGTGCTACTGGAACCTGCAACCAGAACACGGTTCGGCAAGAAACGCAACAGGAAACCCAAGAAGAACTAAGAGGGCAGTTGGGAGAAAACAGGCAGTCGCTTCAGGAATTAAAAGAGGCGCTTAAAGAAACAAGGGCCACCATTCGTGAAAGAGTGAGAGAGATGGGGGCAACGACTGCCGCCCGGTTGGCAGAGGCAAGAAAAGTACGAATCAGGAATTTCTTTGCCATGATGATTCGTCGGTTTGAGGCCGCCATTAACCGCTTAGAAAGACTGATTGCCAGAATTGAATCACGCCTGGATAAAATTGAGGCGAGTGATGAAGAGATTGACACGGCCGCTATCAGGGCAGAAGTCCAAACCGCTAAAGACAAATTGGCTGAGGCGAGGACGGCTCTGACTGAAGCTCAAACCAGCCTTGAAGATATTCTTTCGGCCGAAGAGCCTAAGGTAGCCTTTGCCAATGTCAAAGAGCTCATTAAGGGTATTAGGAGCCAACTTGTTGAAGTGCATCAGATTTTAGTTAAAGTAATCGGCGAGATTAAAGGTTTGAGAGTGGGTCAAGGAAAGCCAACGCCGACACCAGTTGGCGTCGGGACAACCGGAGGAGTCTAAAATGGAACCAGAAGAAAAACTAGAACCAGCAGTAAAACAAACACCGATGGAAACCGAAAAGGAAGAAATCCCCGCCGTGACGCCAGTCGTGGAAGGGGCCAAGCCAAATTTGCTGAAACGCTTTTGGTTTATCTTTGCCGCCCTCGGCATCGTCTTGGCCTTGTCTATCGGCGCCTTTTTCATCAGTCGCCAACAACCAACCACGCCAGAGGTTGCCAATATCCCCACGCCAGTTCCCTCACCAACCCCGACTGAAGAAGACGAAATTGCCGCTCTCGAACAACAGAGTGCTTCTGACGAAACCGCGGCCATCGAAGTCGACCTTAATCAAACCGACCTTTCTGAACTTGATCAAGAATTGGCAGACATTGACGATGAGCTCGCCACTCCTTGATTCCTCTTAAAAGCAATGGCCGAGATTAAACATTACCCCCTACTCCAGTCTTTTCGTTTTGCTTTTAGGGGTATTACCGAGGCCATTAAATCCGAGAGAAACCTCAAAATCCACCTCGTTATGGCTTTGTTGGCGATTTTATTGGGGCTAATTGTTGGTTTGACAAGGATTGAGTGGGCCATCATTGTCTTGGTTATCTTTGTGATTCTCGCCGCCGAGTTATTCAACTCCGCGATTGAAGGCATTTGCAACCTCCTAAAAGAAGAAAATAATCTTGATTATGAGAAAACGAGACTAGTCAGAGACATTTCTGCAGGGACAACATTGCTCCTCGCGATTGCTTCAGTGATTATTGCCATTTTTGTCTACCTGCCTTATTTTTTATGAAGGTTGAGACCCTCGTTGTTGGCCAACTGCAGACGAACTGTTTTCTTGTTTGGGACGAGGAGAATAATGAAGCCATTATTATCGATCCGGCTGATGCCGGCGATTATATTATTCGGCGGATTCAAGATTTAGAACTCAAACCTATCTTGATTATCGCCACCCATGGGCATTTTGATCACGTTCTCGCCGTCCCCGAGGTGAAACTGGCTTTCAAGATTCCTTTTCTCATTCATCAGGCTGATCTCTTTCTCCTCAAGCGCTCCCGAGAGACCGCCCATTTTTTTACTAGGGCAGAGGCAGACCCACCCTTAATGCCCGATAAATTCATTAAAAAAGGAGACTTGATTAAGTTTGGTAAGGAAAAATTAAAGGTCATCGAAACCCCAGGCCACTCCCCTGGCGGGGTATCGTTATATAGTAGGGAAGAGGGGATTCTTTTTTCCGGCGACACCCTTTTCAAACAAGGTATCGGTCGCTATGATTTTTCCTATGCTTCAAAAGAGGATTTGTTTAACTCGATTGAAAAATTATTGAAACTTCCAAAGGAAACGCTTGTCTACTCTGGCCACGGGCCAGAAACAACGATTGGAGAGGAAAAAGACATCATCGATACGCCTTCGTTTTATTAAGAAATTCACCAAAGAAAAACTCCACGCGGAAATACGGGTGACTCCCGCATGGAGTTTTTGGGAAGCCTTGGTCGAGAAACCTAGATCTGCCTGTCCTCTCGTTGGTCGCTGTTGACGCGAGAGTTGGCCTTCTTCAGGGTGAGTTCCCTGATTTTGTGGTAGATCAGCCACGCGGCCTCTTCGTCTGTTTCTCCGGATACCCCAGAGACACCTACGGCGAGCCCGCCCGATTTCTGACAGACGCCCCCCTTATAGAGCCATTCGCCTTCTTGAAATTCTTCGGGGTACTCTACCAGAATTCTCGAGGTAGGCATGCCACACCTTTGGGCGGCCTGGCATTTCGCCGAAGCGATTTCCCCGAACAGCTCCATGGGCGAGTACTGACCCCACTCAGGATTCCAGTCTTCCTCCGAAACAGGGTCTCCTATTATCCCTGTGACCGGCTCTTCGAGTCCAGGTCCGCGAACTTCGAAGGCGACACACTGTGGGCCCCAAAAGTTGCCCGGCGTCTTGATCAGTCCCTCAACACCTTTCTTGACAAGACATAAGGCTCCCCTCACCAAACTCACATTTAGAATTCTCCCCTTTCCCATAGTAACCCCCTTTCCAAATCTGTATTCTCTTACCGGAGAGTTTGGATGGCAATATTTTATCATGTTATAGGATTTATGACAAGCTTTTATCTCGCGCGACTGAAATTATAGGATTCCTCTGTAAATTGTGAAAACATTTGCTATAATCTAAGCCAGTCTTGGTGGCACTTTGAGAATTAACAGAGGAGGTAGCGGATGGAAAGTCAAAACACCTTTGACGAGATGGATTCGGAGGTTCGTGGCCTTTTCATCTCGCTCTGTCTTCTCCTACTGGGCCTCTACTACTGGAAGTTTTGTTTCCTTCCTTATGGTTTCCGGGAAACAGTCTTCTGGATTGGAGGGGCCCTAGGAAGCATCACCCCAATCGGCTATCTTATGATGACCACGTTCGATTGGGTAAACAGGCAGATAATCAAGGAAAAAGAGATACTGGGGTGCAGTTATGCATGCTGCATGGTTCTCTTCTGCCTGGTCGGTGGTGCCATTGGAACATTGTTGTGGGTGTGGAAAGGAACACATCCCTATATGATCATTGGCTTTGTCACAACTTTCTTATGGGGACTGGCCATCATCGGGATAGTGAGACATTCCTACACTATCATCAGATGGATGGTTTCCTCGGATGTGCCGGAAGGATTGTAACTAGCCAGAGATCGCATGCCGGAGGGCAGGTGTGGCGTCAGCCACCAAGACCAGTTTGGTGCTACACCTGCCTTCCGATTCATTTCAAGTATTCGTGGAAACATAGGAGCCCTAAGTAGTTTATTGAGAATTCACCAATTTTTTGATAAAATACAAGAAGTTCACTTTGAGCAGTAGCGAAAAGGCCCCGTAGTCTAGTGGCCTAGGACATCAGGTTTTCATCCTGAAAACGCGGGTTCGACTCCCGCCGGGGTCACACAATTTAAATAGCCCTATATTTCGTGGCAATTTGTCATTCCCCTTAAAGTAACATTCCTAAGAAGTCGTATAAATCTCTTCTGGCAACTTGATATTGCATCGTTGAATTTCCCTCGACATCTCCGCCTTCAACTATTTCGCTGGCCATATCAAAGCAACAAATGAATAATCTTTCACTTTCATCGTCAGTTCCAAAATATCCTCCTTCTTCTTCTAGCCCCTCCTTTATTTTAATAAACTCTTTATCCGCAACTAATTCTTGAGCAATTTGGAAAAGTGGCGCTTTTTTTACTATTCCACATTTGACTAAATCTTCAACGTCACCTAATTCTATTTGAGTCGCAGCAATTTCTTCTTCGTCCAAGCCTAGGGGACCACCTTCTTCAACCAACTTATGACAGATAAGTCTCTCGGCTTCAGTTAAAGCACCATAAATAAAAAAGGGGGTCATTTCTCTACCATCTTCAAATTTAAATCTTTCCATAATGCAGTGAATTTTACACTCTGGGTGTGAAAAGGGCAATATCGTGGCGATAATGGGTCTCCTGAAATATCTCTTGTAGCCTTACCACATACTCCAAGGTGTTTATTCGACAGTTCAAGAACACCCCGATTTTCAAATCGGGGATGAATTGAACAAGCCACCAAGGGCGAGCCTCGTCTTTGACGGGAGAAAACATTCTCCCTTAGGGGTGAAACACCAGACTTTAGTCTGGTGAGAATGTTATTTGAACTCCCGCCGGGGTCACCAATACCTAAAAAGCCCGAAATAAAGGGCTTTTTTATTTGTTGGCTTCTCAGAGAGGTTTGTGAGAAAGAAAAGGTGAGTTCAGGAGGGACAAAACGCTACCTAATAGGCATAGTCTTGCCCCTCCTTATCTGTGGGACCTTCGTTCTGATGGCTCGATAGTGGCGAGTCTATCATGCCACCGCAGAGATAGCCAGATAGTTGAAACCGCTACAGACGTCCAAGGACTTGTCTGATTTCCCATCTGTCTATCAAGGTCCCTGCTATGCAGGAAACGGCAAGACCTATGGACAAGAAAGCCATAGATAGCCCTGCCTGCATCTCGTGGAGCATGAAGAGAAAAACAAGCGCCGGGATGCCAGATGCCAAGGTGAAGATTACACCGATGACTAATCCCGACACTTTCCCTTCATATATCGCTCTGAAAACCCAAGGCAACCCAACTTCCGGGATGGCCGTGGAGAGCGGACGAGGATAGAGCATCTCGATGAGCAAGAAGATGCCTACCCCTAACGGAAAAGTCGCCCCTGGCAAGAAACAGGATGGAAATTCCAGCATCCCGCCGAGGACTGCCGAGGCAAAGGAAAAGATAGCCCCGACTCCGTTAAGCACTCTTGGAAGCATTCCCTCTTTCATCAGTTCCTCCTTACGCTTCCTTTTGCCCTAACATTTCTCGCCATCCAAATGTCGGGCTGTACTGAATCAAAGACAAGGTGCTAAAACGAAATGCTGCCTTTCTGGGCAGCTACGAAAAACATACATAATAGTCGTTTGTTGCAATTATAGTGCCGCAATGTTATAATTTCAGGCAATATATACATAACTATGTATGAAGATATTTTTTACAGTTTCTAAAACAGGAAGGCATAAATTCTCAAAAGTCAATGAACTCGTTCTTGACGAGCTTCACAAACATGGGGTCAAGACTATTACTACTGTAGGAAAAAGATATCTTTCTAATAAACCAGAATTACAAAAAATTAAAAATCTTTCAGAATCAGAGGACGCATATAAATACGTCCATGATTCTCTAGTTAAAAGAGCGATATTTGTATCTGATGCTGTTGTTATTGAGGCAAGTTACCCGAGTTTTCGACTGGGGTTTGAAACACATTTTGCGCTATCTCAACAGAAGCCAGTGTTAGTTTTGTCTCTAGAACGTAACTATGCAAATTTGATAAAAAATCCTAATTTTTTTGGGGCAAAATATAACGAGTTTACGTTACCAGATGAAATAGAAAAATTCATTGCCCATGCCAAAAAATACAAACTGCGAAATAGGTTTAATTTGTTTATTTCTGACAGAGAAAAAGAATATCTCCAGCATGCGTCTAAAATAAACAGTATTTCCATGTCTAGTTATTTACGCAAGCTTATCCAGCAGGATATTTCTAATCTTGAAAATTGAAGTTTTGAATTAGTTCGGCTTAACTCGAAGGACGTAATCAGGCTGAAATACCTCCTGAAGCCTCACCACATATTCCAAAGTGTTTATTCGACAGTTCAAGAATACCCCGCTGTTTCTTAGAAACGGCGGGGATGAATTGAACTAAGAAAACATTCTCCCTTAGGGGTGAAACACCAGACTAAGTCTGGTGAGAATGTTATTTGAACTCCCGCCGGGGTCATAAAATCTCGAAATAAAAGGTTTTTTAATATAGGATTCCTAGAGAAGGTTCGGAAAGAGGATTGCCTATTTGTAACCTAATCTGTTGAGAAAATCTTTTTGATAAAGAATCACTACTTTAGGAAGTTTCTTAAAAAACTCTCTTTTTCCTTCTTTATTTGAGCCTAACCAGGATTCTGAATCGCTAATTTTAAACCTTACTACATAATGTAAAAAGTGTCCTCTTGGGTCACCGTTGATGTTTTCAAAGAGCCCCAAGAACCTACCTTCTTCCACCCTTACGGTTTTCCCTAGTTCATTTTTAGACAGTCTTTTCAAACAGTCTGATATTCGCTCGTTCTTTAAAAGAAAACCTCCAGGTAGATGCCAATGATGCTGAAAAGGAACCCTGGTCCTCTGAATAAGAAGTATTCCCTTCGTTTTATCTTCGACTATTAACTCTAAGGAGAGTCTGGGAGCAAGACGTAGACTTTCCAAGAAGTCTTCATAGGATAATTTCTTTACCTTGGTCACAATTTTATTCTACCATAAAAATCACTCAGGGGCATAATTGGGCACAGAAAGCTCCTGATAAGTTCCCAAGAGATACTCCAAGGTGTTTAATTGAACTCTCGCCGGGGTCACACTTTCCGAAAAGTCAGAAACAGAGGGCTTTTATATTTGTGTTAAAATTGACTTGTGAAGGTTTACTTGCGACGAGATAAGACTCAACGAGGGCATGGAAACTTTTTTTATGGTGATTATGGGGAAATTCCCATTGGTTTATCATATACCACCATAGATAAAAATAATGTTTCAACGAGTAAAGATACTGAACATTATCATAAAGAAGGCTATGAGTTTTATTTCACCATTAGAGGAGAGGGAATCATTGAGGTAGAGGGGAAAGAGGCTGTTTTAGACAATAAACATCTTGTTATGGTTGAACCAGGCGAAAAGCATTACGTAAAGAAAGTTTTAAAAATACCCTTTTCAGTTTTAACTGTTTGCACTACTAAAGAGAAAGATGATAAGGTCGTTTTAGACAATGGGGGGCAAAAACAGTTTTAACTTTATCTACGAGAGGGAGCCAATTCTCTAAAACTTTTGATATAATAACTTCACTGAACCCATGAATATAAGTAACAAAGAATTAATCGGAAAGGCTAAATCCGTGGTTAAACCAAAAAAAATGAGGCATGGTTTTACTACGGCAGATTGTGGGTGTGCCTTAATCACAAATAAAGGTAATTTATATCTTGGGGCAAGCATAGACACCCCATCTAGCATGGGTTTCTGTGCGGAACATAGTGCTATAGCCTCAATGATTACAAACAAAGAGTATAAGATTAAAAAGATAGTCGCCGTCCTTGAAGACGGTACAGTATTACCACCTTGTGGTAGATGTAGGGAATTCATGTATCAAATAGATAAAGGTAACTTAAATACGGAAATTTTAATAACTAAAGATAAAGTGGTAAAACTTAAAGATCTTCTACCTTACCCTTGGGATGAAAATTTGTAGTTAAAATTTCCAAAATCAGCCCAGACAGTAGTAAGTTCCAACAAAGTCTATTAGAGCGAGCTAAAAAAGAAAAGCCAGAAATAGAGGGCTTTTCTTTAGATTGGGTTCCTAGAAAGGCTTAAGTCTTGTATAATAAATTTATGGTGGATTTACCAAACAGCTGGGAAAAGCTCTTGGAAGAACATTGGGAACATATAAAAATAAAAAATGTCGATGTGATTAGCCCCCAAAATATCCTATCGAAGAAAAGAACATTTAGCTTAATCTTTAAAGTTCCAGTAAAGGCCAGTGGAAAGATTTACAAGTATTTAGAAGAAACTATTCCAGAGCGTCTGAAAAGACAAATGATACTACAACCCTGGAAGGGCTACCACTTCACAGTCCAATGGTCCCCAGAAGAAAGCTTAAAAGATAAGAATATCAGTCAAGTCATAGAGAAACTTCAGGTACTACTGGTGGAATTTCCGCCCATTAAGGGCGATCTTTTGTTTCCCTTCTTTGGTAGGGCAGGACTTTTGGGAATATTTAAAACCGAAACTGATAAAGAATTTTTTCATTTAAGGCAGAAGGTTAACGAAGTTCTAAAGTCTTTCAATCTTCCCCTTGGGGTACCTCCGAAATATTCCGACCTGGCTTATTTAAGCCTAACCCGATATAAAGAGAGCTTCACTCCGAAAGACAAACAATTTCTAAAGAATTTATCAGTAAATAAAACACCTAGCATTGTGTTCTCAGAGGCTTTATTAGTCTTGAATGATAAGTTTATGACATCGAAGAATACTAAAATCTTTAAAAAGTTAACATTGTAAGGAGTGAGTTCTTTATAAACCCCTTGTTATTCCTGAAGAGAATTCTATCGTAAAGAGGTTAATTAGTCAATACTATAGGACAAGTGTATAGTACTTTGTGATATAACATTCTCCCCACACTAAAGTGTGGGGGTTTCATCCCGAAGGAAGAATGTTTTCTCTTGTTCAATTCATCCCTGCAATATAAATTGCAGGTTTTCTTGAACTGTCGTATAATCCAGGCCCTAGTGGCACTAGAACAAGAGCGAGAACTAACAACTATAAGAGTTGATTGGGGAGGGCGGTCTAAGGATGTAATCAACGCCTTTTTTCGTGGCTTATTGTATTCTGAATTAATCAAATGGGGTGAGTGGAAGGAGGAGGACTACCGCCAAATGTTCATGGAGAGTAGACTTCCCTTTAGTTTCCTCTATGAGCTGGGGCATACGGGAAGGGGCTACGAAGATTTGGAGCAAGTCGAACTATCAGCGCCTATGCCAAATTCTTCCGGGGAAACACACCTTTTAATCGCGGATTTCACAAGGCAAATCGCCCAAGCCCTTGAAGGCTATTCTGAATCCAGATTTGCAACAGAGGATGAGGATTATCCCCTTAAGTTAGATCTTGAGCGAGAGGCCAGACTCCTTCGGCTCGTTGCCGATACGGTAGTGGAAAGAGAATTAGTAATTTGTTTTTTAGAACCTAGTGAGGCAAGACCGCGGATTCTTTGGTCTATTGGTGTTCTCAAGGAGGCTAGTGAGCCAGCGCCTATCACCAAGGATACCTAGAAAAGGTTTGGGACTTATAGAGATTAAACCCGAATTAATTTCTCCAGCCAGGGGATCTTTTTGTTTTTTCTCTTCCACCAAAGGTCTTCCCAGAGATAATGAACGGCGAGTTGTTTGTATTCGCCATATTTATCAATATGTTTTAAGATCTTCTTGACAGAGACTGGTTTCTCCGGGTCTTGATTGAAGAAAAGTTTAGAATAAATCTTCTGCTCCCAAGGGGAAACATGGTCGAAGAAGTCCCAATGATGAAAGACATCAAAAAGGAGGTACCAAACCGTGGCGGGACCAACCCCGTAGAGCTTGATTAGTTTTTCTCTCTGGGCTTCTCTATCTTTTTGGCGCAGCTTGAGCTCATCAATTAATCCTTGAGTAAAATAATCATCGGTTCTTTTGATTGACTTGGCTCGATAACCTACCTTCAGGGCACGTAATTCCTCTTCCGTTACTTTTCGCAGGCCTCCCGGTTCCCAAAAACACCATAGCTTTTTGCCGTCATACTCAAGCAGCCTGCCGTATTTTTCCAGCAGAGCCTGGAACATCTGGATAGAGCGCCTGACGGTCGCGTTTTGAAGGACAATGCCGATAATCAAATATTCATACAAGGAACTGGGGTGGCCGGGTCTCATGCCCCGCCACCGCCTGACAACTGGCCCCAAGACCTTGTCATCCTTAAAAGATTGATAGAAATCGCTTAAATCGAGGCGAAGGTTAAACCGATACTCAATCTCTTCCGCGAGTGATTTAACAAAGGGCACACTCAACCCAGTAGAGTAATAAATCTCAACCAAGAGCTGGGGCTTTTTGGTGAGGGACGGTGACTCATCCGCCAGTACGGAGACTGGCGGTTTTCGTCTTGCAGCCGTTGAAATAAACTTCAGCCCGAGTTGTTTGCCTTGCCAAAACCAAGTCTGCCAACGAATACCTGGCTGCCATTGGTTATCACCAGAGGTAAAGTGATCCGGCTTATGAAAGGTTGAGTCAAAAGCAAACGGAACGGTAGGGGTCAAGGCGACTGAGTTTACTTTTTTAAGCCTCATGTTTTTATTAAAAGCTTCAAGAAAACCGTCTGTTTCAGTAGACGGATGAATTGAAGCTGTAAAACATCTTCCCTTAAGGGTGAAAACCCTGGACTTTAGTCCAGGGGAGATGTTATTTTACAACAAAACCAAATCAATGGTTTCTAGAGAAGGCGGGTGGGTCTGGAAGGGATCGAACCTTCGACCAACTGCTTTTTTGTCAAAGACAATCCAAGCAATTTTTTGTGAGCCCGGAAGGGATCGAACCTTCGACACCTTGCTTAAAAGGCAAGTGCTCTACCACTGAGCTACGGGCCCAATTATATCTGATTTTAACACAATTTGAGGCTTTTCTACAAGAATGTTATACTGAATCCATGCTCATCCTAGGAATAGATCCGGGGACAGCGGAAACAGGCTTCGGTGTCATAAGCTGTGGGCGAGGAGAGATTAAACTCATCGAACACGGCATGATTAAAACCTCCAAGGATTTCGATTCAGCAAAACGGCTTAATCTAATCTATAAGCAAACCCTAGAAATTCTTCGCAAACACAAACCCCAGGTTTTAGCGATGGAAAGCCTCTTTTTTAACCTGAACGCTAAATCAGCCTCGGCGGTGGGTCAGGCAATAGGGGTGATTAAACTAGCGGCGGCCAGAAGAAGAGTGAAGACGTTTGAATATCCGCCATTAAGAATTAAAATGGTTTTGGCAGGTAACGGGCGAGCCGAGAAGAGACAGATTCAATCAGAAGTGCGAAAAATCTTAAAGTTGCGTCGTTTACCGCGGCCGACTCACGCTGCTGACGCTCTGGCGGTCGCCATTTGTCATTGGCAGACGACAAAGAAAAGGTAATATGTTAAAATATTTTCAAGAAAGGGGGTGAGAAAATGGCAGACATGAAAGTGGGTGAAATCACTCACTATTACGATAAAATCGGGGTCGCTGTTGTCGAAGTTCTCGCCCCGATTAAAGTCGGTGATCGAATTAAAATTACCGGTCATGGTCAAGAATTTGAAATGGAGATAACCTCTATGCAAATCGAGCACGAGAGCATCAAAGGCGCAAAGAAAGGTGATGCCGTTGGCATGAAAGTCGACCAGCCGGTTAAGCAAGGTGACGAAGTTCATAAAGTCGAGTAGATGGACTGGCAACGCGCCCCTGATCTTCAAAAAGAGGTGGCGAAACTGATTTCCACCTTGAAGCTTTCTTATATTGACCATAAAAGGGTAATTGTCTTTCGAAGTTTTGGGTCTACCTCTCGGGCTCAAGCGCGAATATGGAGCCTACCCCGAATCTGGCAAAAAGCCCTTCAAGTTAAGGCCCATTATTGTCTAGAAGTGATCTCGGAAAAATTTGATAAACTTCCTTTGAAAGAAAAAAGAAAAATCTTGATTCACGAGCTTCTTCATATTCCTAAGAACTTCTCCGGTAGCCTATTGCCCCACCGGGGGAGAGGCAGAAGAATTGACAGAAAAGCAGTAGAAGAGTTATATAAAAAACTCATTGTTAATCGTTAATCCATGTTAATTCTTCAGGGTGAAAACATTGTTTTAAGCAGAAAAAGGCTGATTGAAATTGCCGGTCGTTTTAAAGGCGAAACTCTTCGTCTTGAGGGTGACCAGCTTGATCTGACTCAACTAAAGCAAGCGTTAGAATCTCAGTCTTTATTTGGCGTGGAAAGACTGGTGGTTATCGAGAATCTCTTTTCCCGCCGACCGAGTAAGGCTAAGGAAGAAACTCTTCACTATTTAAAGGCCGAAAATCCCGACAATCTTGTTATCTGGGAGGGCAAGAAAATTGATGGCCGAACTCTTTCTTCTTTTAATAAGGCAAAAGTGGAAAATTTTGAGCTCACCCCTTTTATTTTTAAGTTCCTTGATTCTCTTGCCCCCGGAAATCAAAAGAGGAGTTTAACTTTACTTCATCAGTGTCTCGAACAAGACTCACCAGAGATAGTCTTTTATATGCTGGCGCGCCAGGTAAGGTTTTTGCTTCTTGCCAAGGATTTAGGTAAGAAGGGACTAGCAAAAATGGCCAGTTGGCAACAAAATAAATTAGGTCAACAAGCAAGTAAATTTGAACTAATGAGACTCCTTCAGCTTCACCAACAACTGCTTAAAATCGACTGGCAACAAAAAACCGGTCAGTCTCCTTTACCCTTGGCGTCTCAGCTTGACCTTTTGGTAGCTTCTCTTTAGAATGAAATCATCATGACCACCCCCAGTCTTTTTGGGACCAGCGGCATTCGTGGCGACGCCGAGAAACTTTTCACTAACCAATTTTGCTTCGATATCGGTCGTACCTTCGCTCTTTTCCTTGATCGCCATCATCAGGAAGGCTCGGTGGTTGTAGGAATGGATCCGCGGGGTTCAAGCCCCAGGATTCTAGAAGCTCTCCAGTTAGGTCTTATTGCCGGCAGACGAGCCGTGGTTGACCAAGGAGCGACACCGGTACCCGCCCTGAATTGGGTCCTTAAAGTCGCCCCCTATGCCGGGAGCATGATGGTTTCCGGTAGTCATATTTCGGCTAATTTGAATGGCTTTAAACTTTTCGCTTTTAAAGAGGAAATCCTAAAACAGCATGAAAAGGAGATTAGTAAGCTTTATGCCGAAATTAAAGAGAAAGTGAAATATGGCAAGGAAGAGCCTGTTATCGAGGCAGAGAACCGGGCTAATGAAAGCTATCAAGAAATGCTCATGAAGCTTGCTGAAGGACCTTATCCTCGGTGGAAAATGGTCGTTGTTGATCCTGGCAACGGCGGTCAGTCAGACACGATGCCCCAAGTTCTGACAAGATTAGGAATTGCCATTAAGGAAATCAACGCTACGATTCAAGGGGATTTCATCGCCCGGGATACAGAGACGGAAGGGGTTCTCAATGAATTACAAAAACTCGTTAAGGAAGAAAAAGCAGACATGGGTATCGCCTATGACTACGATGGTGACCGCGTGATTTTTATTGACGAAAAGGGGACTTTCATTCCGGGCGATTATTCTGGCTCTTTAATTGCCCAGCATTCCAAGACGCCCCTGACAGTGACCCCGATTAACACTTCTCAAGTTGTCAATCACATTAACAAACCCGTCATCCGCACCCGCGTCGGTTCTCCTTATGTTGTCGAGACCATGAAAAAACATGGTGCCACTTTTGGTTTTGAGGCCAATGGCGGAGGCATCTCTTCAGAGATCATGATGAGTCGTGATGGAGGCTCTTCGACTATCAAAATGCTCAATATCCTCAAAAAACATGGAGGTAAGCTCAGTTCTCTTGTGGCAACTTTGCCTCGTTTTTATCTCTATCGCGTTAAAGTTGATTGTCCGAGGGAGTTAAATAAGGTTATAATTAAAGAAGCAAAAGTTAAATTTAAAGGAGTTAAAATTGAGGAGGTTGACGGTTTAAAGCTCTGGCTTGATTCGACCACTTGGCTCCTTTTCCGTCCCTCCAGTAATGCGCCGGAGTTTAGAATTTTTGCTGAAGCCGAAAGCCAAAAAAGGGCCATGGAACTAGGTAAAGAGGGAATGAAATTTGTTAATCAAATAATCAAAACGAAAGGCTAAAGATGGATGTCTTGGATAATCCTCAAACCGTTCAAGAGCTAGATAAGTCCTCTATTTTGGAATCGGCCAGTCTCTTGCCTGACCAAATTGAGCAGGCATGGGAGGAGGTTTTTAAAATTGATATCCCCCTGACAAAATTAGAAAAAGTTAAGAATATTGTTGTCGCGGGAATGGGTGGTTCTGCCTTAGGGGCGGGAATCATTGATTCTTTAAGCTTTGAGGCCCTCGATGTCCCTCTAGAAATCATCAAAGGCTATCATCTTCCGGCCTATGCGGACAAAAACTCTCTGGCCATTATTTCAAGCTATTCAGGTAATACCGAAGAGACTGTCTCCTGCTGTCTTGAAGCCATGAGGAGAAAATGCCAAGTTTTTGCCATTACCACTGGTGGCCAACTAGCCGATTTAGCCAAGAAGAACAGGCTGCCTGCTTATATTTTTAAAGCCAGACACAATCCTTCTGGACAACCCCGGATGGGTTTAGGTTATTCAATCACTGCCCAATTGGCCATCCTCTCCCGGTGCAAGTTGATTCGCCTCAGTGAAGCACAAATAGCCGAAGCGGTTAATTTTCTTAAGCAAATGGCGCCCAGCGTTACCTTTGACGTTCCCTCACAAAAAAATATCGCCAAAAAAATGGCCCTCTCTTTGAGAAATAGGATGGTTGTTTTAGTCTCCAGCGAACATTTGATTGGGGCCACTCATGCCTTCAAAAATATGCTTAATGAAAATAGTAAAGTCTTTGCCGTTAGGTTTAGCGTGCCTGAGATGAACCACCATCTCCTCGAAGGCCTAGTGCATCCTGCGGAAAACAAACAATTACTTAAGTTTCTTTTCCTCGAATCAGAGATGTATGATCCGGAAATTAAAAAGAGGCTGAAAATCACTCAAGACGTCGTCGAGAAGAATGGAATTCCCTGCCTCACCTTGAAGATTAATGGTAGAACCAGGTTAACCCAAGTTTTTGAAACTATTTATCTTGGTGAGTTTATCAGCTGTTATTTATCTTTTCTCTATGATACCGACCCAGCGCCGATTCCCTGGGTTGATTATTTTAAATCAAGGTTAAAAAAATTCAACTCCTAAACTGCCCATGAAAAAGGAAGAGAAAAACATTCTTTGGTTTGGAGAGGTTGATAAAGACGATATTGGCTTGGTGGGGGGAAAAGGCGCCAATCTGGGCGAAATGGCTTCGTTCGATGTTCCCATTAATCCCGGTTTTATCATTACCAGCGGTGCTTATTTTGACTTCATTGAACAAAACAAATTCAAGACAAAAATTAAAGAGTATTTAAAAGAGCTTGATATTACTGATCCCCAGCAAATCAATGTTGCCTCTCAAAAGATTAAAAATTTGATTATTAGCGGCAAGATTTCTGAAGGGTTGGCTAAAGAAATCATCAATAATTATCTCAAGCTGGGCGGAATCCTTTCCCAGGCTTTGGTGGCGGTTCGTTCTTCGGCAACGGCCGAGGACCTTCCAGGAGCCTCTTTTGCCGGACAACATGAGACTTTTCTTAACGTCAGGGGCGAGGCAAATGTCGTCAATCGGGTTAAAGAATGTTGGGCCTCTTTATTTGAGCCAAGAGCGATTTTCTATCGACAGGAAAAGAATTTTGAGCACTTTAAAGTAGGTATGGCGGTGATTATTCAAGAGATGTTGACGGTCGATATTTCCGGCGTCACGTTTACGATTGACCCTGTCACCAATGAAAAAAATACCATTATCATTGAGGCGGTTTATGGTCTGGGAGAATTGATTGTTCAAGGGACCGTGACCCCTGATAGATATGTCGTTGAAAAAAGCTCGCTGGATATTCTCAAGCGCGAGGTCTCCAAACAGACAATTCAATTAGCTAAAGTGGGTACTTTAAATCGTAAAATCAGGGTTCCTAAGAAACTTCAGTCCAAAAGGAAACTGACTGATAAGCAAATTGTCGAGTTGGCAAAAATCGGTAAGAAAATTCATAACCATTACTTTTTCCCCCAGGATATCGAATGGATTCTTTCTAAGAATAAATTCTACCTCGTCCAGACTCGGGCCGTTACCACAATCCAAAAAGTAAAGATGTCGAAAAAAGACGAGAAACCCACAAGAAAACCTTTCCTAAAAGGACAAGCCGCTAGTCCGGGCATTACCAGTGGTCCAGTTCGAATTGTAAAATCAGCCAAGGAAATAAAGATTGTCGAAAGCGGTGATATCTTGGTGACGGCAATGACCAGTCCTGATTTCGTCCCGGCAATGAAAAAAGCGGCGGCCATTGTTACCGATAAAGGTGGACAAACATCCCACGCCGCCATTGTTAGTCGGGAATTGGGGGTTCCCTGTATTGTGGGAACAGAAAAAGCGACGAAGAAATTTAAAAACGGCCAAATAATTACTGTCAATGGCACCACTGGCGAAATATTTAGAGGAGGAGTGGCGTTAGGAAAAAAAACAATTATTCAAGAGAAAAACAAAAAACCCACGGCACTAATCGGTAATTTACCGGAATCGGTTAAAACGGCTACCAAAGTTTATGTCAATCTTGCCGAGCCGGAATTAGCGGAGGTAGTGGCCCAAAGAAACGTTGATGGCGTCGGTCTTCTTCGAGCGGAATTTATGATTGCTGACATTGGCACTCATCCTAAAAAATTAATCAAAGAAGGGCAAGCCAAGTTATTTATTGACAAACTTAGCGAAGGCATTGGTAAGTTTTGTCAAGCCTTTCATCCTCGTCCTGTTGTCTATCGGGCGACTGACTTTAAGACGAATGAATATCGTCACCTCGCGGGCGGTCAGGCCTTTGAGCCAGAAGAAGAAAACCCCTTCCTTGGCTATCGTGGTGCCTTTCGCTATCTCTCCGATCCGGCGGTTTTCCAGCTTGAATTGAAGGCAATCAAAAGAGTTCGTCGGCAATTTAACAATCTCTGGTTGATGATCCCTTTTGTCCGTACGCCAAAGGAACTTCAAGAAACGAAAAAATTAATTGCGGCGGAAAAATTAATGAGAAGTTCGACATTTAAACTCTGGGTGATGGTAGAAATTCCCTCTAATGTCATTCTCCTTGAAGACTTTATCAAAGTGGGCATTGACGGCGTCTCCATCGGCTCAAACGACTTAACGATGCTTATTCTCGGAGTTGACCGAGACAATGCTGAGTTGGCGAGTGTTTTTAACGAACAGGACCCGGCTGTTCTTTGGGCTTTAGAAAAAGTAATCAAAACCTGTCAAAAAAATAAAATCACCTCTTCAATTTGCGGTCAGGCCCCTTCTGTTTATCCTGAGTTAGTCGAAAATCTTGTCCGTTGGGGAATCACCAGCGTCTCTATCAATCCAGATGCAATTGAAAGAACCAGAGAATTAGTTTACGATGTTGAAAGGAGGCTGGCGAAAAAGTAATCATGGCCAAAATAAAGTCAATCAAAGCAAGAGAAATTCTTGACTCCCGAGGCGATCCCACTGTCGAAACAAAAGTCGTTTGCGATGACGGTTCGACCGGAATCGCTTCCGTCCCCTCCGGAGAATCTATCGGTAAATACGAAGCGGTTGAGTTAAGAGACGGTGATGAGTCTCGCTTTGGAGGTAAGGGAGTGCTTAAAGCCGTCGTCAACGTCAATGAAAGAATTGCCCCGAAGCTAATCGGGATGGAGGTACGCGATCAACTTAAAATTGACAAGGCGGTGATCGAACTTGACGGAAAACCCGACAAATCAAATCTCGGGGCCAATGCCATTCTGTCGGTCTCGCAAGGGGTTTGCGAAGCCGCCGCTGCCTGCGAGAAAGTCCCTATCTATGAGCATGTCTCTCATCTCTATGGACTCAAAAAGACGGAATTAAAAATGCCCACCTCCACTTTTAACCTCATCAACGGTGGCAAGCACGGCGCTGGTAATCTTGATTTCCAAGAGTTTCATATCATTCCCTCAGCCCTGAAGGTTTACCATGATGGTCTGAAAATGGCCGAAGAGATTTATCAACAAGTAGAGAAAGTTTTGATTCAATACGGAGCGGTTCATAGCGTTGGCGATGAAGGCGGGTATGCTCCTAACCTTTTCACCAATGTTGATGCCCTTGAAGTACTAAGCCAAGCCATTAAGGCAACTAAATATGAATTCAAACGAGACGTTTACCTTGGACTTGATGTGGCCGCGGGACATTTCTTCAAGGATGGCCGATATAAAATTAGAGATCGAACTATGCCTATGGGTTCAGATGAACTCATTGAATTCTATCGAGAATTTGTCCAGCAATACACCATTGTCACCATTGAAGACCCTCTTCAGGAAGACGATTGGGATGGCTGGGTTAAGCTTTCCCAAACACTTCCCGGGACAACCATTATTGGTGACGATCTTTTGGCAACAAACAAGAAAAGGGTCGAGGAAGCAATTAAGAGAAAGGCTTGTTCGGCAATTCTGGTCAAACCTAACCAAATAGGCACTATTGCCGAAACAATCGAGGTCATCAAGATTGCCCGCCAGGCAGACTGGAAAGTCATTGTTTCTCATCGCAGCGGCGAAACCAACGACGACTTTATTGCCGATTTTGCGGTAGGTGTCGGGGCTGATTATACGAAATTTGGGGCGCCAGCCAGGGGTGAAAGAGTGGCGAAATATAACCGCCTTTTGGCAATAGAGGAAGAACTCACCTCAGGAAAAATAAGAGCCAACGAAATTTCCCATGAAAGCGCCTAAACCAGTCGTCCTTATTATCATGGATGGTTGGGGTTTGGCCCCGGCGGGCCCAGGCAATGCCATTGCCTTAGCCGACACCCCCAATATCAATCGATTCTGGGCAGTTTACCCTAAGACCCAAATCCTTGCTTCGGGCGAGGCGGTGGGGTTGCCTCACGGGGAAGATGGCAATTCCGAAACAGGTCATCTCAATCTCGGCGGTGGCCAAATTGTCTTCCAAGATCTGCCACGCATCGACATGGCCACTGCCGATGGTAGTTTTCTCCAGGTACCCGCTTTCAAGGCGGTTGCCGAACATGTCCGTCAAAATAAATCTGCCCTCCACCTCTTAGGTTTAATTGGTGCGGGTGGGGTTCACTCTAGCATTAGGCATATTTTTTCTTTGATTCAGTTGGCTAAGAAAGAAAATTTAAGTAGGGTTTTTTTCCATCTTTTTACTGATGGTCGGGACTCACCGCCAACTTCGACCCAGACATTTCTTGCCAAAGTAGAGGCAGAAACCCAAAAGGCCGGCGTTGGTAAAATTGCCACTCTCTGTGGACGTTACTTCGGCATGGATAGGGACTATCATTGGGAACGGACTCAAAGAGCCTATGAGCTTCTCGTTCTAGGCAAGGGCAGTTCGGCTTTTTCTGTCGCCGAGGCGATTAGCCAAAGTTATCAGAATGGGAAAACTGATGAGTTTATTGAGCCGATTGTCATCAACAAGGATGGCTTGATTAAAGATAATGATGGCGTTATCTTTTTTAATTTCCGGATTGACCGCCCTCGGCAGCTAACTAAAGCTTTCGTTTTGCCAGATTTTGAAACGCTGGATATTAAAAAGGCTCCCTTTGATCCTTATGCCGAGAAATACGGACTCCGTCTCTATCAGGTTCCGGAAAAAACAACCACCACTTTTAAACGAGAGAAAATTCTAAAGAATCTTTTTTTCGTTACCATGACGGAGTATGAAAAAGGGTTGTCGGTCCATGTCGCTTTCACCCCAGAAACAGTTAAGCTTCCCCTTGCTAGGGTGATTTCGGAAAATGAACTCCGTCAATTCCACATCGCCGAGACAGAAAAAGAGAGATTTGTCACTTATTATTTCAACGGTCAGAGGGAAAAGCCTTTTCCCGGTGAGGACCGAATCGAAATTCCCTCTCCCAATGTTTCCACTTACGACCAAAAGCCGGAAATGTCTGCCTATGAGGTAACCGAAGAATTACTTAAAAGAATCAAGACTAATATTTATGACTTCATCGTTGTTAATTATGCCAATCCTGATATGGTTGGCCATACGGGCGTCCTTAAGGCAGGCATCAGGGCTTGCGAGGTGATTGATGAATGTGTGGGTAGAGTCGTGAACACGGTCGGTAATCTCGGCGGGTCAAGTATTATCGTCGCTGACCATGGGAATGTCGAGGAAATGATTAATTTACAGACGGGGGAGATGGATACCGAGCACTCAGCCAACCCTGTTCCTTTTATTGTCATTGACAAAAACGCTGATAGCCGCGCCCGGTCTCTACCTCGAGGGGTTCTCGCTGATATCGCCCCCACTATTTTAGGTGTCATGGGAATAACTAAGCCTGATTTAATGACCGGTAGAGACTTGCTTCAATGAAAGAAAAAATGATTACAAAATCAAAGAAAAAACTCAAGGTAAAACCCAACCTCGTCGATTATCACAAAACTTATCGGACTTTTTCTTGGAAAGAGGCGGAAAAAGAGATTGCTTGGTTTCCTGGAAAAAAGGTAAACGCTGCCTTCAACGCCATTGATAGAAATGTTAAAGGTCCTCGCAAAAACAAAATCGCTCTTTATTGGGAAGGGGAGAGTGGGGAAAAGAAAAAACTTACCTTTTTTGAGCTTTATCGGCTCTCGAACCAATTCGCCCGTCTGCTGAAGAAATCAGGCATTAAACGGAGTGAAAGGGTTTTTTTCTTCCTGCCTCGCGTCCCAGAGCTATATTTTGGCTTTTTAGGGACACTGAAAATTGGAGCGGTTGCGGGCACTCTCTTCTCTGCTTTTGGCCCCCAGGCTATCCTCGATCGTCTTAAAAATTCGGGAGCCAAAGTTCTGGTAACGAATAAAGAACTTTACTCTCGGGTGGAAAAAATTGAAAAACAGTTACCAGAGCTGAAAAAAGTAATTCTGGTCGAAAATTTAAAAGCCCTCCTTGAGCGCCTGCCCGACAAACTTCGTTGTGCCCGAATGGAGCCGACCGAACCTGCCTTTATGCTCTATACTTCAGGCACAACCGGTAAACCCAAAGGGGTCGTCCACGCCCACCAAGCAATTATCCTCGAGCACATGACGGCTAAGTGGGTGTTGGATTTGAGAGAAGATGATGTTTACTGGTGTACGGCCGATCCGGGCTGGGTGACGGGAATTGCTTACGAAATCCTTGGTTCCTGGTCAAACGGCGCCTCGACTCTAGTCTACGAAGGAAGATTCGATCCCGAAAAATGGTATCAACTAATTCAAGACTATCGGGTTAATGTTTGGTATACCGCCCCGACCGCTATTAGGATGTTGGCAGCGATGGATTCTGGCCTGACGAAGAAATATGACCTTTCCTCTCTCCGTCACTTGGCTTCGGTAGGAGAGCCACTTAATCCTGAGGCTATTTATTGGGGGTTGCGCGCTTTTAAACTCCCTTTCCACGATAATTGGTGGCAAACAGAAACGGGCGGCATTCTCATCGCCAACTACCCCTGTTTAGAGATTAGGCCCGGTTCGATGGGCAAGCCCGTTCCTGGTGTCAAGGCCTCAATTGTCAGTGAACAGGGCAAAGAGATAGGCGTTAACCAAATTGGCAATTTGGCCATTAAGCCTCCTTGGCCTGCCATGATGAGAAAAATTTGGCGTCGACCCAGGAAATATCAGAGTTATTTCGTTAATGGTTGGTATATCAGCGGCGATCTGGCTTATAAAGACAAAGATGGCTATTTTTGGTTTGTTGGTCGGGCCGATGACGTCATTAAGACGTCAGGCGAAAGGGTAGGTCCCTTTGAGGTCGAATCAGCCCTTGTTTCTCATCCAGCCGTGGCCGAGGCGGGAGTGATTGGTAAACCCGATCCGGTTCGGGGAGAGATCATCAAGGCCTTTATCGCCCTCAAACCCGGCCAGAAGGGCTCTGAAGGCCTTAAGGAGCAAATTAAAAACTATGTTAAGCGTGAACTCTCCGGTCATGCCTATCCTCGGGAAATTGAATTTATCGACAGCCTCCCCAAGACGCGCTCCGGGAAAATCGTAAGAAGGCTCTTAAAAGCTAAAGAATTAGGCTTGCCTATGGGCGACGTTTCTACTCTTGAGAAGTTTTAATTCATCGGTTGCAAGACGAATTCCCCTAGTCTCCGTACTGGGGGATGAGTCGCCGCTCCGCCGAAGGCGGAGTAGCGCAACCACGAATGAAGAATCCCCCAGCCTCTGTGCTGGGGGAGGATTCAATTCATCTGATTGCCAGGTTGACACAATGATAGGCTCCTCCTACAATGGAATAGAGATGACTGAATTTTTAATGGGAAACAGGATTTTAGCTCGGGCCGCCTTCAACGCTGGAGCCAAAATCATGTTCGGTTATCCGATTACACCGGCTTCTGAAATTCTAGAAACCTGGATTGAACT
>Ga0315285_10000615_pt1 | contig 37078 bp, 32 predicted proteins | sample YL17G09_36_MG_FD_203698 | JGI IMG/M metagenome (GOLD analysis project Ga0315285, IMG submission 203698) | Sediment microbial communities from Yellowstone Lake, YNP, Wyoming, USA - YL17G09_36 | ecosystem: Environmental > Aquatic > Freshwater > Lake > Sediment | place: USA: Wyoming | collected...
GACTGTACTCACTCAGTTCACCCACTGCGTCTCCTCCCCGTATGTGGTTTCGGGGAGGATACGCCGTGTTGGTTTAGTCCACGATGTTATGGCCGAATTTCAGTGCACGATGTTATGGCACTAACCCACTAAGTAAGTGAGGGGGCCTGAAGGCGCAAGAACTGACCTCCATCGAGGGTGGATGTCAGTCCGGGGAAGGGCATGCGCCGTACCATAGCGGTCGCATTTTGTGTCTTGGCAGTCTGCGGAATGCCGGCTCGGGCCGGGGCTGGTCCCCCCGGCGACGGCGAGTTGCAGGCCGCGATGCGGAAGCACGACATCGTCGTCCAACCCGACGGAGCAGGGCCGTTTCCGGCGGTGATCCTGCTGCACGGGTGCGGCGGTCCCACCGGCCGAGAAAAGCTCTGGGCGGAACGGCTCCGGGACTGGGGCTATCTGTCCCTGCGCGTGAACAGTTTTGCTGCGCGGGGACTGAGGAGGGTCTGCGGGGGCGGGATCCTCAGCGCGGAGGAGCGTGTGCCCGATGTCCTCGCCGCCCTGGCGTACCTGCAGACACGGCCCGACGTGGACCCCCGGCGGATCGCAGTCATCGGGTGGTCGCACGGTGGCGGCGCCACGCTTGCAACTCTCGGTCATGCGCCTGAGGAGCCAGTGGAGGGATTCCGTGCCGCCATCGCCTTCTACCCGTACTGCCGCCGAATCCCGCCGTGGCGGACCAAGACGCCCACCCTGATCCTCATCGGGGAGGCGGATGACTGGACACCGTCGATCCCGTGCCAGGCCCTGACCGACCGGCAGCGGCGTGCCGGTTTCGACGTGACGCAGGTCACATACCCAGGGGCGCATCACGGCTTCGACAACCCCCAGCTCGGACCCGACAAACACCGCGTGTCAGACGCCTTGGGTGGTCGCGGGGCCACGATGCAGTACAACCCCACGGCGGCCGAGGATAGCCTGGTCCGGGTCCGGGAATTTCTGGCAAAACATCTCAAAGACTGAGGCAGGACCGAGAAGGGCCGCTCGAGCCTTCCTTTGCGCGCTTTCCCTTGACAGCGGGGTCGAGCGAGCATGATGCTCGGACTTCACTGGAGGACCGGGGCGAGCGGGAAGCCCTGGCTTCTACGACCTAATGGAATTCCCTTATCAACTCACGGAGCATCGGTAACACGACTGGAGGTGTCGGATGGCTGAGAACATCGGGTTTCTTGGTCCGGGTCTCATGGGCAAAGGGATCGTGAAGAACCTGCTGGCGAAGGGCTTCAAGGTCATGGTCTACGCCCACCGGGAGGGGTTGAAGCTGGACGATGTGGTTGGCGCAGGCGCAACGGTGACGAAGTCCTTGGCTGAACTCGGCGAAAAGAATACGACTGTCATGCTCTGCGTGCCGTCCTCGAAAGAGGTGGAAGCGGTGACTCTCGGCACCCCCGGCCTGTTGCAGAGCATGCGGGCAGGGTCCATCTTGATCGACCTGAGCACCAGCCTGCCGGCATCCACGCGGATGCTGGCCGCCCGCCTGCTCGAACGGAAAATCGAGATGCTGGATGCGCCCATGACCGGGACGCCCGTCCACGCCAACGCCGGCGAGCTGAACCTGATGATCGGCGGCGAGAAGGCCGTCTATGAAAAGTGTCTTCCCATCTTCCGGGCCATCGCCAAGAACATCATCTATGTCGGCGCCACGAGCCATGGCAACATCGTGAAGCTGATCAATAACTTCCTCGGCCAGTTGAGCAACGCGGGGATCGCAGAGGTGCTGCCCCTGGCCGCGAAGGCCGGCGTGGACCTGAAAGCCCTCTACGACGTCGTCCGTGTGAGCGGGGGAAACAGCCGGGTCTTCGAGGGCTCGGTCCCGGCCATCTGCCGTCGGGATTTCACGGTGACGTTCCATTTGAAGCTGGCCCACAAGGACATGGGCTACATGAGTGCTGTAGGTCGCGACTACAACGTGCCCCTGCCGATGGTCAACAGCCTGCTCAACGTCCTGGACTTGGCCAAGGCGAGTGGCCTGGGTGACGAGAACACCAATGCCCTGGTAAAGCTGTGGGAGCGGGTGGCCCAGGTCGAGGTTCGGAGGGACGGCGTAGGCCAGTGAGCGGCGCCGCCAAGCGGTCCGGGATGCCGGCGGTCAGGCAACAGGACACCACGGGATTGTCTGATCGCCAGCGTGCCCGATCGTCGGGTGCTGAGACTGCCGGATTGCTTACCGAGAGCTCAAGGAGAGCACGTGCAGGCACCATCTGCTGATACCGGACGCCTGAGGCCCGGAGAGATCTCTGTACCTGCGGATCCGGATACTCTGCGCTGGCTTTGCCGGCAGTTCCGACGTGACCTGCTCGATCTCACGCTTCACTCCGGGACGGGAACCAGCCACATCGGCGGCGAACTCTCGGTCGTGGAGCTCCTGGCCGTTCTCTTCTTCCACACGCTGCGCTTGGATCCGACGCGGCCCGACTGGGAGGAGCGCGACCGCTTCATCCTGTCCAAGGGGCATGCCTCGGCGGCCATGTACGTGGCCATGGCCTGGCGCGGGTTCTTTCCACGGGAGCGTCTCTTCGACTCGTTCAACCGGTTACACGGGATCCTGCAAGAGCACGTCAATCTCAAAACCCCAGGAGCGGAGATCCCCACCGGATCCCTGGGCATGGGCCTCTCGGCTGGTGCCGGGATGGCCTGGGGGTGCCGGTATCTCGCGCAGCATGAGGACGCCCGGCCCTGCCACGCCTTTGTCGTCCTGAGTGACGGCGATTGCACCGAGGGACAGACCTGGGAGGCGGCGATGGCAGCCGCCCACTACGGCCTGGACAATCTGATCGCCATCGTGGATGACAACCAACGCCTCGTGACCGGTCCCACGGGGCAGGTGATGCGGCTGGAGCCTCTGGCCGGGAAGTGGGAGAGCTTCGGCTGGCACGTGCAGCAGGTGGACGGCCACGACGTGGCGGCGATCCGCGACGTCCTGGATGCGGCACGACGACCGCAGACGGCGCTTGGACGACCGCGCGTAGTCGTGGCGCGAACCGTCAAGGGGAAAGGCATCTCGTTCATGGAGAACAATGATGCCTGGCATGCCGGTCATCTGACGGACGAGCAGTATCGGGCGGCCCTCAAGGAGCTGGAAGGGTGACGGACACACGCACGACAGGCGGGCAAGAATCGGCGCCGGCCGGCACCCAGGTGTTCGGCGAATTGCTCGGGACGAGGGACATCCGCCAGGTCTTCGGCCAGACGCTGAAGGAGGTTGGGGAGCGCGACCCGCGCGTCATCGTCCTGGACTGTCAGACCGCTGTCCCGACCATGGCGATCACCTTCGCCCGCGCCTTCCCGGATCGGTTCATTGATCTGGCCGTGGCAGAGCAGAACGCCGTGAGCTTCGCCGCCGGATTGGCCCGCGTGGGCTTCACGCCCATCCTGCCCCTGTTTGCCTGCTTCGTGACCCGGCGCGCCTTGGATCAGATCTACACGCAGGTGGCGTATCCAGCCCTCAACGTCAAGGTGTGCGGGGTCTATGCCGGCCTCACCAGTCCGAATACCGGGGCCACCCACCAGATGCTTCAAGACGTGGCGATCATGCGCTCGCTGCCCCACATGGTGGTGATCGAGCCAGCCGACGCCATCGAATTGTCCCAAGCCCTCCCGGCTGCGGTGGCGCATCACGGCCCGGTGTATTTCCGCATGGTCCGAGGCGACCTGGGCGGTCCCTGCCCGCGCGTGTCGCCGGACGGATACGAGTTCCGGCTTGGCCGGGCGACCCTGCTGCGGGAAGGGCAGGACATCACCCTGATCGGTTCCGGCCTGATGGTCTCGCGGTGCGTGCAGGCGGCGGAGACGCTGGCGCGAGAAGGGATCTCGGCCGATGTCATCAACGTCTCGACGGTGAAGCCGCTGGACGACGCGTTGATCCTGGGGCGTGCCCGGCGGACGGGGGCCGTCGTGACCGCGGAGAATCACACCGTCCTCGGCGGATTGGGCGGAGCGGTGGCGGAGCTTCTCGGAGAGGCCTGCCCCGTCCCCCTTCGCCGAGTGGGCGTCCGCGATCGCTTCGGCGAGTCGGCGCCCCTGAAGGATCTCCTGCCGGAGTACGGCCTCACCGCCGAGGCCGTCGTGGATGCCGCCCGAGAGGCCCTGGCCGCCAAGTCTCAGCAGCATGGTCGGTAAAGCGGCGCGAAACGTCACGACGGATTCTGCACCGTGGAGGCCGCACGGCCGGGCGCTCCTCGATTTCCACAACGGAGACAGCTCTGCGGAAGTCGTGGTCCACGGAGACGATGGGGAAACGGAGGTGGTCCCGATCCGCGTCTTCTTCCGAGGGCCCTCGGAGTTCTCGGCGCTGGAAGAGGCCGCGCTCGATCTGTGCCGGGGCCGGGTGCTGGACGCCGGCGCCGGGGCCGGATGCCATAGCCTGGTGCTCCAGGAGCAGGAGCTTTCGGTCTGCGCCATCGACATCGCCCCCGAAGCGGTCGAGGTCATGCGGGCGCGGGGCGTGAAGGACGCACGTTGCGCGGACATCTTTCACTTCCAGGAGGGACCGTTCGACACGCTCTTGCTGATGATGAACGGCATCGGGGTGGTCGAGGATCTGGCCGGCCTGGATCGGTTCCTGGCGGATGCCTACCGGCTGCTCGCGCCCGATGGGCAGATGCTCCTCGACTCGTACGATCCCAACTGGAGCGACGATCCGGGTGAGGGGGCCCCGTCGGAAGCCCGCGGTCCCGCGGGCCGATACATCGGCGAGATGCGTTTTCGACTGGAGTACAAGGGCAAGAAGGGCCCGCCCCTGGCGTGGTTGTTCCTGGATTCGAAGCTCCTGGGCGAGCGAGCTATGAAGGCGAGCTGGTCCTGCGAGGTCATCTGGCAGGAAGAGGAGGGCCACTACCTGGCGCGGCTGACGCGTGCGGGCCCGTAGGGTGGCAAGCCATCCACGAGGGCGACTCCGACGCATTGACGCACCGGGAAGCGGTCACGAGCCTGGGACACACGAGGTCAACTCCGCGTCCGGGAGGGCCTCCTGCCGTGGCCCACAGGCCTTAGCCTTCTGCTGAACATGCCTGCCTGTCCGGCTGTATGATTCCGGTACGCACACCCCAAGGCAGAATACGTTGCCAATTTCAGCAAGTTATTTTGACGCAGACTGCGATTCTCAGGAACTTGTCTTACTTGGCAACGTCCCCTAGACGTCCAAAAACGGCCGGGTCCCCTAGACGTCCCCTAGACGGCGAGCTGAAGTCCATCGTCGCCAGCATCGAAGCCCAAATCGACACACTCACCGCCTACCGCAGATCGCTGATTCACGAATGCGTGACGGGCCAGCGGCGGGTGACGGAGGCGGACTTGCGCCGCGCGGGGGCGGGCGATGGCATTCGACCACCCCGCGCTGTGCAAATACATCAATAATGATGTTGACTTATTATGGACTTCACGGTAGAGTTCTATGAAACAACGGCGGGGACGTGCCCCGTGCGCGAGTTTCTCGATGAACTGAAGGCCAGCGACCCGGACGACTTCGCGGCGGTGGTCGCCGGTCTGGCCAAACTGCGGAACCGGCAGTATCACCGGGAGCCGCTGTCCAAGCCGCTCGGCGGCGGGCTGTTTGAACTGCGTCACGTGGGCAAGCTCAATACCCGCGTGATGTGGTTCTTCGTGAAGGGGCGCCGGATCGTCGCGGTGCACGGCATCCGCAACAAAGGCCAGGCCATCCCGGCTCGCGACATCGATACTGCGCGGGAACGAGTGCATGACTGGCGGAAAAGAGCAGAACGATGAAGAAAACCAATTTCGATCGTTACCTCGAAGAGCAGTTGCAGGATCCGGCGTTTGCCGCCCGCTTTGAGCACGCCGGCGAGGCATGGGATGTAGCGCTGCAAATTGCCGCCCTCCGCCAGCAGGCCGGGCTTTCCCAGAAGGACCTCGCGAAGCTCCTCAAGACCTCCCAGCAGCAGATCAGCCGGCTGGAGTCCCCCGGCTACGAAGGCCACTCCCTCAGTACCCTGCGCCGCGTCGCCGACGTTCTGAACGCCCGGGTCCGCGTCGTATTCGAATCCGAAACCAAGGGGACTGGAATGCACGTGGCCGAGGCCGCCGCGACGTACCGCGCCAAACGCGTCGGAACCAAGCGGACATGAACCGGAGACGGAACACCCTTCGCCAGCTTGTATCACGCCTGGTTGCCTTGCAGGCGAAAGCCCGCTCATTGGGCGTTTTCGCGAGTGATCGCGAGCTTCTTGATTGCCCGAACTGTGGACTGCAGGAGGACGTGACCTTTACCGGACAACTCAGAAAATGGGGTCAGGCAGTCCTATTGTGCTTATTGGTGCCCGCGAGTTCTGTACTGCCTGACCCAGGGTCGGGGGAGAGGAGTGTCAGGTGAGACGCCGCCAGATGGGGCGTTGGTCCTGGATCTCGAAGGTCACACGCCCTTCCCGGACGTGGGCGGACAGATGGGCTTTGACGGCGGCCGCATTGAGGAGGTAGGCGGCCGGATCCATCGGGGGGACGCCGAGGGCCCCGGCCGTGCTGCGGACGACCTCTTCGGTGCTGGCTGCGGGCCGCAGGGCGTCCAGGACGGTGGCTGCGGTGCGCTCGAGATTGGCCCGGTTCGCCTCGAGGAGCGGTCGCAGATCCTGCGTGGGCGGAAAGTGGGCCCCCACATACCAGTCCTTGCGAAGACCCGCCAGCCTTTCTAGTGTTTCTCGGTGTCCCAGCACGTCATAGCAGTACTGGATCGGATATCGTTCCAGGATCTCCGACGCCATCAGGGCATCCGCCAGGTAGGCAACCTCGGTCGTGGCGATGGCCACCTGATTTATGGAATGGCCCGCCGCTGGCAGCACCTCCAGCTCCACGCCGCACAAAGTAACCATCCTACCCAAGATGTGGGCCACCGGTGTTGGTGCGGCATGGAACCATTTGCTGTCAATGGCCTTGAACGGGGCGGCGCCGAAGAGGAAGAACGGCTCGAACTCGGTGTGCTGGATGAGGGCTGCTTCCACCGGCGGCGCATAGATCGGGACGCCGGTTCGCTTGAGGACGAAGGCGTTGCCCCCGCAGTGATCGGCATGGCCGTGCGTGTTGATCACCGAGGCCAGGCGGAGGCCGGCCTGTTCGACCGCCTGCACGGCCTTCCGGGCGGCGCTCTCATCCAGGCCGGTATCGATCAAGGCCGCCTGGCCGTCGCCAACGATTACGCCGATGTTCACCCGACCCGGCAGGTAGTGCGCGGGACCGGCGATATTCACGAGGTCCATTGGGCCTTCCTGGGTGAGGTTCCTCGAGGGCTTGGTGAGCGCGGCCGTCGGGCCTACGGGTAGGTCCCCCGTGACCCCTGTTACCGTGAGCCTTGAGAATCAACGCTTTGCAAGAGGGCCTCTACCTCGGTGCCGGTTCTGGTGCCGGTTGGATGAGGTTGACCGGCCTCCACCGCCGCCCGGAGGTCGGCCCGGGTGATATGCAGGTATCGCTCACTCATCTTGGTGGACGCATGGCGCAGCAGGCCCGACACCGCCACCAGGTTTGCCCCACCACGCAGGCGGCGAATGGCGAAGGCGTGTCTCAGGTCATGCTGCCTGAGATCTTCAATCCTAGCACGTCTGGCGGTCCTCAGAAAGACCCTGGTGGTGTAATCCACGGCGAAAGGCCGTCCGTTGGGCCAGCAAAAGACGTACGGGCCGTTGCGAGGCAGAGCCTTTAGGATCGCCAGCACCGCGTTGCTCAAGACGAGGTACTGTTTCTCGCCGGCCTTGGTCTCGGGCAGCTCGGCCACACCGTCAGCCCACAGGATCGCCGGCCACGTGAGGTCGCAGGCTTCGCCCGCCCTGGCCCCGGTCTCCAGCAGGAACCGGAAGTAAGGCTGGATGGCCGGCGGCTTCTGTGGGACGCTCCGGAAGAAGCGAAACTCCTCCTCGGGCGTCAGCTCTCGTGCCCGCTTGTTATTCACCGGCAGCGGCTCTACCCCCAAGAACGGGTTTCGGTCCAGCCTGTCAGCCTTCACCGCCTTGTGGAAGACAGCCTTGAGGTCTTGGAGGTAGTGGTTGATCGTGGCGGGCTTGCGGATGGTCTTCCGAATGCCCGGCGTCAGCTTGATCTTGAGCCGCTCCAGGTCCGCAGCTTTGATCGTCTTGGCCTCTACGTTTCCCAGGATGCCCACTAGGTCGGTCAGCCGACGCTCGATCTCATCCGCCGTCTTGACTTGGGATGCCCGGAGGGCCTCCAGATAGTCGGCCACGAGGTCTTTTAGCCGGGCGTCCCGCTGGCGCATGCTCTCGGGAAACTTTACCCCCTGCCGCACCTCGGTCTTGCGTCGGCGGAAGAGGTCCAGGGCCAGACTCTTGGCGCCGGCCTTCTCCCGATGCTCCCCGCCGTTCGCGTCGTACCACCTCGTCCACCACTCACCCCGCTTGCGTTGTGGGCCGACCGCTTCCCCGTGTGGCCGTGGCCGGAAAAAGATGCCTCGATCCTTCCCACCCTTGCGTGCCATGCTACCTCCCCGCCCGCTTGCGTGCGGGCCGCTTCCCCGTGCCCGGTTCGCCGTCCACCAATTCCCCGACCGTGACGTTAAGGGCCTCGGCCAGCCGGCGCAGCGTCGAAAGCCGAGGGTCGGTCTGTCCTAGCTCGAGCCGGGCCACCAGGACGTATCCGACGCCCGCTCGCTCGGCCAGGGCTCGCTGACTCAGTCCCCGCACTCCCCGCCACGCTCTCACCTGCTCGCCTATCGGTGTATGTGGCATGCTATCGAATAGTATAGCACAGGATCACACCCTGTCAAGGGGTATTCTGCGAAACAAGCCTACCGCAGACACCCGCATCTATCGGCCCACGTCAAAGCCGACGCCCCCTGTTGACGCGGCTCCCCCGGACTGATAGGCTCCGCGCAACAGGGGCTTGCTCCACTCAAGGAGGGCGCCGTTATGCAATCCGCCGCCTCCACTCCCCGCGCCACCGCTGTTGTACAGGCGAGGCCACGGGGTCCGGAGCCCCGTGGATGCCCTCTGGCCGGATTAGGCAGTCTGTATATCCCGGCCCGCAGATGAGCGCACCGAACCGGCAGAGGCGCGCAGGAAGAGAGGTTGCGGGATTCTCGCCACGAGCGCAGCGGAGGGTTATACAGACCCACGGCGTCTGCGTTTGCGGGTATATACAGACTGTATAATCACTGAGCCTCCCCCAATCAATTGCGCGAAATAAAAAAGGTAGGTCATTGATGGCAAGAAAAAAGACAACCGAAACGAAAAGACCGATAGAGTCCTACGAGCACAAAGGCAAGGAGCGGGTGAACAATCCGCCCGTCGGGCTGGTGACGCCCGACACCGACCCGGACGCGGGGGCGAAAAAGGTTTACGCCTACGACCCGCACCTCGACCCGCAATTGCAATGGGCGGGCAAGGTGGAGCACACCTCCTTTGAGATTCCAACCGTCTCGCTGCACGTCCATGAGCGCATTGACCCGCGCACGATCATCGAGGCCGTGCGCCGCGCCCCCGACCCTACCGCTGCCGTGCAAATGGCCTTGTTCCAGACGCCGCAGGAAAACCCGCCCCTGCGCGAGGCCATTGAGTTCTACCAGCACGCCCACGGCTGGTCAAACCGCCTGATCGCCGGCGACAGCCTGCTGGTGATGAACTCGCTGCTGGAAAAAGAGGGGATGGCGGGCAAGGTGCAGATGGTCTATCTCGACCCGCCCTACGGCATCAAGTACGGCTCCAACTTCCAGCCCTTCGTCAACAAGCGCGACGTGAAGGACGGCAGGGACGAAGACCTGACCGCCGAGCCGGAGCAGATCCGCGCCTTCCGCGACACCTGGGAACTGGGCATCCACTCCTACCTGACCTACCTGCGCGACCGCCTGTTGCTGGCTCGCGAACTGCTGACCGAATCCGGCAGCGTCTTTGTGCAGATCAGCGATGAGAATGTGCATCACGTCCGGGAATTGATGGATGAGGTGTTTGGGGTGGGGGATTTCATTGGCCATATCTGTTTCCAGAAGACTACAGGCCAGAGTTCCGAAACACTGAGCTCGGTCTTCGACTATCTGCTTTGGTACGGGAAGGATAAATCGACTTTAAAATACCGCCAAATATACAAACCGAAACTTCCAGGTGATGAGGGAGCCACCGAGTACAACAAGGTCGAACTTCCAGATGGTTCGATTCGTCAGGCGACAGATGATGAATTGGAGGATCCCAAGTCACTTCCTCAAGGCGCACGGTTATTCTCGACTTACTCGCTTTTTTCGGCTGGTGAGGGCAAAGATCAACTCTGGGAGTTTTCGTGGAAACACAGAGGCGAGACCATCATAGTCAGATGCCCTAGAGGCTACCACTTCAAGACTGGTAACGACGTCCTGAAGCTTGAGAAGCTGGCGCGAATGAATCGTCTTGTACCGAGCTCTGGTCAGCGCATTCTCATACGCTATTTCGACGATTTTCCTTGTACCCCGTTCTCCAATCTGTGGACAGATACGCGAGGAGAACCGGGAATGATGTATGTAGTTCAAACAGCGGCAAAGGTTATCCAACGCTGCCTCCTGATGACGACCGACCCCGGCGACTTGGTCTTTGACCCGACCTGCGGCTCCGGCACCACCGCCTATGTGGCCGAGCAGTGGGGCCGCCGCTGGATTACCTGCGACACCTCGCGCGTGGCGCTCACCTTGGCCAAACAACGTCTGATGACCGCCGATTTTGACTACTACGAGCTGGCCCACCCGAAAGAAGGCGTGGGCAGCGGCTTTGTTTACAAGACCGTGCCGCACGTCACCCTCAAGTCCATCGCCAACAACGAGCCGCCCGCCACCGAAACGCTCTACGACCAGCCAGTGGTGGACCGAAAGCGCAAGCGCGTCAGCGGCCCGTTCACCGTAGAGGCCGTGCCCGCCCCGGCGGTCAAATCGGTGGAGGAACTGCTGGAAGGCGCGCCGCACCCCGCCGATGTTTCCATTGCCCGTTCCGGCGAGACCCTGCGCCAAGGGGAATGGCGCGACGAACTGCTGCGCACCGGCATTCGCGGCAAGGCGGGCCAGCACATCCGCTTTGCCCGGCTGGAGCCGTTGCCCGGCTGCCGCTGGCTCCACGCCGACGGCGAGACGCGGCCCAGCGACGAAGGCAAGAACTCGGTGCGTGAGAAAGGCCCGGCCTACGCACCGCAGCGCATCGTCGTCTCCTTCGGCCCGGAGCACGCCCCGCTGGAACAGCGCCAGGTGGCCCAGGCCATCGAAGAGGCGCAAACCCTCGTGCCCAAGCCGAAACTCATCGTGTTCGCCGCCTTCCAGTTCGACCCGGAAGCGGCCAAGGACATTGACGAAACCAACTGGCCGGGCGTGACCCTGCTCAAGGCGCAGATGAACGCCGACCTGCTGACCGACGATCTAAAGAAGAAGCGCGCCAGCAACGAATCGTTCTGGCTCATCGGTCAGCCGGATGTGCGGCTGGAGCGCATCGCCAAAGGCGAGGACAAGGGCAAGTGGCGGGTCAGCGTGGAGGGATTCGACTATTACAACACCAGGACCGGCGGCATCGAATCGGGCGGCGCGGGTCAGATCGCCGTCTGGCTGCTGGATACCGACTATGACGGGCGCAGCCTCTATCCGCGCCAGGTGTTCTTCCCGATTGCCGGGGATGGCGAAGGCTGGGCGCGGCTGGCGAAGAACCTCAAGGCCGAGATTGACGAGGAGTTGATCGAAGCCTATCGGGGCACGGTCTCGCTGCCCTTTGCGGCGGGCGCGCACAAGCGCATCGCCGTCAAGATTGTGGACGACCGGGGCATCGAGAGCCTGAAAGTGCTGGGGGTGGAATGATGGCGAAAACGACCATAGACCGCCTCATCATCAATTCACCTTACGCGGTGCCGGAACGCCACTGGCGCTACGAGCGCAAAACGCGCGGCTTCGATCTGGTGGAGGGCCGCCGTCCGGCGGGCTATGTGGTGGCGTCGGGCGATTCAATAGCCTTCGACGATCCCGGCATCTTTGTGGAAATCCCGCTGGTGAACCAGATTCGCCCGCGCGTTGAAACGTGGCGCGAGGCGGGCTATCCGGGCGTAAGCAGTATCACCAAGCGCCTGCTGGAGCACTGGCGCGATCCGGAGGAGCGCAGAGAGGACCGGCGGTTGTTCTTCTGCCAGTTGGAGGCGGTGGAGACGCTGATCTGGCTGACCGAAGCACCCGCCGCCGAACGGGTGGGCATTGACATCCCCGGCGACGGCGGGGCCTTTATGCGCCAGTGCTGCAAGATGGCGACGGGCTCCGGCAAGACCATCGTGATGGCGATGGCGATTGCCTGGCACATCCTGAACAAGGTGGCCTATCCGCAGGACGCCCGTTTCGCCAAGAATGTTTTGGTGATGGCGCCGGGGCTGACGGTGAAGAACCGTCTGGCCGTGCTGAAACCGGCGGCGGCGGGCAACTATTACGAAGAGTTCAACATCGTGCCCTCGGCCCTGCTGGACAAACTGCGGCAGGGCAAGGTGCTGGTGCGCAACTGGCACGTTCTGGCCTGGGACAGCGAGGAGCAGGTCAAGAAACGGCGCGGCGTGGACAAGCGCGGCGTCAAGAGCGACGAAGCCTACACCCGCGAGGTACTGGGCGAGATGGCGGGTGCCCGGAACCTGCTGGTGATCAACGACGAGGCGCACCACGCCTGGCGGGTCAACTGGGAGGCCGAGGGCAAATACCTGCGCAGCCGGGATATGAAAGACAGCGCCGAAGAGGCCACGGTCTGGATTGGAGGTCTGGACCGGCTGCACCGTTCGCGGGGCATCCTCACCTGCTACGACTTTTCCGCCACGCCCTTCACACCATCGGGCAAGAAGAGCAGCGAGGAGGCGCTCTTCGGCTGGATCGTCAGCGACTTTGGGCTGAACGACGCTATCGAATCGGGCCTAGTCAAGACCCCGCGCGTGGTGGTGCGCGACGACGCTGTGCCCGACGCCAAAACCTACAAATCGCGCCTGTACCACATCTACAACGACCCGGACGTGAAGGACGACCTCAACCGCAAGGCCGAGCCGGAAGAGCCGCTGCCCGACCTGGTGCTGAACGCCTATTACCTGCTGGGCTACGACTGGCGCGAGGCGTGGAAGGCGTGGAATGAAGCCCATCTGCCCACCCCGCCGGTGATGATCACCGTCTGCAACCGCACCGAGACGGCGGCGCGGGTCAAGCACGCCTTCGACTCCCGGCGCATTCACATTGACGAACTGTGCGACCCGGAGCGCATCCTGCACATCGACTCCAAGGTGCTGAAGGAGGCGGAAGAGCGCGATGAGCCGGTTGCACCGCTGGAGACGGCGGAAGCGGACGCTGAGACCGAAGAAGCCGAAGCGCCAGCGGAGCGCAAGCTGACCAAAGCCGAACAGGCCGAACTGCTGCGCCGGACGGTGGACACGGTGGGCAAGGCCGGGCAGCCGGGGGCGGGCATCCAGAAGGTGATTTCCGTGGGGATGCTCTCCGAGGGCTGGGACGCCAAGACGGTGACGCACATTATGGGCCTGCGCGCCTTTACCAGCCAGTTGTTGTGCGAGCAGGTGGTGGGGCGCGGCCTGCGGCGGACATCTTACGAAGTCAATCCGGAGACAGGGCTGTTCGAGCCGGAATATGTCAACATCTTTGGCGTGCCCTTTACCTTCCTGCCCCACGAAGGGGGCGAGGACGGGCCGCCTCCGCCACCCACGCCCAAGACCGCTGTCGAACCGGACCCGGCCAAGGCGGAATCTGAAATCCGTTGGCCCAACGTGGTACGCATCGAGCGCGTCTTTCAGCCAACGCTGACGCTGGATTGGGCCAAGGCGCGTGCGCTGCAACTGGACGCCGCGCAGACGGCGCAGGTGGCGGAAATGGCCCCGGTGCTGGAAGGCAAACCGGACGTGAGCCAGATCAGCCGCATCGAATTGGAGCGGTTGGCGCGGGAGTTCCGTACCCAGCGCATCATCTTCGAGACGGCGCGGGACGTGTTCGACCAGATGAAGCACACCTGGCAGGGCAGCCGCGAAGTCTTGCTGGCCCAGTTGGTGCGCATCGTGGAGCAGTTCATCCGCTCGGACAAGATCGCCATTTCCCCGCCGCTGTTTTATCAGAATGAGCTGCGCCGTCGGCTGATCATCACCCTCAATATGTCGCGGGTGGTGCAGCACGTCTGGGAGGCGGTGCGGCAGGATAACACCGAACGGCTGACGCCGGTGTTCGACCGTGACCATCCCATCCGCGCCACAGGCGAAATGCGCACCTGGTATACCGGCAAGCCGTGCGAGCGGACAAAGAAATCGCACATCAACGTCTGCGTCTATGACAGCGCCTGGGAAGCGTCGGACGCCTTTGTGCTGGACGACAGCGAGCACGTCGCCGCCTGGGCCAAGAACGATCACCTGGGGTTTGAGGTTCTCTACGTTTATCGCGGCGTAGTGCGCAAATACCGGCCCGACTTCCTGGTGCGGCTGACTAATGGCGAAATGCTCGTCCTGGAGACCAAAGGGCAGGACACGGAGCAGGATAAGGTTAAACGGCGTTATCTGGAGGAATGGGCGCAGGCGGTAAACGCCCACGGGGGCTTTGGGCGCTGGCGTTGTGCGGTGGCGAAAGCGCCGGGCGAGATTCGGGATATTCTGATACGGAACACCGCTGGCCGGGAGGCTAACAACGGGTTCCAGCCGACGTTGCTCCGCTGCGCTCCGCGACGCGGCTGAACCCGACCGTTGCCCTCTTGCCCCACCTGGAGCACTGGTTCCACTGGCCTCGTGGGTGCCAAACCACTCCGCAACCTGCGCGACAAGGTGGCCGACCATGTGGACGAATTCATCACCGCCTACCTCGAAAGAATCCCAAGCCATAGCTCACACCAATCGAGGTTCCTGCCCACGCGCCGTCATGCCGGATGCAACGGCCACGCATCCGGCTCGCCGGCGCTGCCCGTCGGGCACTCGGTCGCCCGCTCCGTACTCCGTCGTTGCTCGGTAGATCGGACGCGATACCGGCTGTGGTGAGGAACCCTTCGGACTCTTGCCCCCGCCCGCCCCTCCAGGCCCCCCGACCCCCTCACGCCGTCCGGTTCCCCCCCTGGCCGCGCCGCCCCACACCCCCCGGGCCTCCCCCCCCTCCCGTTGCGCTCGCCTCTATGGTGGGTCCCTGCCCACTTCGTCTTGCGCACGAGCGGTAGGCTCACTTGTGGGTGGCGCTCTCTAGGGGGGGGAACCTTCATCGGTGGGACCCCCCATCGCCCCCACCTCGCGGCGCTCGGGCGTCTCCGGGCCTTCCGCGCCACCGCCCCGTGGGCTCCCCCACCTCGCGGTCGCACCGTTTGTCAACCGTGCGCCGCTCCAGCCAGGACTGTCACCACCGCGCCTCCGGGTGGGCCGCTCGCCATGCCTTGAACCAGGTGTCAGCATCCGGGTGGTCACGGAAGATGTCCATGATGTCGTCATACAGGGCCTTGACGTTCGCCTCGGGCCAGACCGCTTCGTCCATCCCCGCCCAGGTGTCCAGCAGCAACGATAGCCTCCCTTGCGGTCCAGGCGGATATGCCTTCGGTGGCGGGGGAAACAGACCAGCCAGCGCCTCCATCGGTTCCCTATTGTGTCCTGATGTGGCACAGGTCGCGGGGGTTGGTGGATCAGCCGGGGCCACCGGACGGGCCACGCGTGCGGTCGGTTTTCCCGCGTCAAGCTGTCTTGCCAGGTCTAAGAGTCGTCCCATAGGTCCCCCTCTGTGGGTCGGTGTGGGTTACGAATTAAACGAATTAAACGAAGAAACCCCCCCAGCCAGGGACTTAGTTCGTTTAATTCGTTTCTTTCGTAACATGCTGTGCCGCTACCCACCGGGTCGCCGGTCGCCCGGTTTCGCCCGGATCACGCAACGGATGGATCAGCGCCAGGGCAACGAGGGATTGGAGGGCCATTGCCAGGCGACCGCCCTTCACGTTGCGCCCGAAGACATGGTGCAGCTCGGTCTGAGTCAGCCCCCGTTCACCCGCCTGCCGGATGCCCGCTAACGCTTGATCGGCCACCGAATCGCCCAGCCGGTCTCCGAAGATGTACCGAACCGACTCCTCCACGTAGTCCCACAGCGCCAGCGCCGCCAGCAGGTGTGGCTTACGAATTACGAAAGAACCATCCAGCAAGGCGTACACGCAGGCCAGGCGCATGGTCTGCGCCTCGGCCCGCCCCAGGATGGCCCCCACCAGCCCAGGGCGTCCCTCGCTCAAAGGGCGGTACACCTGCCGCCACAGCACCGTGGCCTCTTCGTCGCGACGGATCTCCTGCACTGTCCGCCCGAAGTCCACAGCCTTGGTCAGCCGGTCGGCCAAGGGACGCACCACCCCTTCGGGGACTGGCTCCCCGTCCGGGAGGAATTTCGACCGTTGCACCGCGAACCAGAGGAACCGGTTTGCCCACCCGTTCGCCGTCTCGGTCTCGGTCAAGTGCCGTAGCAATTCCTCTTGCGTGATATGACCAACCACGGAGATATGGGCTCCCGTCGCTCTCGTGGGGCACGTTTTGGTCAGCGGGGCCAGGACGTCGGCCCCGTCCCAGGCTTGACGCATGATGGGACTCAGGATATTCCCCTCCCTGGTACCGACCTTCAAGACCTGCGCGAATTCACTCTCCAAGACGAAGAGCCGCTTGTCTTCCACGCCAGGATCAGCTAGCACTTCTACCGTCTGCCCGGTCGGCTTGCCCTTCTCGCGCAGTTGCTCCGTCTTGTAAGTTGCGTCCCGCACCGCATAGATCAGGCCCTCGCCGCTCGACAGGCCCCCGGCCTTGACGCAGTTTTTCGCCCACGATTCGTCGGCCAGGCTGCACAGGTAGCGTGGTGAAGACCAGGCCTGGCCTTTGCGTCCCGCCGACGTTGGCCCGACCAAGACCGCAAATAGGTTCAGGCCGTGCCGAGTTGACTCCACGGTGAAGTGGGGGCCTCGTCCCACCATGTTTCCAAAGGCCGCCAGTAGGTGCACCAGGATGCCCACGGGGTCGGCTTCTGACCAGGGCTGCACCGCCCGCACGATCTCACCCGCCAGCCCGTGGAGAGCCGCATCCGCCAGAACGGGCCAGGGGGTCGGCGCGTCGGCAGTCTTGGACTTTCCTGCCATGCTTAGAAGGTCCAGCCCTTCCCGTAGGTCGGCAACGAGAGCATCCAGGTCCGTGCCGTCACCTGTAATCCCTTCAACCGCCCGACCGCAAAGATCACGTAACCCGCGAAGGCTCGCCGTGTGCTTGACGATATTCGCATGGTGGACCACGTTCGCAGCCGTCGGGGTCTTCTCGACCAAATCAACTAGGTACACGCTACCGATTGCCTCAGCCTTTCCGGGCCGCCCCAGCTCCTCGTACACCGTCGTCAGGTCCACGGCTATGCCCCGGGCCACGAGGGATTGAATCGCGCCGAAGATCACGGCGTGCGCGTCGGTGAAGAAGTCTCGGACCGTGAGCATGGTTGTCGCCACACGCACAGCCTCGGAGTCTTGCAGGCATGCACCCAAGACCGAGACTTCGGCTTCGACAGAGTGGGGGGCTATCGTCGCCGTCTTCATGCCCCACCCCCTTCCGCCTCTCGGTCAGCCTGCCGCCGCTCTTGGTGACGGGCAAGCCAGCGGTCCAGCGCCGCCGTCAAGAGGTCGAGGGTCTTCATCGCTCCACCCCCTCCCCGTCACCGGGATTCTCGGGGGCCACGAGTGGGCGCAAGGCGGGGCGTGCCACAAACAGCTTCAGCAACTCAGAGCGTTTCAGTCTGACGCTCCGGCCGATCCGATAGGAAGGGATTTCACGGCGGGAAATCTTTGAGTAGATGGTCGCCTTGGTCCAGCCGGTGATGATGGTGGCTTCGTCAATGTTGCAGTAATCGTGCTGCATGGTGCCGGCCTCTGGGCCGGGCGGAGATACAAAAAAACCGCCGCGAGCCCCTCATGGGGTAACCTCACGACGGCACCTGACTCCGCCACCAGCCTGAAGCTGGCTAACCGCTATGCTGTCCGGCCTCTCGACCGTCAAGCACGGCTGTGGACGACTTCAGCCTTGACTGTCCTGCGGCTTCTACAGGGTATTAGGAAACTCTCGGACCACTTCCTCCCGCAGTCCCCTGCGGGGCTTTCACCTCCCCCACCTATTCACGTTTCCGCCATCCACCAGGGCCTCGATCCGCTGACGCTGCCCTGCGTTGAGTCGCGCCAGCGCTTGGAAAACCTGCGGCGGAACATCACGGCCTATCATCTCGTATGGGTTACGGCTCTCGTATGGCCTCTTGCCCGTAAGGAACGCATAGACCACGGCGAACGGGTCTTTACTCGTTTGTGGTGGTGTTCGCGTCCGCATGTTCTATATGTACAACCCGACACACACTCCGTCAAGCACAAAACCACCCGGAGCATACCGCCGCCCACTTGTGGCGTTTTCGAGGGTCGCAAGAGTGACGAAGCCAGTCCCTCCTCAGCCCCCCCGCTTCCCGGCTCCGGAGGGGTAGAGTTTCCTCGCCAGGCTCTCCAGCGCATAATCGCTCCCCCCGGCTCCCCTGACAGCTCCCCTCTGTGACGCCAACACCTCCGCGACCGTCAGGGACCGCGCGCGGTCTACCGTGTCCAGCGCCTCGCTTGTCGTCCAAAGCCGATTCATCCCCGGCAGGTAGTGGAGCGCCTCAGCGTATTGACTCCGCGTCCTCCGCCAGGCCGGCTTGTTCTGCGGGGACCGCCCCAGGTAGGCCATGATTTCCCTGCGCCCGTTCAGCCTCACCCTGCTCCTCCAGGCGTTTCGCCGTTTCGATGCCGGGGTGTACTAGGCCGTGTCCCCGACCGGGCGGTGACCTTCGGGGGGGTCCCCCCGGTCGGTCTCCCTGCCCTTGTACCCTTGTACCATCAGCTTGTATGCTTGTGAACTGGTGCCGGTTCTGGTGCCGGTTGAGCAAGGTACACGGTCGAATACCATCAAAGTCAGTCTAAGTGGTCCAGATAGACGGAAGCCCGCGAAGCCAAAGGCCCCACGGGCTATTTCGTTGATTTCGTTGTGGCTCTCGGGGCAGGCCGATTACCCCGGTTCTACGGGTAGGTCCCCCGCAGGCGGTGCCCGTCCGTCACGCGTTTCACGGCGATCATCAGCGCAGCCGTGCGAAGGTCCGTCCGGTGCTGTTCGGCGACCGCGTGGACGCGCTGGAAAGCGGCACTCATAATCTCGCGCAGGCGCAAGTTGATTTCCCGCTCGGTCCAGAAATAGAACTGGAGGTCCTGGACCCACTCGAAGTAGGAGACGGTCACGCCCCCGGCGTTGGCCAGGATGTCGGGGATGACCAGGACGCCGAGTTCGCGCAGGATCATGTCGGCCATGGGTGTGGTGGGCGCGTTGGCCCCCTCGGCCATGATCCGCGCGCGGATCCTGTGAGCGTTGGCCTCGGTGATCTGACCCGAAACGGCGGCAGGGACCAGGATCTCACAGGGGACCTCGAGCAGCTCCGTATTCTCGATCCGGTCGCCCTCCGGACAGTCCTCCAGCCGCCCGCCCCCTGCCACGTGGGCGACCAACCGATCCAGGTCCAACCCATCGGGCTGGTAGCGCCCGCCGCGCGATCCGGTTACCGCGACGACCCGGCAGCCCTCCTGCTTGAGCTGGTGCGCCACCGTCCGTCCTACGTTGCCAAACCCCTGGACGGCAACGCGGGCCCCCTCCAAAGTGAGGCCGAGGAGCTTGGCCGCCTCCACGGCGACGTAGTAGACCCCGCGTCCGGTCGCCTGCCCTCGCCCTAGGGAGCCACCGAGGAGCAGCGGCTTCCCCGTGACCACGCCCGGGACCGTCACCCCACGCTGCATGCTATAGGTATCCATGATCCAGGCCATGATCTGCTCGTCCGTCCCTAAGTCGGGGGCGAGGATGTCCATGTCCGGCCCGATGATCAGGAAGATCTCGCTGGTGTAACGCCGCGTCATCCGCTCCAGCTCTCCGCGCGACATGGCGCGGGGGTCACAGGGAATGCCGCCCTTGGCCCCGCCGTAGGGCAGGCCCATGAGCGCGCACTTCCAGGTCATGAGCATGGCGAGGGCCGTGATCTCGTCCAGCGTGACATCGGGGTGATATCGGATGCCCCCCTTGAAGGGGCCCAGCGTGTTGTTGTGCTGGACGCGGTATCCGGTGAAGACCTTGAGCCCGCCGTCGTCCATCATCGTCGGCACGGATACGATGAGGGAACGATCGCAGGCGAGCATACGCCGGCGTAACCCGTCGTCGAGGCCGAGTCGCTCGGCTGCAGCCTCGAACTGGGTCAGGACATTGGGGAGCGAGTTGACGGTGACCATGGGTCAACCCTCTGGACTGCGCGGAGGTTTACTTGCCTTCATGCCCGCATCTCTTGCGGCAGCCTGGCGCGCCTCGTCGTAGATCACGTGGATCGGGACGCCCGCGGCCTGGGCCAGTCGCCGGCAATCCTCGTATTCGGGCGAAAGGATCGTTATGCAGTCGCCGGACCAGCCCCGCTTCACATGCACGGGTCCGTGTGTCGTGCTCACGGTGATGATGTCCCGAGGCAGTTTCCACCGCGTGGCGGTGTGCGCCCGGACCCCGAAGGTGGTGCTGTGGGTCAGCACGAGAGCGGCGCACCGGTCGGCCACGGCGGCATCGGCCAGGACCGTGAGGGTGGTCCCCGGCCGGGACTTCTTCATGCTGACGGGCGAGAGGAAGACATCCAGGGCGCCGGCCTCGAAAAGGCGATCCATGAGGGGCTCGAAGAACTGCGGGTTCATGTCGTCAATGGTAGCCTCGAGGACGGTGATCTGGTCGCGATCCAGACCTCCCGCTACCTCGCCGATCATGAGGCGGAGGAGATTGGGCTGCTCCTTGAGATCGCGGCCTCCTGCACCATAGGCCACGCGCTGGATGGTCATGGACGGCATGGGCCCGTAGCCACTTGCCAGCGTGGTGAGGATCGCTGCCCCCGTGGGAGTGGTCAGTTCGACTTGGATCTCACTCCCATAGGCAGGGACGCCGGCGAGAAGCGCGGCCGTGCCGGGCGCCGGGACAGGCATCTTTCCGTGGGCTGCCTGGATGAATCCCCCGCCCAGGTTGATGGGCGAGACGCGAATCCGCTCAAGGCTGAGGTGACGGATCCCCCAGGCCGCACCGACGACATCGGCCATGGCATCCAGGGCCCCTACCTCGTGGAAGTGGATGCGATCGGGTGTGACGCCGTGAGCCGCCGCCTCGGCCTCGGCCAGGCGATGGAAGATCCGCTTGGCGTCGGCGCGGACTGGCTCCGGGATGTCGGCGCGGTCGAGGATCGTTTCGATATCCGGGAGGTGGCGGTGCGGGTGACCCTGCTCATCGGTCCGGACGTAGACACGAGTCCCCACGAAGGCGCCGCGCTTCACCTGCTCTGCACTGAGGTGAATGCCCGAGACGCCGAGCCCGGAAATGGCCGCCTGCAACTCTTCCACCTTCAGGCCGGCATCCACCAGGGCGCCGAGGATCATGTCGCCGCTCACGCCGCTGAAACAGTCGAAATAGCCGATGCGCATTCTCTAAGCCCCTACCGTTTGGGCGTTCTTGTTCCCGAATTACGGAGACGAGCGCGTCCCTGTCGCCACCCAGCGGGTGCCCGGAGTTCGCTGTCGGGGGACGGCTCATGGCTCATGGCTGATGGCTCATGTGGGTGGTCTTGGTGCGTGATGCTCTGGTTCGTCGCTGTCCCTGTCGGATCTCGCTGTCGGCAAGAGCGTTGATCCGATGCGCCAGGACGCCCGCGCCAAAGCCATTGTCGATGTTGACGACGGCGACCCCCGCCGCACAGGAGTTCAGCATGGTGAGCAGGGCCGCCAGACCCTGGAAGCTCGCGCCATAGCCGACGCTGGTCGGGACCGCGATCACCGGCTTGGACACCAGGCCGCCCACCACGGAGGGAAGCACGCCATCCATGCCGGCGACCACGACAAGGACGTGCGCGGCATCCAGGGCTGCCCGCTTGTCCAGGATCCGGTGAAGTCCTGCTACCCCCACGTCATACAATGTCTCGACCCGGCTCCCCAGAATGTCAGCGGTCACTGCGGCCTCCTCGGCGACGGGGATGTCGGATGTCCCGGCGGAGAGGACCAGGACATGGCCAATCGGCGGAGTGGGAGGGGAGGGCTTGACCACGATGGCCCGGCTCAGGGGATGGTACTTCGCCCGGGGCTCTGCGGCCTTGATGGCCTTGAACATCTCTGGCGTGGCGCGCGTGGCCAGGAGGGTGCCGTGCCGCTCGAGGCATCGCCGGGCGATCGTCACCGCCTGCGCAACCGTCTTTCCCTCGCAGAAGATGACCTCGGGGAACCCCTGGCGGATGGCCCGATGGCTGTCCATCTGGGCAAAGCCGAGGTCCTCGTAGGGCATATGGCGGAGCTGTTCCATGGCCCTTTCGGGCGTCAGTGTGCCAGTGCGAACGAGTTTCAGCAGCTTCAGCAGCTCTTCCCGATTCATGGTTTCCTGTTCGTGTTGGGTGTTAATCCTGATCCGAGAAAAACCTTGAACCGCCATGACGCCAAGGCCGCCATGGATGGCATGTTCGGAACCTTCCAATCCAGAACACGAGAACCGGTTCTTGAGGCCTTCAGAAGTTCCGTTTGTCTTCCCCAATAAGGCCTTCTGGCCTTGGCGTTCTTGGCGCCTTGGCGGTTAATAATTTCGGATTGGGGTTAATTGGCCCGGATCGTGGCAAAACAAACTACCACGAAAGTCACTGTGGGCCAATGCCTTTCGAGTAATCCGGTTCGGTACCAAACAACGGCGTAGCGGGTACCTGCGCAGCCCCCATCCCTCGCAAGAAGCGCTTGCGTCGAGTTTCCGCTTGACACGAAGCAAGGCGGTGGTACCGTTCGAAACAAGTTGACCCCTCGACTACCCTCACCTGCCCGTATGCGCGGAACAACATCCGCGAGAGGTACACAGGGACGCTCCGTCTTCTTGAAGACTCCCTCGGCCTGCGTTGGCTATCGCGCCGGATCGTGCATGCGCTGGAGAATGTCGATGAGAGCAACCTGTGGATGAACCTGCGGCAAGAACTTTTCCGAGACAGGAGCCTTCGATGAAACCTAAGGCGATTGTGGATCCGCATCCGAGGACGCTGGAGCTACTGTTCAACAGGGAAGACCTCAAGCGCCTGAAGTCCCTGGTGACCATGACCGTCTGGGAGGGGAGCCGGATGCCTTCCGACATGGCGGAAAAGCATCTGCCGGAGGCGTCCGTGATCATCGGGCAGACTGATCTCCCCCGAGAGCGTCTGGAGCGCGCAAAGAAGTTGAAGGCCATCATCAATGTCGAGGGCAACTTTCAACCCAATATTGATTACGAGTACTGCTTCGAGCGAGGGATCCACGTGTTAGGCGTGGGCGGGGCCTTTGGACAGGCGGTCGCCGAGATGGCACTGGGCTTTGCCATGGCGCTTGCCCGCGGGATTCCGGAAGGCGACCGGCTGTTCCGGGAAGGGAAGGAGGTCTATGGCAGGTTTTCCAACCAGGCCTCGTTCTTGATCTCAGGCGCGGAGGTCGGTTTCATCGGTTTCGGAAACCTGGGCCGGGCGTTGCTCAAGCTCCTCCCGCCATTTCACTGCAGGATCCGGGTCTACGACCCGTGGTTGCCGGCCCGCTGGCTTGCCGAGTTCGGCATGGTTCCCTCGTCTCTGGAAGAGGTCCTGGCCTCCTCGCAAATCGTGTTCATCCTGGCTGGCGCCACCGAAGATAACAGGGGGATACTTAACAAGCGCACGTTGAACCTGATGAAGAAGGGCGCCTGCCTGGTACTGGTAAGCAGGGCGTCTCTGGTGAATTTCGAGGCCTTGACCGACAAGCTGGCCAAGGGCGATATCCGAGCGGCGGTGGACGTTTTCCCGGAGGAGCCCTTCGCGAAGGATCATCCGATCCGCAAGCTCGACAACGTCATCCTGTCGGCCCACCGAGCGGGGGGTCTCTCTGCCGCTTATCGGCTGATGGGAGAGATGATCGTGGACGACCTCACCCAAATCCTGAACGGCCTGCCGCCGCTCCGGCTGCAAGGGGCGGAGCGAGAGACCGTGGCCCGCTTCCGGAGCATGCCGGTCAGGAAGTAAGGGTCAACACCGGTCTGGACAGGATGGACATTCTTGCGGCGGGATTGACGGCCATCGGGCTTGCGGCGTGTGCGGGACTCCGGGCGTTCCTCCCCATCTTCGGGGTGGGGTTGGCGGCGCGCCTCCTCGGTTGGCCGCTGCCGTCCGGCCTGGACACGCTTGCCTCGGACACCGCCCTCCTCATGTTTGGGATCGCCACGCTCGTAGAACTTGCGGCCGACAAGATTCCGGTGGTGGATAACATCCTCGATGCGATTCACACGGTAATCGGGCCCGTCCTGGGAATCCTGGCTGCTTACATCCCATTCTCGAATCTTCCACTGCCGTACGCCCTTGCGCTGGCCATCATGACCGGCGCCACCGTGGCAGGGGGCGTTCACGCCCTGGCGGCGACCAGCCGAATCAAGAGTTCCGTGCTCACGGTCGGCATTGCGAATCCTGTCTTGAGCGTGATCGAGGATATACTGGCGATCAGTACCTTGGTGGTCACGATCCTTGCCCCTGTGCTGGTGCTGTTGGTATTCGCAGGAGTGATCTTCTTGATATTGCGCCGACGCCGGACTCGAGCCCTGGCCTGATCGAACCCAGTTCGCGCCTAAGCCCCCCCTTGGTGCGTAGGGGTCCGAGATCGTTCTGAACGTATTGGAGGATCATATGGGTGAGAATGCGGAAAGCGCGGAGACAGTGACGCCAGGGCAGATCCGGGCTATGATTCGCGGCGGGAAGTGGCGGAAGCCGACGGCGGGGTTAGCACCGGGGTATGTGCAGGCGAACCTGATGGTCCTGCCGCGCGAGCTTGCCAAGGGGTGATCTCATGCAGATCGATCTGAACTCCGACATGGGCGAATCGTACGGTGCCTACACCATCGGCGCGGACGAGGAAGTGCTGCGGTGGGTGACCTCGGCCAACGTGGCCTGCGGCTGGCACGGAGGGGATCCTTCGGTCATGCGGCGGACGATCCAGCGGGCCAAGGAACTTGGCGTGCGCGTGGGGGCGCATCCCAGCTACCCGGACCTCCTGGGCTTCGGTCGCCGGGTGATGCAGATCACCCGCGAGGAGGCGCGGGACTACATCCTGTATCAGATCGGGGCCCTGCGCGCCTTCGCGGAGGCCCTCGGGGTCAGGCTCCAGCATGTGAAGCCGCACGGGGCCATGTACAACGCCGCGGTCAAGGATCAGGAGCTGAGCCTGGGCATCGCCGAGGGCGTGGCCGACGCGGGCGGGGATCTCATCCTCGTCGGGCTGCCTGGATCAGAGCTGATCAAGGCCGGAGAGGAGGTTGGCCTGCGCGTGGCGCGTGAGGCCTTCAGCGATCGCGCCTACAACGAAGACGGGACACTGGTCTCACGAAAGATCGCGGGCTCGCTCATCACCGATCCGGAGGCGGTGGCCGAGCGGGTCTTCGGCTTCACCCGCGGCACGGTGAAGGCCATCACGGGGAAAGAGATCCGGATCGAGGCGGATACGATCTGCCTGCACGGGGATACCCCGGAGGCGGGCGCCATCGCCCGGCGCGTTCGGGAGCGTCTGGAGGCGGCCGGAATCGCTCCCCGGGCGCTCGGAGAGTTCGTGAGGTGACGGTGGGGCGAGAACCCCTGGGAGGCCCAGGGGTTCTCGCTTCACACGGGAAGGTCCGGCAAGGCCCCCTGGGCTTCTCCCAGGGAACCAACGCCGCAGGAGAATGGCACCCATGGTTCCACGGTACGTCCCGGCGGGAGAGCGGGGACTGGTTGTTGAGTTCGAGAACGCGGTGAGCATCGAGATCAACGACCAGGTGCGCGCGCTGGCCATCGGGCTGGAGGCTGCCCACATCCCGGGACTGATCGAGGTCGTCCCCACCTACCGATCCCTGGCGGTCGAGTACGATCCGACGGCGATGTCCTTCGAGGAGGCAGAGCGCCGGGTTCGGGAGGTTGCAGCCACGCTCGACCCCGCGGCGTTGCCGCCGCCCAAGCGCGTGGAGATCCCGACCGTGTACGGAGGGGCCTACGGACCGGACCTTCCCTTCGTGGCCCAACACGCAGGCCTCGGCGAGGCCGAGGTGATCCGCTTGCATAGCGGGACGGTGTATCACGTGTACATGATCGGGTTCAGTGCAGGCTTCGCGTATCTCGGCGGTCTCCCCGAACGGTTGCACACGCCGCGGCTGCCGTCACCGCGGATCAAGGTGCCCAAGGGATCGGTGGCGATCGGCGGCAGCCAGACCGGCGCCTACCCGGCCGAAACTCCCGGCGGCTGGCGGATCATCGGCAGGACGTACCTGAACCTGTTCGATCCCGCCAAAGAAATCCCCACGCCGATGCAGCCCGGAGACACGGTGCAGTTCGTGCCGATCACGGAAGACGAATATCTCGCGGCGAGCCGAGAGGGGAGAGCCGGGAGCCGAGAACTGCGAGCTGAGAACCGAGAGCCGAGGGATGATTGACGTCAATCGGCAAGACTCTCGGCTCTCGGCTCACGGCTCTCAAGTCTCGATTGAGGTGCTGCGTCCGGGGCTCCTGACCACGGTGCAGGACCGGGGGCGGTTCGGGTACCAAAAATTCGGTGTCCCCGTGAGCGGTGCCGTGGACGAGATCGCCCTGCGGGTCGCGAACATGCTCGTCGGCAATCCTCAAGGAGCCGCGGCGCTCGAGGCGACGGTGCTGGGCCCGCAGCTCCGCTTCCTGACGGACACGGTGGTCGCGCTCACCGGGGCTGTGGTCGAAGCGGACCTGGACGGGAAACCCGTCCCCTGGTACGAATCCTTCCGCGTCCGCCCCCGGCAGGTCCTGCACATCCGGAAGTGCCCGCGGGGCCTGCGGGCCTACCTGGCAATTGCGGGTGGCATTGACGTCCCCGTCCTCCTTGGGAGCCGGTCCACCTGCCTGATTGCGAGCTTCGGCGGGTTTCGGGGCCGGGCGCTGGCGGCGGGAGACGTGCTGGCGGTGGGTCCGCCGTCGGCGCCGCTCCCGGAGCTCACCGGGCGAGAGGCGCCGTCCCCATGGCGGCCGCGGCACGAATCGCGGGTGACGGTGCGCGTGATCCTGGGGCCGCAGGACGACGCGTTTGCCGAGGAAGGCATCCGCACCTTCCTGGAATCCGGATACCGGGTCACCCCGAACTCGGATCGCATGGGCTACCGGCTGGACGGGCCGGTGATCCGACACCAGGGATCGCCGGACATCATCTCGGACTGGATCCCGCTCGGAGGCGTTCAGGTCCCGGGTGATGGCAAGCCGATTATCCTGCTGGCGGATCGGCAGACCACGGGCGGTTACACCAAGATCGCCACGGTCATCCGGCCGGACCTCAGCCTGGTGGCCCAGCTGCGGCCGGGGGACACGCTCGCTTTTCAAGCCGTGTCCGTCGTGGAGGCTCAGGCAATTGCGTGCAAGATCGAAGCGGACCTCCTGGCGCTTCCCGACCATCTCGTCACTGCCGAGAGCTGGACCTATGCTGCCGAGCTGGGCGAAGTTCCCGGGGGGATCTCGCTCGCTCTGCAGGGCGATCTGCCCCAGGCGACCCCGACCGTCATGGAGTCGCCGGGCCGCGCCACGGTTCGTTGCCCGATGCCCGCGGTTGTGGTAAGAGTCCTGATTGACGCTGGCGACATGGTGGCCGTGGGGCAGCCTCTCTTCCTCCTGCAGGCGATGAAAATGGAGTTCGAGGTGGCAGCGCCACGGGCCGGGTGTCTCGTCGAGGTAAACGTCCGCGAGGGGGATGCGGTGGGGGCGGACGACGTAATGGCGAGCCTGGATACCACCGCATGACCCGACGGCTTGGGTCGTAGGAGCACGTGATGAGCATGCTGACAACGGCACTCACGCAGTTGGACGAGGTGGCGGGACGGCTCAATCTGGAGCCGCAGATCTACCAGCACCTGCGCCATCCACGACGGTCCCTCATCGTCTCGGTCCCGATCCGGACCGACGCGGGTGACCTGGATGTCTTCACGGGATACCGGGTGCAGCACAGCACAACCCTGGGGCCCAGCAAGGGTGGGATCCGGTACCACCCGGACGTGGACCTGGAAGAGGTCACGGCCCTGGCCATGCTCATGACGTGGAAGTGCGCCCTCATGGGGCTCCCATACGGCGGGGCCAAGGGAGGTGTCCGCTGCGAGCCGCTGAAGCTCTCCCCCCGAGAACTGGAGCGTCTGACGCGGCGCTACGCCTCGGAGATCCACTTGTGCATCGGCCCCGACCGCGACATCCCGGCGCCGGACATGGGGACCAACGAGCAGGTCATGGCCTGGATCATGGATACCTACAGCATGCAGCGGGGGGTGACGGTCCCGGGCGTGGTCACGGGAAAGCCGCTGCTCCTCGGCGGCTCCCTGGGGCGAGGCGAGGCGACCGGGCGCGGCGTGGCCTACGTCACCACCGAGGCGATGGCGCACCTTAACCTGCCGCTGTCCGGGGCGCGAGTGGTGGTACAGGGCTTCGGAAACGTGGGGTCGGTGGCGGCCCGGCTGCTCAGCGAGATGGGCTGCCGCGTGGTGGCGGCGAGCGATGTCCAGGGCGGGATCTACAATCCCGAGGGGCTGGACATCCCGGCGCTCCAGGCGGTCGTGCGGGCGGGGCAGTGGGTCCGGCAGTATCCGGAAGGGGATCCGATCACCAACGAGGAGTTGCTCCTGCTCTCCTGCGAGATCCTGATTCCGGCCGCCCTGGGGGGAGTCCTGACGGCCAGGAACGCCGGCGCCATCCAGACCCGCCTGATCGTGGAAGGCGCCAATGGTCCCACGACGGCGGAGGCGGATCACCTCCTGCGGGATCGGGGCATCTTTATCATCCCCGATATCCTGGCCAATGCTGGGGGAGTCATCGTCTCCTACTTCGAGTGGGTGCAGGACCTCCAGTTCTTTTTCTGGAAAGAGGACGAGGTAAATTCGCGGTTGCGTGATATACTGACAGGTGCGTTCCAGCGGACGCTCCGCCTGGCGCAGCAGGAAAGCGTGGATTTCCGAACGGCGGCCCTGATGGAGGCAGTGACCCGCGTGGCCCGCGCGACCAAACTGCGAGGGATCTATCCCTAGCCCGACCCCCAACCGCGGTTGTGGCGTGGGCGTATGCCGCGGTGGCCGGCTCCGGCGTCCCCAGGAGAGGATCACCATGAGAATCGCTGGCGTTCGCAACGCATGTGCCCTCGTCCTCATCCCGGCCCTGGGGCTGCTGACCGCCTGTACATTCTTCGGGGTGCAGCCCGAGACGCCGCCCGGCCCGGGGGTGCCCCGGATCGCCAACCTGCGATTCGATCCGGACGTCATCAAGGTCGGGGAGACTACCCAGATGAGCTTTTACTTCGAGGCGGGCTCGGCCGACCTCCAGGAAGGTCATCTCATCGAGCGGGGGATCAGCCAGTTCCAGTTCTACCAGGCTCTCCAGACCATCCCCGTGGACCTGCAGGAATACGACGGGCAGGTGGCCGGGACGGTGGAGGTGCCATTGCGCTGGTCAGTCGAGGGGATCCGCCTGCTCGAATTGTACGTCGTCACGAAGCGGGGCAATACCAGCAACCGCCTCACGGGCACCCTCACGGTCCGCTGAGCCGGCCGTAGCGGATCACGTAGGGGCGTGATTAATCACGCCCCTACATCGTTTCGATGGAAGGCAAAATGGGCGGATGGTACCCGTCCCGCGGCCTTGACTTTCGCGAGGTGCTACTCCAAGGTTCGGCCCGTTGCGGGCGATGAGAGATATGGGAGGATCGGCGTATGCCTGAACTACGGAAAGATCCGGTCACCTCGCGCTGGGTGATCATCTCCACCGAGCGTGGCAAACGGCCCTCGGACTTCGGCGCCGAACCGGAGCGGAAACGCACCGGCTTCTGTCCCTTCTGTGGGGGGAACGAGGACAAGACGCCGCCCGAGGTCCTGGCCTACCGGGGGAACGGTGGCGCGCCCAACAGTCCGGGCTGGCACGTCCGCGTGGTGCCGAACAAGTTCCCTGCGCTCCAGATCGAGGGCGACCTGAACCGGCAGGGTGACGGGATGTACGACAAGATGAACGGGATCGGCGCTCACGAGGTCATCATCGAGACGCCGGAGCACGGCGAGACGCTGGCCAGCATGTCGGACCGGGGGGTGGAGGATATACTGTGGGCCTTCCGCGACCGGATCCTGGACCTGAAGAAGGACCAGCGCTTCCGCTACATCCTGATCTTCAAGAATCAGGGCGAGGCGGCCGGCGCGTCGCTGGAGCATCCCCACTCCCAGCTCATCGCCACGCCCATCATCCCCAAGCGCGTGCAGGAGGAGCTGCTGGGGGCCAAGGAGTATTACAGCTACAAAGAGCGCTGCGTCTTCTGCGACATCGTCCGGCAAGAGGTGAACCAGGCCGTCCGGCTCATCAGCGAGAACGAGGACTTCGTGGCCATTGCGCCCTTCGCCGCCCACTTCCCGTTCGAGACCTGGGTGCTGCCCAAGAACCACGATCCCTTCTTCGAGGATGCGCAGAAGAACGAGTACGTGAACCTTGCCAAAATCATGCGGGAGTTGCTGTTGCGGAACGAGAAGGTCCTGACGAATCCCCCGTACAACCTCATGATCCACAACTCCCCCCTGCGCGAGACGGACGGACGCCATTACCACTGGCACATCGAGGTGCTGCCAAAGCTCACCCGTGTGGCCGGCTTCGAGTGGGGGAGCGGGTTTTATATCAATCCCACCCCTCCGGAAGAGGCAGCGAAATACCTCCGGGAGGTCAAGGTGTAATGTTCTCTTCCGTCGGGTGGCCCACCCCTCCGGAAGAGGCAGCGACGTTTCTCCGGGAGGCCAAGGTCTGATCTCGGCTCCCGGGCCTTGACGTGCCCCGGCGCTGGGTTTCTCTTTCTGGGTGCGGCCATCTCCGTGACCTCGGGTCCGAAGCGGTCTCCCGATGGTGCCGGGTGAGCCTCCATGAACCCCTGACCGGTCCCAGACCAACTCATGACTTGCCGCGAGCAGGTAGACCGAATCCTGGAGGAATGCGGGAGGTGTCCGGATCCCGCAATGCCCTTCTGGGTCTGGTTGCAGCATCTGGTCACGAGGCTGCGAGACCTCTTCCGGGCGACGGAGTGCGCGGTCTATCTGCGGCACAAGGACGAGCCGACGCTCACGTTGTGGGCCTACCAGGGTGAGGAGGTCCCCGAGGCCGGAAAAGCTTCGCGCCGACTCGACGAGGGAGCCGGCGGGTCTGGCCCCGTTCGAGGGTCGGGACTTCTGGCTGCCCCGATCCGGGCCGGGGACGTCTGCCTGGGCATCGTGCAGGTACGGCGGGACCCCGAGGCGGGCTTCAGCCAGGAAGAGGCCGACGTGCTGGGGACAGTCGCCTCCAGCCTGGCGCAACCCGTCCTGGCCGCCTTGCTCTCGGGATGCCCCCTGCTGCACGGGTGCGATGTCTACGACGAAGCCCAGCAGCGCCTGGCAGAGGTGTCGGTTCTCTACGAAGTTGGACGTGGCCTCAGTTCCACGCTGGACCTTTCCCGAGTGTTAGAGTCGGTCACCCGTCTGGCCGTCAAAGCCCTCAGGGCTCGGACCGCCATCTTGCGCCTGGTGGATCGTGAGACCGGGGAACTTCGACTGGCGTCCCGTTTCGATCTGGAAGGGGGGGCGGCCTGCGCAGGCGCCGATGGGCCGCTGGCGGAGGTGGTCCGCCAGGGGAAAGCGCCGGCCCTGATTCCGGACCTCCGGCAGAGCCCGCCGTTTGCCGAGCACGCGGGCAGCGAACCGGCGTCGGCCGTCTGCGCGCCGCTGTTTCGCCAGGAGGTCGTGATCGGAACCCTGGGGCTGTACGGCAGGGTGGGCGGGGGCGCTGCGGAGTCGGCGACGTTCGGGGAGACCGATCTCCAGCTCCTGGTGACGCTCTGCACGCAGGTGGCCGTCGCCATCGAAAATGCCCAGCTCTTCAGCGCGGCCGAACGTCGGGCCTCGGAGCTAGCTACCCTCCGCGAGATCGGGCAGGCCATCACGACCCGGCTGGAACTCTCGGCGGTCCTAGAGGCCGTGGTGGCAGGCGCGATGCGCCTCCTGGGCAGCCAGTTTGCCCAGATCATTCTGTGGGACGAGGCGAGCCAGCGGCTCCGCTACGGCGCCGCCGTGGGTCCCGAAGCGGAGCGGGTGCGAACGCAGATCTTCGAGCTGGGCCGGGGCATCAACGGGACCGTGGCCCTCACGCGGAAGCCCATGATCCTCGATGACTACCAGGCGTCCCCTTACGCCCTGCCGGAGTTTCCCGACATTGTGGCGACCATCACGGCGCCCGTCCTCTTCGGGGAGCGGTTGCGGGGGGTCCTGCACTCCCACACCACAGAGGTCGGCAAGCGCTTCACGCCGGAAGACCTCCACCTGCTCCGGATGCTCGCCGACCAGGCCGCCATCGCCATCGAGAATGCCCGCCTCTTCGAGGAGGCGCGGATGCGGAGCGCCCGGCTGAACGCCCTGAGTCAACTCAGCCGGACGGTGACCAGCTCCCTGGACCTCCAGCGGGTCTTCGACCACGTGGTGCGGGCGGCCGTGGACCTTCTGGACCTGGCCCTGGCCCGGGTGTATGTGTGGCAGGAAGCGACCGGCCTCTTGCACCTGCGAGCGAGTGCGGGGGCTCCGGATCTTGTCCCCTATCCACGGGACACATTCCAGCCTGGCGAGGGGGTCGTGGGAACCGTATTCCGCTCCTTGGGGGTCATGACGCTGGCCGATGCCGGCAATGATCCCCGCTACACCGAGCGGGCATGGGCCCAACAGGTCGGCGTGAAAAGTGTGGCGGTGATCCCGCTCCTCTTAGGCGAGCGGGCCCTGGGCGTGCTGAGCGTTTCCCGGCGCGCCTATCGTACCTTTGACGCCGATGAGATCGGCCTGCTGAAATCGTTTGCCCAGCACGCCGCCATCGCCATCGAGAACGCCCGCCTCTTTAGCGAGGCCGAGCGGCTGGCGCAAGACAATCTACTCCGACTGCGAGAGATCTCGATCCTGAATGAAATCGGGATGGCCATGCAGGGGACCATGCACCTGGACGCCCTCCTGGAGGTGGTGCTCACGGGCGTGACCTTCGGCGGAGGTCTGGGGTTCAACCGCGCCATCCTGCTCCTCACGGATGAGTCGCGGAACGTCCTGGAGGGGCGCATGGGGGTGGGCCCCAGTTCGGGCGAGGAGGCGGCCCGGGTCTGGACCGCGCTGGCATCGAAGGCCCGATCGTTGGGCGACCTGATCGCCGAGCGGGCGGCCGACCTCCGCCAGGGCTCGGTTACCGCCTTCGATCGCCTGGCGCGGAGCCTCGTAATCCCCCTGCGTCCCGAGGCGGGGGTCCTGGCTCTCACCGTCCTGGAAGGCCGAGCGTTCCGGATCACCGACGCGCGGAACGACCCGCGTGTCCGCCCGGAGTGGGAGGGCCGGCTGGACGTAGACGAGTTCGCCTCTGTGCCGCTGGTGGCCAAGGGCAAGGTGGTGGGCGTCATCGTCGTCGACAACAAGTTCAACCGAAAGCCCATCACCGACGAGGACCTGGAGGTCCTCTCGGTCTTCGCCACCCAGGCGGGGTTGGCGGTGGAGAGCGCCCGGGTCTACACCAGCCTGGAGGAGGCCAGCCTGGAAATGCAGCGGACCCACCATCAGCTCCTCCACCACGAACGGCTGGCGGCCCTGGGCGAGATGGCCGCTCACGTCGTTCACGAGATCAGGAACCCTCTGGTCTCCATCGGGGGGTTCGCGCGCCGGCTGGTGCGGCGCCTGCTGGACCGGGAGCCGGAAGGGCAGTACGCCCAGATCATCGCCCGCGAGGTGGACCGCTTGGAGCGGATCGTCCGGGCCGTCCAGGGCCTGTCGCGCGAGGTCCGACCGGCCCTGGTGGAAACCGACCTGCACACGCTGCTCCAGGATTGCATGGTCCTGTTCGCGGAGCGGATCGCCAAGCAGCGCGTCCAGCTCCGCATGGACCTGGGAGAGCGGGCGCCGGTCCTGTCCCTAGACCCGGTGCAGGTGAAGCAGGCGATCGTGAATCTCATGGCCAACGCCTTGGAGGCCATGCCCGGTGGCGGCACGCTCACCCTCGGCACGCGCGTCGCGCGGACGGATGGTGGTCAATTAGGAAGCGACGAGAGAGTGGCAGAAGCTGGCGATCTTCCCAGTCGACCATTTGACGAATCGACCAGTCGACCTACCCCGGGGGAGTGGGTAGAGGTCAGCGTGGGCGACACCGGGGGCGGGATCGCGGAGGGGATCCTGGGCGAGGTGTTCAACCCCTTCTTCACCACGAAGGAGGCGGGGACAGGCCTCGGCCTCACCCTGGTCCGCAGGATCGCGCGCGCCCACGGGGGCGGGGTGGATGTGGACAACCAGCCGGGTCAGGGGGTCACCTTCCGGATCAGGCTGCCCATGGCGACCGAGGCGCGCCAGGGAGCGGTGGTAGCTTGAAGGGGAGGCGACATCAAGCGCTAGGGCCAGCACACTCCACACACAATGCGGGGTCCGGTGCCGGACAGCCGTGGCACATGGAAGTTGAGGGATCACGGGGAGGCACGCTCATGAAACGCGTCCTGGTGGTAGATGACGAGGAAGACATACGGCTCCTGTACCAGGAGGAGTTGCAGGAGGCTGGCTATCAGGTGGCCGCGGCCGCGGATGGCCACGAGGCGCTCCGGATGGTACAACAGACCCGGCCCGACCTCATGACCATTGACATCAAGATGCCGGGGATGGATGGGATCGAGCTCTTGCGGCGTGTGCGGGAGATCCACCGCGACCTGCCCATCATCATCTGCACTGCCTACGGCGAATACAAGTACGACTTCGGGACCTGGGCCAGCGACGCCTACCTGACCAAGTCGGCGGACCTGACGGAGCTGAAGGGGAAGATCCGCGAGCTTCTCGGCGACGCGTAGATTGGTGAAAAAAGCAGCAGCATCGAGGATGGGTGCCTATGCGCGTGGCAGGCACGAGGAGGGTTGATCCGGCCGGCCTGCGGGACCAACCGTGCAAAGCCTGCTGCGGCGAGCGGTTGTGTGAAACACATCGTTAGCCCATGAAGAGGGAGTGCTTGGCATAGGGTTTGCTCCCCCGAGTGAAGGTGCTCAGGGCGTACAGGGCGGGAGGATACACATGAAGAAAATCGAAGCCATCATCAAACCGTTCAAGCTGGACGAGGTGAAGAACGCCCTGGCCGAGGTCGGCATCCAGGGGATCACGGTCAGCGAGGTCAAAGGCTTTGGCCGGCAGAAGGGCCACACGGAGTTGTACCGGGGCGCCGAGTACACAATTGACTTCCTGCCCAAGGTGAAGATCGAGATCGTGGTCCCGGACAGCAAGTGCGACAAGGTGGTGGAAACGATCCAGTCCTCGGCCAAGACTGGCCGGATCGGGGACGGAAAGATCTTCATCCTGCCCTGCGAGGAGGTCATTCGCATCCGCACCGGCGAGCGCGGCGAGGCAGCCATCTAGGACGGGGCCCGAGGCTTCCAGTCCTCGGGCCTCACGTGAGCGATCAGCGGTATTCCGGGACCCCGGCCCGCACCTGTGGGGTGCGGGCCTCATGCGGGAGGAGCGAGGGATCATGACGCCGAAAGAAATCGTGAAGTTTGCCAAGGACCAGGGCGCACGGATGGTAGACCTCAAGTTCATGGATTACCCCGGGATGTGGCAGCACTTCACGGTGCCCATCGCCCAGCTCGAGGAGGGCTCCTTCGAGGAGGGCTTCGGCTTCGACGGCAGCTCCATCCGTGGGTGGCAAGCGATCCATGCCAGCGACATGCTGGTGATCCCGGACCCCACGACGGCGGTCATGGACCCCTTCACCGAGACGCCGACGCTCAGCCTCATCTGCAACATCGTGGATCCCATCACAAAAGAGAAATACACCCGTGACCCGCGCAACATCGCTCAGAAGGCCGAGGCCTATCTGAAGTCCACCGGCATCGCCGACACCGCCTACTTCGGCCCCGAGGCGGAATTCTTCATTTTCGATGACATCCGGTACGATTGCTCGCAGAACTACGCCTACTATTACATCGACTCGGTGGAAGGGCAGTGGAACACCGGTAAGGAGGAAAGGCCGAACCTGGGCTACAAGGCCCGGTACAAGGAAGGGTACTTCCCGGTCCCACCCACCGACAGCATGGCGGACATCCGGACCGAGATGGTGCTGACCATGGAGAAGATCGGCATTGCCGTCGAGGCCCAGCACCACGAGGTGGCAACCGCCGGCCAGGCCGAGATCGACATGCGCTTTAATACGCTGACGAAGATCGCGGACAGCCTCATGTGGTACAAGTACATCATCAAGAACGTCGCGCGGAAGCACGGGAAGACGGTCACCCTCATGCCCAAGCCGATCTTCGGCGACAACGGCACCGGCATGCACACCCACCAGAGCCTCTGGAAGGGCGGCCAGCCCCTCTTTGTCGGCAACGGGTATGCCGGGCTCTCGGACATGGCGCTCTGGTACATCGGCGGGATCCTGAAGCACGCCGCAGCCCTGTGTGCCCTGGTGGCGCCCACGACGAACTCCTATAAGCGGCTGGTGCCAGGCTACGAGGCCCCCGTCAACCTGGCGTACTCCAGCCGCAACCGCAGTGCCGCCATCCGCATCCCCATGTACTCGCCGAGCCCGAAGGCGAAGCGCGTTGAGGTGCGGTTCCCCGATTGTAGCTCCAACGGGTACCTGGCCTTCTCGGCCATGCTAATGGCCGGCCTGGATGGCATCCAGAACAAGATCGACCCCGGCTCCCCCCTGGACAAGGACATCTACGAGCTGGGACCGGAAGAGTTGAAGGACGTGCCGTCGGTTCCGGGCTCGCTGGATGCCGCCCTCACGGCCCTGGAGAACGACCACGAGTTCCTGCTGAAGGGTGATGTGTTCACCCAGGATGCGGTAGATACCTGGATCGAGTACAAGCGGAAGCGCGAAGTGGATCCGGTGCGCCTCCGCCCGCATCCCTACGAGTTCGTGCTGTACTTCGACATCTAAGGCCCACTCGCCCCCTCCCTCCCGCCCGACGCCTCGCGAGCCGCGCGCCCGCGGGGCGTTTTCTTTTTGCCTCTCAAGGCATCCCATGGTATGCATGGCCACCTGATGGCAATGGAAATTCTCAAGCTGACAATGGTA
>Ga0315285_10000616_pt1 | contig 36951 bp, 27 predicted proteins | sample YL17G09_36_MG_FD_203698 | JGI IMG/M metagenome (GOLD analysis project Ga0315285, IMG submission 203698) | Sediment microbial communities from Yellowstone Lake, YNP, Wyoming, USA - YL17G09_36 | ecosystem: Environmental > Aquatic > Freshwater > Lake > Sediment | place: USA: Wyoming | collected...
GAATGACGCAGTCGGTAAACGTGCCGCCCGTGTCCACTCCGATGCGCATTGAGGATCTCGACGCGGAAAAGTACACTGCCCACTAGGACGGCCCATTTTAGCGGAATTGCGGACGATGGCAACGACCCTTTGCGGGAAGCTTGAGGCCTACAGCGGAAGCTCCCCTTTCCTGACCCGGGGGTCCTGCCTTCAGGTTCCCAGCGGGAACGACGCGTGCGCGGCAAGAGATGCATCCGCGCGATAACCGGCCAGAACCCTGTAATATCCGGCGGCAGCAATCATGGCGGCATTATCAGTGGAAAGCTCAAGCGAGGGGAAGAAGACCTGCACGGCCCGCGACTTGGCGGCTTCCGCAAAGCGCGCACGCAGCAGCGAGTTGCACGCCACGCCTCCGGAAACGAAGATCGTCTGCACGCGTCGAGACTCCGCAGCGGCCAGAGTACGTTCGATCAAGTCAGTGATGACGGCATGCTGAAAGCTGGCTACCAGATCGAGCGTAGTCTGCGAGCAACGGGCGCGGATGTCGTCGCTGGTCACGCGCCCCGCGGTCTTGCGCCAGGCACGGCGCGCTTCAGCCTCGCTGGCCAGTCCCGTGCCCCGCACCCGATAGAGCACCGCCGTCTTGAGGCCCGAGAAACTGAAGTCGTAGGGATTGCCTTTCATCTTGATGCGCCCGAACGCGAAAGCTTCCGGGTTGCCGAAGCAAGCCAGTTGATCGATGATGGGGCCACCCGGATAGCCCAGGGCGAGGAGCTTGGCCACCTTATCGAAGGCTTCTCCCGCCGCGTCGTCGCGGGTCTGGCCGAGGGGTGTGTAAGAGAACACCGGGTTACCGTCTACGGACTGGGCTGCTACCAGAAACAGGCTGGTGTGGCCGCCGGAAACGACGAGAGTCACAGCGGGCAGGCCAGCGGGTTCCACTTCTTGCCTTGCCCGGCGCGCCCTCTTGTTCTCCAGAAGCACGGCGTGGATGTGACCTTCCAGGTGATTGACGCCCACGAAAGGTTTGCCCAGCGACAAGGCCAAAGCCTTGCCGTACACGAGCCCTACCAGCAGAGAACCAATCAGGCCTGGGCCTTCCGTGACCGCCAGCGCATCGACCTCGTTTAGGCCAATGCCAGCACGCGTGAGAGCCTCGTTCACAATCGGCGTGATTTTCTTCAAATGCTCGCGCGAGGCTAGCTCCGGCACGACGCCACCAAACTTCTCGTGGGTTAACACCTGCGAGGCAACCACACTGGAGAGGATCTGCTCGCCATCCGCCACTACGGCCGCCGCGGTCTCATCGCAACTGGATTCAATGCCCAGCACCAGCATAGATAGCATGCCCTCGTGACTATGGTAGCATGAGGGGGTGTTTGCGTGAGCGTCCGGCAGAGGGCTGGTACGAGGGGCGAGAAGGCAGAAGGCAGATCATCCTAGGGGCCGAACGGGGCGGACGCTGAGACCTTGAAACCGCACGGCTGGCGGCTGACGCCTGAAACCTGACAGCTACCCTAACGGCTGTAATCCTTTGACGCCAAGGGAAGGGGGGCGCTACACTGACGCGCGGTACGAGTAAGCTGGCTGCAATACGCCACATCAAACTGAGGTTCCCATGAGGATTCGCAAAGCGGTTCTGCCTGTGGCCGGGCTAGGGACACGCTTCTTGCCCGCCACCAAGGCCCAGCCCAAGGAGATGCTCCCGCTGGTGGACAAGCCTCTGGTGCAATATGCGGTGGAGGAGGTGTCCGCCTCCGGCATCCCGCTGGTGATCTTCGTGACGGGCCGCGGCAAGAACGCGATTGAGAACCATTTCGATGTTTCCTTCGAACTTGAGCATGAGCTGGCCGGGCGCGGCAAGGAGGATTTGCGCAAGCAGTTGCGATCCATTTCCGGGCTTCTCCAGATTTCCTACGTCCGCCAGCAGGAACCTCGGGGTCTCGGTCACGCGATATTGGCGGCACGTGATCTGGTAGGCGACGAGCCGTTTGCCGTTGCCCTTTCCGACGATGTGATCGAGAGTCGCGTGCCCTGCCTGAAGCAGATGATGGCCGTGTTTGAGCGCTTTGGCACCAGCGTGGTGGCCATCCAGCGGGTGCCGCGCGAGAACGTCTCAAGTTACGGCATCATTCGCGCCCGGCCAGTACCCGGCAAGAAGTGGGACGGGCTTCTCTACCGCATCGACGATATGGTGGAAAAGCCGCGGCCGCAGAACGCACCCTCCAACCTCGCGATCATCGGGCGCTACATCCTCACTCCGACGATTTTCCCTGAGCTCGCCACGACACGCCCGGGCGCAGGCGGTGAAATCCAGTTGACCGATGCGCTCCGTCGCCTGCTCGAGAAAGAGCCTGTCTACGGCTTTGTGTTCGAGGGAAAACGGCATGATGCGGGCAGCAAGCTGGGCTTTCTTCAGGCAACCGTCGAGATGGCCTTGAAGCGGCCCGACTTGGCCAAGGAATTTCGCCGCTACCTCAAGTCTCTCAAGCTTTAGGATGAGCGCCAAAGCCCCGCCGCAAAGGCAAGCTAGTCAGAGGATGGTTTGGAGGCAGGAGGAGTCTTCGTCTGGGGAGCTTCCGAAACCTTCTTGGGTTCGCTGCCGGAGGAGGTCTCAGGCTTGCCGGTTCCAGCGCCTTCGCCGGTGCCGGCGGCCGCAGCGGAGGATTTGCGCCCGTAGTCGGTCACATACCACCCGGAGCCCTTGAACTGAAGGGTTGGCGCCGAGAGCAGGCGCTCCAGCTTTCCCCCGCATTTTTCGCAGGTTTCGAGCGGTAGGTCAGAGAATTTCTGGATCTTCTCGACGTGGGCGCCGCACTTCCCACACCGATATTCGTAAAGTGGCAACCTTTCCTCCTTAGGGTGGAGCCCCGACGATTATAGCAGCCTCGAAATCAGGAGGTCAAAAAGCGAGCACCCGTTACGCACCCGGTTGCCGTGCGCCGCCTGAGTTGATACACTGAGGGGGCAAAAGGGGATGTAAAGTACACCCGGAGAGGCAGTCATGAGACGCCAATCTAAAGCTCCCGGTCCGAGGACTCCTGCGGACGCTTCTCGGGGCAGCCTGTACGTCGTGGGGACGCCCATTGGAAATCTGGAGGACATCACTTTTCGCGCCATCCGCACGCTCAAGGAAGTTGATTTAATTGCCTGCGAGGACACGCGGCATACGCAACAGCTCCTCAACCATTTCGCCATCAAGACCCCCACTATCAGCTATCACGAACACAACGAGATGACGCGTGCGCCGGAACTGGTCATCCAGTTGGAGCAGGGAAGCCGCATGGCGCTGATCTCCGACGCGGGCATGCCGGTGATTTCCGATCCGGGCTATCGTCTTGTCAACCTTGCCATCCGTCACAACGTGCCGGTGATTCCCGTGCCTGGCGCCTCGGCGTTTGTGGCGGCGCTGGCGGCGGCGGGCCTGCCGGTGGACAAATTCCGCTTCCTCGGGTTTCTCCCCAGCAAGAAGCTCGCCCGACGTAAGGCCCTGGAGGAACTCAGGGGCGTGACGAAAACACTCGTCTTCTACGAGGCGCCCCACCGCGTCCTCGATATGTTAGAGGACATCCGGCAAGTGCTCGGAGATCCCCCCGTGGTGGTCGCGCGCGAGGTAACCAAAATCCACGAGGAATTCCTGCGCGGTTCGGCCTCCGAGGTCTTGGGGCGGCTGAAGAAAAAGCCCGTCAAGGGGGAAATCACGGTGCTGGTCGGACCGCATCCGGCGCCGGAAGAGCGGGGAGCATCGAAGGGGACTGTCCGCGAGGAGCTGGAGCGGGCGATGGCGGAGCAGGGGCTGAACGAACGCGCTGCCCTCAAGGTCGTGGCCCGCCGGCGCGGCATTTCCCGCAGCGCAGCCTATCGCCAGTGGCAGTTCGAGAAGAGTCTGGAATCGTAGCTGCGCCTGGGGCCCTTCTCGCAGATTCTGGTTTCATTTTCCTGGGGCACCCGGAGAAATTGGCCGAGCGCTCCTCACCCTCCCTTACATTTCATAACTTCGCGAGTGGCGCACAAGCCGCAAGGTCAAAGAACGGACCTTGCACGATTAAAAGATGAACTTCAGGGCGAACTGAATTTCGCGTGGGTCGAAGGTGCCATTCGCCTGCCCGAACAACGGATTGTCCACCCAATGGGTGAAAAATGCAGGGGGGTGGAAGTTGGCCCGGTTGAAGGCATTGAAGAACTCGGCGCGGAACTGGAGCACAAGGCGTTCCTTGATTGGAATCTTCTTGAAAACGGAAAGGTCCGTCTGGAAAAGGCCCGGCCCAACCAAGGTGTTGCGTCCTAGGGTCCCGTTGCAGGCGAGACAAGGAGCCTTGACGAAACCGCCTTGGTAGGCGTCCATGTCTCCCCCAAAGAAACCGTGGATCCACTGTTCTTTTGTTGCTTGAATCGTGTTCGACCCCACAGGGTCAGGGCGATCGTTTCCTATTCCATTCAGATTGAAGTCGCCACCCACATTGATGATCGTTCCGCCTCCGGCCAGGCAAGCGCTGGCCCCGCCCGCACCGTTGGCAATGCTGCCATCTTCCGTGCCCCCCGAACAGCGCAATTCCCTCGGCCCCGCTTGATACGCCGTCCAATGCGCCCCCGTTTGATACGTCCAAATGCCGTTGAACTGCCATCCTCCCAAAAGATGTCCGAGCAAACCGCGCTGGTCCTGACGCCAGGGAAGCTCCCAGACCTGGCTGAAAGTAAACCGGTGGCGAAAGTCAAAAGTGGAGTGGGCGCGATCGAGCTCAGGGTGCGCGACATCCAGATTGTAAGCGTCGCCCGCCGCATCGCCATTGATCGAGGTGCCCCAACTGTGCCAGTCCGAACCCTGGTCGATCGAATGCCCCCAGGTATAGTGGGCCGCGAGAGTCAACCCGTGCTTCCTCCTGTGCGTGGCCGAAACCTGGAGCGAGTGGTAGTTGGAATTGACCGCGTTTTCCCAGACTCGCAAACTGCCATAATTCGGGTTGACCCGGCCGGCCGGGTTGACGAAATCATCGGTAACCGGGTTGACCGTTGTGTCCCGATTGCTGCACACCGTCTCTCCCTGAACAGCCAGGCACATCCCAGGAATGGGCAGGCGCCCGCCGCGGACGTTGTTTATATCCGCCGCGCGAAACAGCTTGTGTCCGGCGCTTCCCACATAGTTCACTTCCACCATCGTGTTGCGAGACACTTGCTGTTGAACCCCGAAGAAGAAGCTGTAAACATAAGGGTCGCGCATACCTCCCGGGTCTACGATGGCGGTCACGGCGGCCAGGTTGGGATTGTTCGGGTCCCACCCCGTCAGGTTGCCAACCGCCTGGGCCCCGATACCTTGACCCGGGTTGGTCGCCGGGCCGGTAAAAGTCGGCTTCTGGTTCGGGTCGAAGACGACGTTGCCGCTCGCGTCCACCGTGCTCGCCCCGTAGACCACGTTGCTCACGTCACCGACCAGAAAATTGTCTGCCTCGTTATAGGAGTAGTAGGGGAGATTCCAGCGAGAATTGGAGAGCGGGTTGTAGAGGGTTCCCTCGTAGGAGACCCCGAAGCCGCCGCGGAGGGAAACTTTGTTGCTGCCCAGCGGCGACCAGGCAAACCCGAAACGAGGGCCGAAGTTGTTATGGTCGCCCGGTCCCAGGACTTGGGCTTTCGCGAAACCGCCCGGCCCGCAAACCCCCGTGAGCTGCGCCAGCCGAACCTGCATCGGAGTATCGCAGCGCGGCAGCCCTGCAGGCGTATTGGTATTTCGGACGCGTTCGGTAATATTCGCGCCCTGCCCCAGGATGAACTGAGTGGCCCGGCCGAATTTCTCCGTGTGACGTGTGTAGAGGTCATAGCGTAATCCCAGGTTCAGCGTCAAATGCGGAGTCACCTTCCAATCATCCTGGAAAAACATCCCCACTTCGAGGTTCCGCCATGAGCGGACATTGTTTGAAAGGCGGGCCGGCCGATTCGAAACGATTCCGGGATCGACTCCCGCAGTCTCTACAACGGGCGCGTCCGCCGCGAAAAATAGATGGTCGAAGAAATAATAAGAGGGGCGCGCCACGTTGAAATCGCTGTTCTCCATGTTGCGACGGAACTCCACGCCTGCTTTCAGGCCATGCTTACCCTTAACGATGGTCACGAGGTCAGCATACGTGTAAATGTTCTCATGGAAAAACTGGGGGTAGCCAGAATAGGACCCAAATCCCAAGTCGCCGCTGGCGAAGCCAATCCCGGGAACCCCGGGCGCAGTCTTGACGGATAGGTCGGAGGCACTGCGCACGTAGCCGGCGCGCAGCTCGTTAACGACGGTGGGGCTGAAGGTGTGGGTCCAGGAGATGGCGAAATTTGGGAAAAGCCCGGTGAACGGAGTGGTGAACCCACGCAGCGAAGTAGCTGAAGGAGAGGCGGGGGGTCCGAACTGGTCGGTTTGCTTTTGCCAATAAAATCGGCCGAAGAGCCGGTCGCCCTCGCCGATATTGTGGTCAATGCGGGCGGACCATTCGTTGCCCTGAAAGAGCAACCCATCCGGCGACGCCTGAGTGCGCAGTAAAGCGACGGTGCTCACTTGAAAGGGGAGGGCGCGATTCACGATTTGGGCAGGGGTCTGCCCAATCGCAATGCCCGTCGGACAATCCGCGGCCTCACCCTGCGTCACACCGAAAAGCTGCTGGAGGTTAGCGGAGATGCGTGTTGCATTTTGAAAGTCTGTCGGGCTGACGGGTCCCAAATTGTCCGGACAGACCAAAGCCCCAAACCCGCCGTAGTTATCAGCCACATACTGATCGACGGTGTTAAGCACGAATCCATTGGGGCCGGGAAAGTTTGAATAGATCAGGGCCGCCACAGAATTGGGCAGCGCGGCCGTGATGGCTTGGCGCCACTGGGGCGATTCCAGGGTAAGTGGAACGGCCGGGTAAAAAGTTCTGGTCCGGTCGCCCTGGTACGACCCGAAGAAGAAGGTCTTGTCCCTGCGGATCGGTCCGCCCAGCGTAAAGCCGAACTGGTTAAAACGGAGCGGATTCTTATCCAGGCTGCCCCTGCCGTTGCCCTGGTCCGGACCGTGACAGAAGGGGTCAACCCCCAGTTCGCAGCCGTAAAAGTTCCGGAAGAATTCGCTGGCATCCAGAGCTTGGTTGCGGAGATATTCATAGGCCGTGCCGTGGAAATCGTTCGTCCCCGACTTGGTCACAATGGTGGTTACCGACCCGGCGCTGTTTCCGAATTCGGCGGAAATGTTCAAAGTGTTGATCCGAAATTCCCGCACGATGTCCTGGTTGGGGAGAGTGACATAGCCGCCGCTCAGGCCCTTATTGGCCACCCCATCCAGCCAGAATCCGTTGAAATTCTCGCGCACCCCGTTCACCACCGTGTTGGCGCCGGATTCGAACATCACGCCTGTAACATTCACCGCACCAGGCGCCAGTTGCATCAGTTGGTAGACGTTGCGCCCGTTCAAGGGGAGGTTCGAGACTTCGCTCGCTCCTACAAGTGAGGAGAGCCGCCCTTCTTCCGTGTTTACCAGCGGTGCGGACGATTCCACCGTAATCGTTTGCACCGTCGCCCCGAGCTCCATCGCGAAGTCCACGCGCTGCACGACGCCAACCGTCAGCTCGAGTTCCCGGTTGATAACGGTCTTGAATCCATTCGCTTCCACCTTGATAGCGTAAAGGCCGGGAGGGAGGCTTCCCACTCGATAGACGCCGGAGGCGTCCGTCTGGAAGGTGTTGACGATGTTGGTGGCTTGGTTGGTGATGGTGACGACCGCACCCGGGATAAACGCGCCGCTCGGATCAGCCACCGTTCCCGTAAAGGTGCCGCTTTCTATTTGAGCGGTCGCGGGGAGCGCGAGCGTCAACACCAACCCCAGCAGCGATAAAATTGATTTGCCCTTTGGGAGGATCCGCTTTCTTGACATGCTGAACCTCCATTTGTGGTCAGCGAGTTGTCCAAGAAACCTTGGGGTGCTATCACGATATTATCGGTGACGTGAAATTGATGTCGGGGCGACCGTCAAGAGGACTTCATCTCCTTGCTGGTTCATGGCGCCTGCCAGTCGAGGGCGTAGATTTCCTGCGTGCTGTTGTCGCGCAGAGCCAGCGGCGAATCATCCGGCGCGAGACCGGTCCAGGCGCCCACGCTTCCCCAGGCGCGGCGGGGAAGGTCTTTGAGGCTGACGACTTTTTCGAGTTTTCGGTCCGCCACCCGGACCCGGAAGATCGCGGGCTCATTGGCAGTGAGTGTGTCGAAGTAGATGTACTTCCCGTCTCTCGACCAGTGATAGAACCCGACCGGAAGGTCAGTTAGCTTCGACCACTTCTTTGTGGCCATTTCGAAAATCACCAAGCCCTTTGAGTCCAGCGCATTTGCCGCGATGGTCTGGCCATTCGGAGACCAGTGTGGATTAGACTTGCCCTCAGAGTCCGGAATCCTGGAGACCTGCTGACTCCGGAAATCGTAGAGATGAAGGGCCGAGCTATCCTCCCCCCAGACCCGTATAAAGGCGAGATAGTTGCCGTCCGGTGACCAGTCCGGCTGCCTATCGGTCGTTTCTCCCGGCATCACCTCCTGCGTTGTTCCGCCTTCAGCCGGGAGGATATGAATTTTTATGCGCTTTCCGGGTACGACATCGGTGAAAGCAATTCGTTTGCCGTCGGGAGACCAGCATAGCCAGTCGGTCTCAGTAGGTTGAAAACTGAGCTGAAGTCGCTGGCTCCCGTCGCTTTTGCTGCGCCACAAATCACCATCCGGGAACGTTAAATAAGAAACCCACTCACCATCCCGGGAGAATGCGACTTGGAACGCTGAGATCCCCCCAAGAAACGGAACGAACTGCCCGGATTTGGCGTCATAACGAACCAGCTCCCCGCCGGGGTTTCCGCCCAGGACAAATAGCTTTTTGCCGTCTTTGCTGGGGACGGCGTCCCACATGTGCATCGCCCCGCTTGTCACTTGAATGGGTGTGCGGTCGGCACGGCGCAAGAAATCACCCTTTTCTCTGACCGCCCAAACCGTGATGAACTTACGTCCGCGGGTCGATTGAAAGAGGAAATATTTTCCGTCCGGCGTCCAATGGCCAACACTTTCGTCGGGAGGATTGTTCCAGCCAGCGAATAGGCGGTGAAGATTATTCCCATTGGTTGCGACTTCCCAAAGCGGGGTCCCTGCGCTTTTCGTGTCGAACATCGAAAAGCGCAGCACGTCGCCATCCGGCGACCAGCGCACGCCCAGCGGCGTTCCGGACACCGTAACAATCTTGTGGGATTCGGAGCCGTCGGAATTGGCAATGTACAGGTCGGAGCCGCTGGCGAGCGCGATTCTCTTCCCGTCGGCGGACCAACTGGCACTGTTCCACTCGGCTCGCAGGTCGCCGACCCGCCGAGGGGTTCCGCCGGTGGTGGGAATGCGCCATAACTGCGAATCTTTTTCGTCCAGGGAAACGAAATTTGTGACGAGGAGTTCAGCCCCATCGGGCGAAATGTCCGCAATTTGGGTATTCGGAAAGGGAGTCGGAATCTGGACGGGCGTTCCACCCGCAGTCGGAACCTGCATCAGCGCCCAGCCCGCGCCTGCCGGTTCGGTGAAATAGATGCGTGAGCCGTCGGTAACCAGCGGCCAGAATTTTCCGTGCGAGTCATTGGTCAACTGAACGTAGTTGAGGACTTTGGGTGCCGGCAGAGGACGCGTCAACCAGTAGGCGAGAATGGCAGCAGCGATGATGACCACACTGGCGACGGCTGCGGCGACAGCTTTGTAGGGGAGGGCTCCGCCCTCCCGCGGGCGGGCCAAGCCCGCCCCTACCGGCGCGACAGCCACCGCCCGCCCGGATTCCGTGTCGCGCTTCAGGCGCTTCAGGTCGGTGCGCAGCTCCGCCGCGCTCTGGCAGCGCATCCCGCGGTCTTTCTCGAGGGACTTGTTGATGATCCGTTCCAGTTCTGGCGGCAGGTCGGGATTCATTTCCACCGGCGAGGTCGGCGCCTGAGTCAGAATTGCGGTGAAGATGACCGCCGTCGTGGCGCCGGAGAACGGCTGCTTGCCCGTCGCCATTTCGTAGAGCACCGCGCCAAAACTGAACAGGTCAGTACGTGCGTCGAGTTCCTCGCCTCGCGCCTGCTCGGGTGACATGTACGCCACCGTCCCCATCACCGCGCCGGGGCTAGTGAGGTGCGCCTCGCCGAGGGAGGCGGTTTCGGCGGCTGTAGCGGCGATCCCGACAGGTCGGGACAGGTCGTCCTCATCGCCGGTTCCGCCCTCAGCGGGTTGTAAGGGCACGCCATGGCGTGCCCCTACGGGTGACAATTTCGCCAGACCGAAATCCAGAACCTTCGCCTGACCGCGCGTGGTGACGAAGATATTTGCCGGCTTGATGTCCCGATGGACGATGCCCTTGGCATGCGCGGCGTCCAGCGCGTCGGCGATTTGGATGGCCAAGTCGAGCAGGGTATCCGTTGGTAGGGGCACGCCACCTGTCCCGGCGAAGTCGGGATGGCGTGCCCTTACGCCAATCCGCTGCTTCAGCGTCTCGCCTTCTAGCAACTCCATGGCGATAAATGGCTGGCCTTCGTATTCGTCAATGTCGTGGATGGTGCAGATATTGGGGTGATTCAGCGCCGACGCGGCGCGGGCCTCGCGCTTGAAGCGTTCCAGCGCCGTTGCATCAGGTGCGAATGCTACGCGCCCCGCTCGCTCCTCGAACCCCGAATCCCGAACCCCGGACCCCGGCGGCAAAAACTTCAGCGCCACCAGCCGGCCGAGCTTGGTGTCCTCGGCCTTATAGACCACACCCATACCCCCGCCACCCAACTTCTCCAGGATGCGGTAGTGGGAAATGGTCTTGCCAACCATGGCGAGGGTTCCGCCTTTGGTGGCCATCTTAGGCCGCGTTTAGAGCTAAGTCAACTCGGGCAAGTTAGCGGGTCAATTACTCCTGGCAGGCCAGCAGGGCAATGAAGGCCGGTGGCAAGGATGTCACTGTTGAGGGGTGAGCGAAGCTAGCCAGTCTCTGCGGTGTAGGTACACAGCGTGGCTCCTACAAAACGGATACCGACGCGATTCATCTCGCCTTCCTTATCCACGCGCACGACCGCAGCGGTGGCAAAGAAATCCGAGGGTCCTTCGCCGGGGCGCACGGGCCCGCGTCCGGGTATGACGACGGTCAATGCAGTGTAGAGGGGAAGGTCGCGTTTGGTCAGCAGGGAGAGGCCGCGCCGGCTGACTTCCAGGGCCTCGGTGGATTCTTCAAAAGCCTCGCCGCGCGCGTCCACGCCCCGAATTTGCACGGGGACGGCTGCGTGAATCCTTCGTTGGCGTCTTTGTTCCACAGGTCAATACTCCTTGAAAAAGTATGTCCCGAAGGCCTCTAGCAGGTCGTAACTCTCCTTACCTCGTCCCCCGTTGTTGTTGTGGGTCGAAAGAATTCGTCCACGCGCTCCAGGACTTCACGGACCTCGCGCGCTCCCTGCACGCGGCGGCGCAATTCCGCGCCGTTGCGGACGCCGTGCGTGAACCAGCTGGCGAATTGCTTCATCTTCCCGATCGCGCCGGGCGCCTCTTCCTGGACGAGCATCTGGTAGTAGGTACGAATCAACTGGTACCGGTCAGCTTCTGAGGGCTGCGCGTAGGTGCCCGTGCGGAAGTACTCCATCATCTGGCGGAAGATCCAGGGATTGGTGGCGGCCGCGCGGCCAATCATCACCGCGTCGCAGCCAGTCTGTTCGTAGAGCGCCTGCGCGTCGCGGGGCGTGACGACGTCGCCGTTGCCAATCACCGGGATATGCACGCTGGTCTTTACATCGCGGATAATCTCCCAGTTAGCGCGGCCGCTAAAACCTTGTAGTCGCGTGCGGGGGTGGACGGCGATAGCCTCCGCGCCGCAGGCCTCGGCCATCCGGGCTACCTCCACCGCCACGATTTCTTTCTCACTCCAGCCAGCGCGCATCTTGACGGTGAAGGGAATGCGGACGGCCGCGCGGAGGCTCTTGAGAATTCTCTCCAGCAGCGGCAGATCGCGCAGCAGCCCCGAGCCGCCGCATTTCACCACCTTCTTTGCCGGGCAGCCGAGGTTCAGGTCAACCAGATCGAATCCCAAATCCTCGACCAGGCGCGCGGCGTCGGCGAGCCGCGCGGGGTCGGCGCCGAAAATCTGCGCCGTGATGGGCCGCTCTTCCTCCATGTAGTAGAGATAGCGGCGCGAGCGCAGGTTCTGGCGCAGCATGCCTTCGCTCGAGACACACTCCGTCATGATCAGGCCGCAGCCGCCCAGACGCTTGATGAAGCGGCGAAAGACCGTGTCTGTGATGCCCGCCATCGGCGCCAGAATGTGCGCGGGCCGAATCGCCACATTGCGAATGCAGAGTTCTTCAAACGTCATCGGGGCCTATTTTGCCAGCAATGCGAGAAGTAGTCTACAGCCGAAAGTTGACAAGGTATTGCGTGCGGAGGATCGGGAAGGCACGGCGTCGTTTGGCACGGGGAGCGTTATGGGGCCCACTGACCACTGACAACCAACAACTGACAACTCACAACTCACAACTCACAACTCACAACCAACAACTAACAGCCTGTCACTTCGGCAGCACGTCCGCCGCATTAGCGACCGCGAAGCGCATCTGGCCTTCGGCAATGAGTTCGCCCTCACGGTAGGCGGTGCCACGCAGTTCCCCGAAGCGTTCGCCCAGCTTCAGTACTTCCGCCTCCAGGCGCAGCACGTCGCCGGGTTGGACGGGCTGGAGCAGCCGGGCAGAAGGAATCTGCAGGATGACGGCAATCTTGCCGGCCATTTCCGGCCGCTCCAGCACCAGGATGGCGCCGAGTTGACTCACCGCTTCCAGCAGGATGCCCGTTGGCACCTGCGGCGAGTCCGGGGAGTACCCCAGCGGAGGCTCTTCATTTCCGGTGAAGCACTTGACGCCCACAATGCGCTGGCCAGGCACGAGTTCCGTCACCCGGTCAACCAGTAAGAACGGATAACGATGCGGCAGGATGCGCTGGATGGCGGAGTGAAATAATTGGCTCATTGTTTCATTGAATCATTGACTCATTGAAACACCCTGATGACAGGATCCCTGATGGACTCAATGAAGCAATGATTCAATGAATCAATGAATCAATCTGCCGTCGGTTTCAGGAGTTCGCGCTTCAGCGCGGGATTGCGCGCCGTCCACTCGCCGGCGCGATCCTTATCCGCCGCGTACTGCGCCCGCATGGCTTCCAGCTTGGAATCCATGTCATCCAGGTAGTGGACTACCAGCGCCTCGGCAAACATCGGCTCCTTCGGCGAACCGAATTCCAGCTTGCCGTGGTGGGAGAGGAGGATGTGTTCGATCTGGTCCTGGAGAGCAGCAGGGAAGTCGGGGATGTCGCGCATTTTGGCGCGCACGATTTCGAGCCCGATGGCGATGTGCCCTAGCAGTTGACCGCGCGTCGTGTAACGGAATCCTCGCGCGCAGGTCAGCTCATCGATCTTCCCCAGGTCGTGCAGGACCAGCCCGGTCAGTACCAACTCCCGGCGGAGGGACGGGTAGTGATCGCAGGTCAAATCGCCGAGTTCGACCAGGGAAAGCACGTGTTCGAGAAGGCCGCCCAGGCAAGCGTGGTGATAGCTCATCGCGGCGGGCGCGAGTTTGAATTTCCTCGCGAGCTCCGGGTCTTCAAAAGTGGCCAGGAGCAGGGCCCGCACAGGGCCTTCCGGCATGTTCCGGAGGCGATCCATCAGCGCGGCATACATCTGTTCTGGATCGCGACGTGTGCGCGGGAGATAATCGAGCAGGTCGATCTCTTCTGGGGCGCAGCGGGAGATTTTACGCACGCGCATCTGCGGTGAGCCCTGGTAGTCTTCGACCTCGCCCACCACCTGCACCACATCATCCACTTCGAAATCGAGAGTGAAGCGGTCACAATCCCAGAGCTTGGCGCGGATCGTTCCGGTGGAATCCTGAAGGTCGAGGTCGAGGTACGCGCTGCCGCTGCGGGCGATCTTTCGTTCTTTGGCCTGCACCAGGAAAGTGGAGTGGACAGATGTCCCCGGCGTGAGGGCGGCGACGAAAGTTTCTTTCATTGGCCCTTCTTGGCGAGCACGGCCTCGCTGGGGCGCTCCGCACCAGTGTCCACGTAGCCGGGCGCCAGGTAAACGTAGCTATCCCTGCGCAGGTTCACCAGATATTCCCGCAGGGCGGGTGCCATCTTCTCGTTATACAGGATCTCGTTAACGCGCTGTTCGACTTCCTCGAAGGGCGGTATACCCTGGCTGCGCCGTTCCAGCACCTTGAGGATGAGTTGCCCGGACTTGACCGGGATTATTCCCGTGAACTCGTTGACTTCCAGCTTCGTGATCGCCTCAGCGATGGCGGGAGCCAGCGTTCCGGTCTTCATGAATCCAATGTCACCTTCGTCGTTGGCTGTGGGGTCGTCGGAGTACTTCTTCGCCACGTCCGCCCAGCGTATGCCAGCCTTGAGTTCGGCCAGGGCTTCCTTGGCCCGGGCCTCGGCCTCCCCCGGTTTTCGCTTCTCGGTGGAGATGAGGATCTGCGCCAGGTGCACGCCCTCGGGAGAGGCGAACTGCGCCTTGTTCTCCTCGAAGAACTTGCGTGCGTCCTCGCGGGAAACGATGACTGTGCGGCCCACCTCCCGCCCGATAACTTCGCGCATCAGCAAGTTGCGGCGAATGTTGTCCTTGAAGTCCTCCCAGAGAAGTCCCTGTTTCTCAACTTCCGTCTGCAGGTCTTCCAGAGAGGCCAGCTTCAAATTCTTGCGGATTTCGTCGAGGCGCTTGACCAGGTCGGTCTCGACACTGATGTCGAGGTCCTTGGCCTTCTGAACCATCAGCGCCTGGTCAATCAGGTCGCGCAGCAAATCGCGGCCATATTCCCGGGCTTTGGACTCGAGCTCGGCCCCCGAGAATTGCTGGGCCAATTGCGCGCGCAGTTTTTCCCGCTCCCGCTCGAATTGGCGCTGCGTGACGATCTCACTGTTGACGCGGGCGATGATGCGCTCCACAACCTTGCGCGCCGCGAAGGCGGGCGACGCCGCCGTCACCAGTACGGCCCCAACTCCCACAACCACCAGCCAGCGTTTGATCATTCTTCCCGGACCTCTCCGGCGCGTTCCGTTCTGGTGCCCAACACCTCCGCGCGGCAGTGCCTTGCCCAGCCTCTGTCCCATCTTAATGCTGCGCACGGAGTTCCTGCAAGACGTTTTGGATCTGGGCACACAAATCGCCATTGTGTGTCGCGAGTCGGAAGCGCAGGGTGCCATCGGGGCGGAAGGTCGCTCCCCGGTGCCGGCGGATGAAGTGCGTCAGTTTCTCGGGATTGACTGGGGCCTCCGCATGGAAGCGCAGCCAGACTTCGTCCGCCTTCCTTTCGATGGATTGGACGAGCAGCCGTTCGGCGGCCGACTTCAAGAGCGCGTAGTTCAGTAAGTTCGAGATCGACGGGGGGACGGGCCCGTAGCGATCGGTCAATTCCGCCTCGAGGTCGGCACCTTGGGCCGGCGTCGAAAGGGCGGAGATGCGCTTGTACATGCGCAGGCGTTGGTTTTCGTCGGCGATGTAGGTCGGCGGAATCTTGATGTCGAGGCCCAGGTTTAGCGTGGTCCGCACCTCGGGCTTGGGCGCCGCGCCCTTCAGTTCTTCGACCGTCTGCTCCAGCATCTTCAGATAGAGATCGATGCCGATGGCGCTCAAGTGGCCGTGTTGCTCGGCGCCCAGCAGATTGCCGGCGCCGCGCAATTCCAGGTCCAAGGCGGCCAAACGGAAGCCCGTTCCCAGGTCGGAAAACTCCTTCAGGGCTGCGAGTCGACGCTTGGCGGTGGGCGTCAGGGACTCCTCCGCGGGGATCAGGAAGTAGGCGTAGGCCCGGCGATTCGACCGGCCTACGCGCCCCCGCAGTTGGTACAGGTCGGCCAAGCCGAAGCGCTCGGCACGGTTGACGATAATGGTGTTGGCGCGTGGGATGTCCAGCCCGTTCTCGATCAGGGCGGTGGCGACCAGCACGTCGTACTGCCCCTCCATGAACTTGAGCATCACCCTTTCGAGCTGCTTCTCGTCCATCTGGCCGTGCGAGACCCCGAGGCGCGCCGTCGGGACAAGGCGTTGGATGAGCGCCGCCAGGCTGAAGATGGTTGCTACGCGGTTGTGCACGAAAAACACCTGACCCTGCCGGCTCATCTCCTGCAGGATTGCGGACTGAATCAGGGCGTCGCTGAAGGGTGCCACGACGGTCTGAATCGCCAGGCGGCCGCGCGGGGGCGTTTCAATCACGGAGAGGTCGCGCAGCCCGCCCAGCGACATGTGGAGCGTGCGCGGAATAGGCGTGGCGGACATCGTCAGCACGTCCACGCTGGCTTTGAGCTTTTTTAGCCTCTCTTTCGCCGCCACTCCGAAACGCTGCTCCTCGTCCACAATCAGCAGGCCGAGGTCGTGCAGGCGAACGTCCCGGGAAAGCAGCCGGTGCGTGCCGATCAGAATATCCACCTTGCCGGCCTCGGTGTCGGCCAGAATCCTTTTCTGCTCCCCGCCAGAGCGAAACCGGCTGAGCATCTCGACGCGCACCGGGAAGGCCGCAAGGCGTTGTTGGAATGTATTGAAATGCTGAAAGGCCAGGACGGTGGTGGGAGCAAGTACCACAACCTGCTTACTATCCTGCACCGCCTTGAAGGCGGCGCGAATGGCGAGTTCCGTCTTGCCGTAGCCCACATCGCCGCAAAGCAGCCGGTCCATGGGCTGCGGCGTCTCCAGGTCGCGCTTGATGTCTGCGAGCGCAGTAACCTGGTCGGGCGTCTCCTCGAACTCGAAGGCGTCCTCGAGCTCTTTCTGCCACGGGGTGTCTGGGCTGAAGGCGGCTCCGCCGTGCATCTTGCGCTCGGCGTAAAGTCGGAGGAGTTCCTGGGCGATGTCGCGCAGGGCCCGCTTGACGCGCGTCTTGGTGCGCGCCCAGGCCGTTCCCCCCAAGCGGTCGAGGGTGGGCTTGGCCCCGTCGCCGCTGGAGCGATACTTTTCGACCAGATCCAGCCGCTCCAGCGGGACGTACAGCCGCGCGTCATCCTGGTAGGTCAGAAGCATGAAATCGCGGGCCACGCCTTCCACCTCCAACTGCCGCAAGCCGTGGTAGAGGCCGATGCCATGATCCACGTGCACTACGTAATCGCCCAACTTGAGGTCGCTCAGGTCAGAGATGAAGCTCGAAATCGTCGTCTTCCCGCGACGACTGGGCACTCCCCAAACGAACTCCCCGAACAGGTCAGTGTCGCTGAGCAACACCAGCCGCAGCTCCGGGAAGATGATTCCTGCTTCCAACTCGCCGCGCGCAATCAACACTGCTCCCCGGGAGTCCGGCAGGTTTCCTTCACTTTCCCCTGCTTGCGGAGCGACCGCGCCATGCTCCTCCGCAGACTCATCCGCAGAGGGCTGAGGAGCCTCTCCTACTGCCTCGAATGGGATCTCGTACTCGGTAAAGATCTCACGCAGACGGTCGAGCTTCCCCGCGCTGGGGGTGACGAAGATGATCGTCTCGTGGCGCGCGCAGCGCTGGGTGATATCCTCGATCATCGCCTTGATCGCGCCATGAAATCTCGGGGCGGGTTGGGTCGGCAGAGCGAACTGGTTGGGTAGGGGAGGGCTTTGCCCTTCCGTCCCTGTGTCCTCGGGTGCCGGCGGGGCGGCTGGCCAGGGGCCGCCCCTCCCCGACGCGACCGCCAGCTCCTTTAGCGAGATCACCGGCGTGCCTTCGAGCGACTTTAGGAACTCTGCCTCGGTCAGGAAAAGTTCCTCTGGCCGTGGCCGTGCTGGAACGGTGTCGCGAACCTCCTCGTATGCAGCCTGCCAGCCCTCTAGTGTCTTCTGCAGTTGAACTCTCCCCTCGACGGGCTCGTCCCACACCAGCAAGGGTTCTTGAAAAAGAGCGAGCAGGGATTTCGGGTGTCGTTCCACCAGCGGCACAAAGAACTCCCAGCCCGGGAACGGGCCGGAGTATTCCCCTGCCCAATCGGGCTCTAGCGTACGTCGCTTGGGTCCTCTGGCCGAGAGGGTTTTCACCAGGGCGTCGAAGAAACCGGGGGAGCGCCTGGTCTCCGTAAGCGGCAAGAGGAGAGCTCGGGATGTCGGCTTTTGCGAGCGCTGGGTATTGGGATCGAATTCCCGCAGCGACTCGATGCAGTCGCCAAAGAATTCGAGGCGCAGGGGCCAGTCGACTTCGGGGGGATAGACATCCACAATCCCGCCCCGTACTGAGAACTGGCCAGAACTCGAGACCGGCTCGCTACTTTCGTAGCCAACGCCCGTGAGGTGTTCGATAAGATCGGTGAGGTTCACCTCATCTCCGACCTTCAGTTCCAGAGCCAGCGAGCGGTAGTACGAACTCTCCTGGAACCGACCCAGGGCCGCCGGGAGTGGGACAACGAGAATCTGCGTCCGGCCTCCTGCCAGATTCCACAAGGCCACGGCGCGACGCTCCAGGATTTCCGCGTGGGGCGAGCGGCCGTCATAAGGTGAGCAATCGAAGGCAGGGAGAACGCTCACTGCCGCTGCACCTTTAACTCCGAGCCAGGTGAAGAAAGTTGCGGCCGTCCCCCGCAGTCGTTCGGCAGTCTCATTGTCGCGAGTCAGGACGACCAGGGGACGCCGCAGCTCCTGCGCCAGTGCCGCTACCACTAGACCCTTGGCGGGGCGGGTCAAACCGGAAAGGACCAGTTCACATTGGCCGGCGCAGGCCGCGGCGCGTGCTGCGCGCAGCGCGGGGTGGTCGAAAACCGGTTGGAGCAGGGATCGGAGGTGAGGCATCGAACTCTATGGCGCCTGTCCGAGATTCTTGGCGGCCTGGATGAGCGCCGAGGTTGAGAAACCTGGGACTACCGGGATTGAAACCACCTTTCCGCCCGCGGCTTCTACCTCCGAGCGCCCCACGATCTCCGTCGGTTCCCAGTCGCCGCCTTTGACTAGTACCTGGGGCAACATGCGCGCGATGACTGCCTGCGGAGTGAGGTCGTCAAAGATCGTGAGGTAATCCACGCATTCCAGCGCCGCCAGGATTTCCGCGCGCTCATCTTGCGGCATGACCGGCCGGCCGGCTCCCTTAAGCGCGCGGACACTGCGGTCGCTGTTCACCGCCACAAGCAGCGCGTCGCCGAGCTTTCGCGCCTCTGCCAGGTATCGCGTGTGACCCGGATGCAGCAGATCAAAGCAGCCGTTGGTGAACACCACGCGCTTGCCGCCCCGCTTCAGTTCATCCACGACCTCTATGGCTTCATCGAGCGGGAGTACCTTCTTGATCGTCATCGGGTTCAGCGGCCTCTTTAGTGGTAAAGCCAACGTCCAATTCTATCACGTGCCTGGTCGAGAGGCCGTTGCCTTGCTGCGGGGCAAAGCTGTAGCCCAAGGTTCGCCATCGGACCTTCGGGTTGTCGCGCGAGGGCTGAGACGACTCAGCGGCTTGGAGCAGCGCGGCATTCGAAGGCGAAGGGCAGGCGACGCTCCGCCTTTCCCCGAATTTACAGTCCGCCGAAGGGCGTGTTATCCTCGCGGAGGAGAGCACAGCTTCCGTGAAGACGGTTGCCATTATCGGAGGCGGTCCCGCCGGGGCCATGGCCGCGGAGAGACTAGCGCGGGGTGGAGTCAGAGTCACGCTTTTCGAAGAAAAGCCAGGATGGGAAAAACCCTGCGGCGGGGCTTTGAGCGCCAGGGTTCTGCGGCGCTATTCGTTCCTGACGGCGGTTGCGCCTGAGGCCAGGTATGTTCGCGAGGCCCAGTTTGCGGGGGCGAAAGGGGTGTTGGTAACGTTCCGGCTGCGGCAGCCGGTGGCCATCTATTCGCGGGCCAAGCTGAACCGGGCACTCTTAGGTCGCGCCGCAGATGCGGGGGCGGAGATTGTTGAAGACCGAATTGTGAGTCTGGCGCGCGCCGGTGCCGGCTGGCGGCTGGAGGGTCGGCGCCAGCTCTGCCAAGCTGATTTCGTTCTTCTGGCGGCGGGAGCGCGTAGCCGCTTGCGGGTGTCCTTGGCGGGGGATCTTCAGCCGCGCGATTTCATGCTCACCTTCGGCTACTACGTGCCCGGCCAGGACGAACGCCTGCGCGTGGCGTTCTTCGACGATTTCGAGGGTTACGCCTGGGCCTTCCCCCGGACGGACCACCTTTCCATAGGAGTCTGCGGCAGGGTGGGCGATAGTGGCATGCCGGAGCTACGCGCGCGGCTGCAAGGCTTTGTGAACCGGTTTGGTTATCGGACCGATGGGGCGCCTGTTTACGCCCACCTGCTCCCCGCGCTGACGGCAGAGAGTTGGAGCAACCTGCGCCTGGCCGGCCCGCAGTGGGCCCTGGCGGGGGACATTGCCGGCTTGGTTGACCCGGTGACCGGCGAGGGGGTTTACTACGCGATGCGCTCCGGCGAGCTGCTGGCAGAGTCTCTGCTCGAGGGTTCGCCGGCCTCCTATCCTCAACGGATTTGGCAGGATTTTGGCAGCGAGCTAGTTTGTGCCGCGCGGCTCCGCGCGCTTTTCTATCGCACAGATTTCCTGGGCAGCCCCATATCCACGCACATGATCAGGTTTTCCAGCCGCAGCCAAGCGGTCTTGGGCCTTCTTCAGGACTTGATAGAGGGAACGCAAGCTTATTCTGATCTGCCTACGCGGATTTACGGACGGGTCGCAGCCTCCCTGGTGGAGATTGCTGCAAACTCGCTGGGCGCCGAGCTCCCTTATCCGCGTTCCGCGGAAAGCTAGTCGGGAAACCGAGAAGACCAGCCAGCAAAGTCGCGGAGCCCCGACCTGAAAGCCGACGGTGCAGGGCGAATCCGGAGCGAACCAAGAGCAAATATGAATTTGAAATCTGAGGACCTCTTTCGCAAGGCGCTCCGCCTGATGCCCGGCGGGGTGAATTCGCCGGTTCGGGCCTTCCGGGCCGTGGGCGGCGAGCCCCTTTTTGTCGCCAGCGGCAAGGGCGCGCGGATCACCGACGTTGAGGGCCGTAGCTACCTCGACTACGTACTGTCCTGGGGACCGCTGATTCTGGGCCACTGCCACCCGCAGGTGATGGAGGCTTTGGCGCGGGTACTGGAGACGGGGACGAGCTTCGGGGCCTCGACGCCTGCCGAAGTGGAACTCGCGGAACAGATCCAGGCTGCTTTTCCCTCCATCGAACGTGTGCGGCTGGTGAATTCGGGTACCGAGGCGACAATGGCGGCATTGCGTGTGGCGCGGGCCGCTACGGGACGAGAGAAAATCCTCAAGTTCGAGGGGTGTTACCACGGCCACTCGGACAGCTTGCTGGTGAAGGCAGGTTCCGGCGTGGCTACGCTCGGTCTGCCGGACAGCCCTGGCGTGCCCCGCGCCCTGGCGGAGCTGACCATCACGGTGCCCTTCAATGACTCAGCGGCGCTGGAGGAAGCCTTTCGCGTTCACGATCACCAGTTGGCCGCGGTGATTGTGGAACCGGTGGCCGGCAACATGGGTTGCGTCGCGCCGCGAGCTGGATTTCTCGCCAGGCTTCGGACACTGGCAGCAGAACAGGGAACCGTGCTGATTTTTGACGAGGTGCTGACGGGTTTCCGTGTCGCTTATGGCGGAGCGCAGCAACTTTACGGGATTCAGCCTGATCTCACGACGTTGGGAAAGATTATGGGCGGCGGCCTGCCGGTCGGCGCCTATGGTGGCAAAGCGGCGCTGATGGACCTGGTGGCGCCGGCAGGGCCGGTCTATCAGGCGGGCACGCTTTCCGGCAATCCCCTGGCGGTGGCGGCGGGATTGAAAACCCTGGAGCTGCTCCGCGCGCCCGGCTTCTACGAGCGGCTGGACGCGCTGGCGGAGAACCTCGTCGCGGGATTGCGGGCGGAGGCCGATCGCGCCAGTGTGGCTCTAACCATCAACCGTGTCGGCTCGATGTTTACCCCCTTCTTCACGGCTGAAGCGGTGACCGATTATGCCTCGGCCAAGAAGGCAGACACGGCTGCGTTTGGGCGGTTCTTCCGCGCGCTCCGGGAACGCGGCATCTATTTCCCACCCTCGCAATTTGAAGCCGCGTTTATTTCCTCGGCCCACAGCGAGGACGACATCGCCGAGACTATCCGCGCCGCAGGCGCAGCTTTCACGGCTCTTGCCTGCCGATGAGCAGCAGAGCGGAGAGAAGAGTGCGGCGACCGCACCGGGCTTCGTCGGGGACTCGAACGCGGTACGGCACGCGGACGGGGCAGGAGAAGGAGACAACGACAGCCAGGCAAGCGAAAGTTCTCGCCCGGCCTAGTGCCCCGGCCGGGTCAGCGGGAAGTCGCCATGCGGCGCGCTAACCCCGCGAGCAACCGCCGGTCACGCTGTCTCAGCGCGGGGACGTACTTCCTCATGAGGTGCCAGAAGCGGGCGTGCCGCTTGTCTCCGAGGATGCGTGCGCTCTTCGCCGCCTCGCCCTTGGGAGGCTCCACCATTTCTGCGAGGCTTACGCCGAGGGCGGTGGCGATCTTCCCCAGCGTGTGAAGGGAGGGGATGGTGTGCCCATTCTCGACCCGGGAAAGATAGCTTCTGAGAAGTCCCGTCTTTGCTTCGATGTCGCCCTGGGACATCCCCTTCTCGATGCGGATCAGACGCAGTCTCTTACCTATGGATTGCTTCACGGTTGTCCTCCCCAGTCCAAGCTAACGTCCCCCATCGCAGAATCCGAATCCAACCGCGGCATCAGCGGCTGCAATGGGTCAAGCGTCGTCTAACCTCGCAGCGCCGCAGCATGCCACTCTAAAGAGAGGCTAGGCTGACTGCCTCCCAGTCCTCAATGCTGGAGGGGGGAGTTGAACCCCCATGCTGCGTGAGCAGCGCGAGATTTTGAGTCTCGTGCGTCTGCCAGTTCCGCCACTCCAGCCCACCGAGATTCTAGCAGCAACCGCTGACGCGCCGCAAGGCGCAGTTCCCAGACCTGAAACGTTTCTAGATTCTTGATTGATGATCCCTCTCGAATCCGACAGGTCGCGCGCGGTCTCGGGTGATTGGAGCCCCGCCTCCAGGCCCTAGGATTCTGGGTGCCAAGGATGGTTGCCACTATTGCAGTGCGATCTGCTAGGATTGGCACGGCAGTAGCGATGCAGGTATCACTGCACCTCCTCTGGTCGGCGATCGTCTTGCTGGGTCTGGTGACTCTGGGGCTGGCTCTGTTCGTGTATTTTTTGATGGAGCTTCACTATCGCCAGCAACTGGCGCGGCAAGCGCGGCGCCTGATGCTGTCCGCGAAGATCTCTGGTTCGCCCGACCGCGAAACGCTGCGCGCCTTGTGGCTGCGGGCTGGGCGTGCCGACCGGGATATCCTCGCGGAGGTGCTCATTGACCAGTGCGGCTTCCCAGGCGAGACGCGGCGGAATACGATTCAGCAGGCGCTAATTGGAGCGGGGATATTAGAGTCCTGGGTAGAAGCGCTCCGCAGCCGGCGGAGATCCCGCCGCGTACAAGCCGCGGCATGGCTGGGCCATGTCCGCGACGTGCGAAGTCTCCAGGCACTGGTGGAGGCGGCAGGGGACCCGGCGGTGGAGGTTCGGCTGGCCGTCACGCTCAGCTTGGGCCGCTTGAAGGACCCACGCGGGCTACCCGGCCTGGTACGCCTGGCGTCGAATCCTCCACCTGCCATTCCGGATCTCACCCTCGCGGCCGCGCTCGCGGCTTGCGCCGAGGGACGGGCCGACCGGCTGGTGAGCCTGCTTAGACTTCCGGGGACCCGGTCGCGGATCATCGGAGCCTGGGCACTTTCCGCGGTTGCGGATCACACCGCGCTCCGGCAGCTTCTTGCTGCCACCCACGACCCGGAGCCGGAGGTGCGCGCCAAAGTGGCCCGGGCCCTTTCTCGCATTCCTGCCCCTGAATCGGAGCGGGGAATCCTGTGTCTCACCCGCGATCCAGTCTGGTTCGTCCGGCTGCGGGCTTTCACCGCCCTGGGGGAACTTCACGCTGCGGTGGGTGGCGCGGCCGCCCTCGAGGGCTTAGTGGACGACGTGCGCGAGGTGCGATACCGCGCTGCCGGTACGCTGCGGCGAATCCGGGGCATGACGAGCGAAACAGTCCGGGAGGTGTTGGCCACACGCCCGCGCCTGAGCTTCGACAGCCTCGTCTCAGAGTGGGAACGGGCGGGCTTCCTGTGGGAAGTCGTGGCGGGGCTCTCGACACGGCAGTATGCGCGCTTTATTGAAAGCCGGGAGCTCTTACGAGTCTTGATTGCGGCGGGAGTGACCTCCGCGCTGATGCATTTCGTTCTGGTTTATCCGCAAATCAAAGTGCGCCTGCGGCTGTTGCGTCTGTTGGCGGAAGCTGGCACGCCGGCGATCCGGGCTGAGCTGCTGGCCTTGGCCGGGCGACCGGGGATTGACGCGCGGGTGGCGGCGAAGATCCGGCAGGTTATCCCCACTGCCTCCGCAGCCGCCAGCGCAGCAGATCAACACTCTTCTCGTTGAGCGACTATGACCGCAGACTGGCTCAAAGTGGTTCTGCTTGTCCTGCAGGTGCTGGTCTTCGGCTACTTCATTTCCCTCAATGCTCTCTATTTTGTTCTGCTCTGCTTTTCCGTTCTGTGGTGCCGGAGATACAAGAAAAAAGTAGTTGCGCACCCCATCGATTTCGAGGCGCTGGAACCCTTGAAGGTTCTTGTGCCGCCGGTCACCTTGGTGGTGCCGGCGTACAACGAGGAACGAGTCATTGTCCAGAGTGTGCACTCCTTGCTGGGTGTCAGCTATGCGCGGGTGGAGATCGTGGTGGTCAACGACGGGAGCACGGACGGCACCCTGGGAGAGCTGACCCGTTCCTTTTCGCTGCGCAAAGCCGAGGTCCTGCCAAGCAGCGTGCTGCCGACCCGTCCCGTGCGCGACTTTTACGTGAGTACCGTGGAGCCGCGGTTGGTGGTGGTCGACAAAGAAAATGGCGGGAAGGCTGACGCGCTGAACGCCGGCATCAATTTCTGCAAGACGCCTTACTTTTTGGCCATGGACGCCGATTCGTTGCTGGAGCCTGAGGCGCTCACGTATGCCTTGCGTGCCGTGTTGGAAGATCGGGAAAGGGTGGTGGCGGTCGGGGGCATCGTGCGGGGAGTGAACGGCTCGGTGGTGGACGGCGGTCGCGTGCGCCGGCCCAACTTGCAGTTCAATTTCTGGGTCCTGATGCAGGTAATCGAATACTTGCGCAGCTTCCTGGCAGGCCGGGCGGGCTGGAGCCAGATCAATGGGCTGCTCATCGTCCCGGGCGCTTTTGGCCTGTTTCAGAAGGCGGCTTGCCTGGCCGTGGGTGGCTATAGCACCGAGACCGTCACGGAAGACCTTGAACTCGTCGTGCGCCTGCATCGCTACGCGCGCGGGCGCAAGCTGGGTTGGCGCGCCGTTTTTGCCCCGGACGCGGTTTGCTGGACTGAAATGCCCACGAGGGCGCGGGTGCTGGGCCGTCAGCGCAAGCGCTGGCAGGAGGGACTGTGGCAAACATTGGTCAAGCATCGTGCCATGTTGTTTCGGCCTCGCTACGGGGTGGTGGGCATGCTGGCCGTACCCCATCAGGTGCTCCATGAGCTCGGCGGCCCCTTTGTAGAGTTTGGCGGCCTCCTTCTGCTGCCGCTCTTCTACTTTCTGGGGATACTCAATTGGACGGCCTTCGTCCTCTACCTGGCGCTGGCTTTTTTTGTGGGCGTGCTGTTTTCTTTGATGTCCGTTCTCATTGATCAAACTCACTTCCCGCGGCATCGGTTTCCGCACGACGCGCTGCTGTTGCTGGCCTTCTCTCTGGTGGAGTACTTCGGTTATCGGCAAGTATTCCTTTATTGGAGACTGGTCGCCACCTGGAACTATTTCTTCGGCAGAATCGCCTGGCGAGTTTCCAGCCGGACAGGTTTTCGCACGCAAGCCCGGTGAGAGCGGTTCAGCGCCGATGCTGAAGGAATTCCGGAGTGGAGAACGGTACAGGAAGTCAGGCGGGAACTCGGTCGGCGCTTCCCGTAACCTCCGGCGCTGCTCTGCAGGCGGTCAAAGCTTCCTCGGCATCCGCCAGCACCTGTTCTGGGTCCCCCCGCGGGCGGTACACTGCCAAGCCAATATCCAGCGTGAGCCCACGGAGTCGGGACGAACGTTGGCAGGCTGACAACACCCGTCGCCCGAACACCTCTCCTCCCGGGGGCTCTGTCCCCGGCAAAAAGCAGAGGAATCGGTCAGCCTCATACCTCAGGATGATGTCTGTCCGACGGGCGGTCTGAAGGATGGCCTGGCCCAGCGCTTTGAGCACGAGGTCTCCCGCCAGGTTCCCCTCACTTTCGTTGACGCGCCGGAAGGCACGGATGTCGCATAGGAGCAGGCACAGCGGAATGTCAAACCGCTCGGCCCGTGCCGTTTCCCGCTTCAGTATGTCGGGCAGCGTGGAGCGATCCAACGCGCCGGTAAGCGCGTCCGTGGCATATTTCTCCGTGGGGAATGCGGTCTCAGCATAGGTCGCGATTATGAACTGCCGCACTTCGTTCAGCTCCCGCTGTTTCGTGATGATGTACGCCCCTGAGAGGAGGACCAGGGAGAGGAGCCCGAAGATGAGTTGGGGCAGAATTCCAAACTGGACTTCAATCCTGTCCATATTCCACCGGATGACCGGATAGAAAAAGGTGGTAATGGCCAGGGCCAGCGAGAGAGAAACAGCCAGGCTGACGGCCCAGAGGTGCCAGGTCCGCCGGTCGAGTTCAGCGAGCTGGCGGCAGGGCTCGGTGCGGCGTTCAGAGGAGGTCCGGTCCATAGCTGGTGATATGAGAGCCTTCCGGTGCTGCGTTCCCTTCGGCTCTTTACTTCCGTAGCTTTTATCGGAAGATTGGGAGGGACACATGAGCAGCGTCCCCGCGTTCAGTGGCGGTACTCCCCGGTACGGAAGGGTATCGTACGATATTGGTATTGGGGCAGCGGGGGTTTATTAATCCGTCCCCTACCGTGTTCCCACTGCGCTGGCAGGGAGGCGAAATCCCGGGAGGGGGGCGCAGTAAGGGAACCCCTGCGAGGAGCGACCCGCGTTCAGAAAATCCTCAGCTTGATGGTCAGGTACTTCTTGGGATTCTTGCGGAATTCCGTCAGGAATTCCCGCAGCGATTGCGAACTGTCGCGCAAATTGTTGAAAAGCGTGGGGTCGGTGGAGAGTCTTCCCAGCGTTCCCTGACCCTGCTCGATGCGCGTGGTGATGATATTCAGGCGGTCAAACGTCTCGTTCAGCCGGTTGTAGAGCTGCGGGTCGGTAGCGAATTTGCCCAGGGTTCCTTTGCCGCTGTTGACGTTATCCACCAGCGTGTTGGCCCGCGTCACCAACTGGTTCACGTTGTTGTAAACGGAAGGGTCGTTGATGAGCTTGGCCAAGCTCCCCTTGCCGTGCTGCACGTCGTCGAGGATCTGGTTCAGGCGGTCGATACTCGCGACGGTACGCTGGTAAAGCGCCTCGTCCGCCAGCAGCTTGCCGACCGTGCCCTCGCCCCTATCCACCCGGGTTACAATTTGCTGGAGGGTGCCCGAGAGCTGATTCATGCGGCTGTAAAGCGCCTGGTCATAGATGAGCTTTCCGATGGACCCTTGACCTGCTTGTATCTGCGAGGTGATGTCGTTGAGCTTGGTACTCAGCACGCGCAAGTTCGAGATCACATCGTTGGTGTTCTGCACGATGCGTTTGATGTCCGCTTCCTCAACGCTCTTCACGACGCCGCCTTCCGGCACGACCGGTCGCTCTGGTTTTCCCCGGCTGATATCCACAAAGGCTTCGCCCAGCAGGCCGGCGGTCGCCAGCCGGGCCTCCGAGTCCTCGCGAATCTCACGTTGGTAAGTGCGCGGGACGCGCATGGTGACTTCCACGGCCCGCTCCGGCTCCACGTAGGCTGAAATGCGGATCTTCTCCACCACGCCCACAGGAAGACCGGCCAGGCGGACTTGTGAGCCCTCGCGCAGGCCCGAGGCGCCGGAGAAATACGTCTTCAGCGGGTACTTGCTGGTCAAAAACCCCGCCTCCCCGGTGATGAAAAAGACGCCTATGCCGAGAATCGTCAAGCTGACCAGCACCAGCGCACCGACGCGCAGCTGGGCCCAGGTAATTTGTTTGCGTTGCGGCATGACTTTTCTCCCTCCCGAAGCAATTCTCGCTTATTGTATGCCATCTTGGTTCGACTGGCGAACTCAGGCGAGGAATTTCCGCAGGTAAGGGTCTGGGGTGGAGGTCAGCTCGTCTGTCGAGCCCGAGAAGTAGGCGGTGCCATCCCGCAGGACGAGGAAGTGGGTAGGAACCCGGCGGCCGAGCCCGCCGTCGCTGGCAACCGCGACTAGGCCTTGCTGTTCCGCCGAGTAGGTGAAATGGGCCAGTGCATAGGCATCGGCCAGGCGTTGCGTGACCACCAGCGAGCTGACGTTCTGCACGTCGCGCAATTTGGCGATAAGAATGTTGATCGTATGCGCCGTGACGGGATCAAGGCCGGCCGTAGGCGAGTCGTAGAGCATGATCGCGGGCTCGTTGACAATGGCCCGGGCGATGGAGACGCGGCGCCGCATCCCCCCCGATAGCTCGGCCGGCATCTTTTCCAGCGCGTGCTCCATCTCCACGAAACGCAGGACCTCCCGCACCTGCCGTTCGATCCTCGCTTCGTCCTTCAAGCCCTCTTCGCGCAGGCGGTAAGCGACATTCTCGTAAACCGAGAGCGAGTCGAACAGCGCGCCTTCCTGGAAGACGATACCCATGCGTTGTCGGATGGGATAAAGCTGGCTTTCGGAAAGCGGCGCGAGGTCCTGTCCCCCCACCAGAACCTGCCCGGCGTCCGGCTTCAGCAAGCCGAGAATCAGTTTCAATAAGACGGACTTGCCCGACCCGGTCACGCCCAGCAGAACCAGCGTCTCCCCGGCTCCCACGCGAAAAGAAACGTCGTTCAGCACCGGCTTCTCCTCGAAAGCCAAGGAGACGTGACGAAGTTCGACAACAGCAGTCTGACCTTCGCGGCGGTCCCGCGCGCGGGGCGATGGCTCGGCTTCAGGCAACGTCACGGTAGGAACTGGCCTCCTGCGGACTTGTGTCCATGCTCCTATTCTATCTCGGGGGAAGGACTGGAACCTAGAAGAACCCAGTGGCAATGAGGAACTTGGTGTAGAAAAAGTCCACAACCAGGATGAGCACACACGCGACCACCACGGCGCGGGTGGTGGAGCGTCCCACGCCCTCGGTCCCGCCCGTCGTATGCAGGCCGAAGTAGCAGCCGACCAGCGCCACGATAATGGCGAAGAAGAAAGGCTTCGTCAGCCCCTGGAAGCAGTCTTCAAACTGCAGGGCCTGGTACGCTAAGGTCCAGTATTCCGCGCTGCTCAAGTGCGCGGTCGACGTGCTGACGACAGCGCCCCCCAGCATCCCGCAAAAATCCGCCAAAATGGTCAGGAGCGGCAGCGTGACGAGCGTGGCGTAAAGCCGGGGCGTGACCAGCTTGCGCAGCGGGTCGGTGCCCAGGGCGCGCATGGCATCGATCTGTTCGCTCACCAGCATCGAGCCAATCTCCGAGGCGATTCCTGAACTGTTCCGCCCCGCCACCATTAGGGCAGTGAGCACCGGCCCCAGCTCGCGCACCATGGAAAGCGCCACCACCTGTCCTAATAGCCCCACCTCGCCAAAAGTGCTGAGCGTGCGATAGGTCTGAAGGGCCAGGACGCCGCCGGTGAAGAAGCCGGTCAGCAACACGATGGCCAGCGACCCAAAACCGATCACGTCCATTTGCACCAGCGTGTCCACCAGGTAGCGGGGCCGGGTGAAGGCGTGACGCACGGAATTGATGAGGAGGTCCGTGAACTCCTGGACGGCCAGCACCTTGCCCTTAACGAATCTCTCGAACAGGACTTGGAACATTAGCTTCCGCTACGTCACCCGGAAGAATGGACCTTTTCCGAGTCGTCCGCAATCTAGCCACGCGCGGTCGGCGAAGTCAAGACCCTTGGAGTTGCGCGGTCGCTCGAGCGATGGCGGCTCGCCGCTGGCTGGGAGACCGAAACTGCGCTGGGGGGCCCCGCCACAGAAGACCTTGGCGGGCTTGCCGGATTCGTGTACGCTTTCCTGCCATGTCCAAGCAGCGACGCTTCAAAGTGGCTCTCATCCAAATGGCCTGTGCGGCGGACCCCGAGGAAAATCTCCACGTGGCAATTTCCCGCGTGCAGGAGGCCGCCGGTGCGGGAGCAGCGGTGATCTGCCTGCCGGAGCTTTTCCGCTCGCAGTACTTTTGCCAGCGTGAGGATGCCGCGGCGTTCGATCTCGCCGAGCCGGTGCCGGGTCCGACCACCGCAGCGCTGGGAAAGGTGGCGGAGAAGGCAGGCGTGGTGGTGATCGCGCCCCTTTTCGAGCGCCGGGCTGCCGGGCTTTATCACAATAGCGCCGCCATCCTCGACTCGGCCGGCGAAATCGTCGGGCTTTATCGCAAGATGCACATTCCGGACGACCCGGCCTACTACGAGAAGTTCTACTTTGCTCCCGGCGACCGCGGTTTCCCGGCGTTTGCTACGAAGGTAGGGTGCTTGGGCGTGCTTATCTGCTGGGATCAGTGGTATCCCGAGGCGGCGCGTCTGGTGGCCCTCGAGGGGGCCAGCGTCATCTTCTATCCGACGGCCATTGGCTGGCATCCGGAGGAAAAGGAGCGGTTCGGCGCCGCGCAACGCGACGCCTGGCGCACCGTGCAGCGCGCCCACGCCATCGCCAACGGCGTGTACGTAGCGGCGATCAATCGTGTGGGTCATGAGAAGCTTGTCGGTGCCCCAGGCCAGGGAATTGAGTTCTGGGGGTCGTCATTCCTCTCGGATCCGTTTGGCGTGGTGCTGGCCGAGGCGGCAGTGGACCGAGAGGAAATCCTGTTCGGTGAGATTGATCTTGACCGCATCGAGGAAGTGCGGCGCAACTGGCCTTTCTTGCGGGACCGCCGCATCGATGCTTACGCGGGACTTGAACAGCGCTTTCTCGACCAGAAACTGAGCCATTGAACCATTGAGTGATTGCATGCTTGGCCGATTGCCCCACGCTTTGATTGAGTGCGAAACGTGGGGAGCCGCCCTGCTTTCACAATTCACAATTCATAATTCACAATTCGCCCCATGACTCAATCCTCCAATCACTCAATTCCCAGAGGTTCTCCCGCCGCCCTCGGGTTTCGCCTGCCCGCTGAATGGGAGCCCCACGAGGCTACCTGGATTGGCTGGCCCTCCAATCGCACCGACTGGCCGGGGAAATTCGCGCCCATCCCGTGGGTCTATGGCGAGATCGTCCGCAAGCTCGCGCCGGGCGAAATCGTGCGCATCCTGGTCAACTCCCAAGCCCACGAAGCGCAGGCGCGTCGCATCCTGAACCGCGCGGGTGTGGACCTGGCGCGCGTGGAGTTCTTCCGCTTTCCCACGAACCGCGGCTGGACGCGCGATTCCGGTCCCATCTTCCTTCGCCGCGACGTCCCGCAGCGAACGCTGGCAAATCTCAAATCTCGAATTCCGGACCACACCCGCCGCGCGTCCGCTCAGGCGAAAGTGGCGATTGTCCGCTTCCGCTTCAACGGCTGGGCGCGTTACCCCAACTGGCAGAAGGATGACGCGGTCCCCGAGCGTGCCGCCCGCGCGCTTGGCTGCCGCCTGTTTCGCACGAAGGTGAAAGGTCAAGGCTTCGTGCTGGAAGGTGGCAGCATCGACGTGAACGGCCAAGGGACCCTCATAACCACCGAGGAGTGCCTACTCGATCAGACCACGCAGGTCCGCAACCCGGGCCTCAGCCGCGAGGAAATTGAGGCTGCTTTGCGCGTCCATCTGGGCGTGACAAATGTGCTCTGGTTGGGGCGAGGCATCGCTGGCGACGACACCCACGGCCACATCGACGACGTTTGCCGCTTCGTCGGTCCGCGCACCGTGGTCCTTTGCCGCGAAGATGACCCCCACGACGCCAATTACCAGCCGCTGGAAGAGAATCGCGAGCGGCTTCAGCACCTGCGCCTCGAGGATGGGTCAAGAGTCGAGGTGGTTCCGCTTCCCATGCCCGCGCCGCTCTATATGGACGGCCAACGCGTGCCCGCCAGCTACGCCAACTTCTACATCGCGAATGCTGCCGTCTTGGTGCCCACCTTTAACGACCCCCAGGACCGCGTTGCCCTCGGCATCCTCGCCGAGCTCTTCCCGGACCGCCCCGTGGTCGGCATCCACGCCGTAGACCTCGTTTGGGGCCTCGGTACACTCCATTGCCTCACGCGCGAGCAGCCTGCGTAATTGCCTCTGTAGCGCAACGTTCGCTCTTCAACGTTGCGGCATTTGCTCGAGGCGGGAGTGGATGACTCATCCTCGGGTGGCGTATACGTCCGGGTTTTGGCATGTATACGCGACGACTCGAAGCAGGCGTTGAAACCCTGGACTCAGCTCTGATAGCATTTGCCCACGCGGTTGGTTAATGGCAGTAAGCGGAGGTGCAAGCGTGACGAAAAATGAGTTCTATCAGTGCGTGATGGAAGCCTATCGGCCGACGGAAACCCTAATCAAGATGGTTCCCGCCGACAAGCTGGACTGGAGGCCAAAGCCCAACTTCATGAGTTTGGGCCAGGTCATCTGCCACATGGGCGAGGGGATGGAGGCCGAATTGCGTTGTACGTTTACCGGTCAGTGGCCGTTCACCATGGAGCAGATGGGGGAAATGATGAAGCTGGAGAATATCCCCTCGTGCGGCGTCGAGGAAGCGCTGAAGAAACTGGCGAAGGATAAGACCACCTTGCGCGAGTTTCTCGACGGCATCAGCGAGGAAGATTTCACCAGCAAGGTCGTCTCCACGCCCTGGGGCATGGGAGGAAAGATGGAGCGGATGGCCATCGCTTTCCTCGAGCATTTTTCCCATCACAAGATGCAGCTCTTTACCTATCTGAAGCTGCTTGGCTTTCCCGTGAACACGGGCACGCTCTACTTTGGTTCCTAGTCCGGCTGATCTTCCCGCGCCCGCCTTGGAGTGCGGAAGCTCTGCTTCCGCCTTGGACTGCGGGAGTCTCTGCTCCCGCTTTGGAGTGCGGAAGCTCTGCTTCCGCCTTGGACTGCGGGAGTCTCTGCTCCCGCCTTGGACTGCGGGAGTCTCTGCTCCCGCCTTCTTCCTCGAGAGCTTGCTACCGAGGCTTGCCGCGCGCCAGAGGCGGGCTGGCCGAAAGCAGCGGCAGCCTGTCCCGACCTTGTCGGGGAGCCGCCGCACTCCAAGGCGGCTACCACCGCAATAGAACTGCACTCACTTTTGCCTTGTGATTCTTGCCCTTTGCCCTTTGATTTCGCTTTCCCGCGACGCCCTGTCGGGGCTGTCGCGACTGCACTGACCCATGATCTGCCGGCAAGATGCCGGCGCTACGTGCGGCGCAAGGAATCTGCTGGCTTCACTTGGCATAATAGCGAAGGCCGTAGAACCAGTTCACCCCCGCGACATGAGGAGCGCGGTAGCGGACTTCGGCTTTCTGTTCAAACTCCTGCCCACTTCCGGTGTACGGGCAGATGACCGTCACGAATTCGCCCAGGGAAAGGGTCATCTTCAAGCACAGTGCCAGGCCCCCTTTGGAAAGGTTTTCGGTCTTGGCGATTTCCTCTTCCCCCCTGGCATTGCGAATCAGCGCGCGCAGCTTCACGCCGATGCGTTTATAGATTCGCCTTTCGATCTTACCATTCCACTTCCCAACCTGCGGCTTGACGGGCGGCTGCATGGGCACACGTACGTCTTTGGGGCGGCGCGTGAGGTCCGCATAGGTCCAGGTTGAAAGTTGGCCGCAGTGCTGACACAGTCTCTGTAACATGCCGGCAGACTCCAGCAGGTCCACTTCAATCAGACTCAAAACGAGCAGGCCCTGTTTATTGCAGCCCAGGCACTCCAGCAGCGCCCCCGCGTTGGAACCTGCGGGGTCGAGCGGTGGCGGAAAATCAATGTCCCAAAGGGTTCGCTCTCGTTCCAGGCATTCCACTCCCCACCCGGAGTAATCCGGGATTTCCAGGCGCATTTCCCCGACCACGCGAAAATCCGCCTCGCGCAAGTTTTCCAGATTGATAATCCGAATGGTGTCTTCGGGAATCACCCGGTGCTTCAAGGCGATGAGTGCTCCGTCCCGGTTGACCATGAGGGTGTGGGTGTCCTCCACAAAATCAGCGGCACTCCCTGCAAAGCACATCACCCGGATGGGGATGCTGAGCTTTACGCGTTCAGTTCGCCTTTGTGCTGGGCCAGTGTCGCCGGTCGGCGGCGGGTCTTTGGCGGGGTTCTGCATGCTGGAGTTATATCTCACGTCACTTGCTCAGGGCAACCGCTACCCCGTTATTGCGAGGTTACTGTGAGGAGGACAATTAGTCAGTGCGCGGCTCGCCGCGCGCCTGTAACGCAATATTCGCATTTCAATGTTGCGGCCCCTTCGCTTTGTCGCGGCGCTCTACGAGCGCCGGAATTCGATGCCGCGGGCCAAGGCTGCGGCCACAAAGGCTCCTGTTTGTGGCGACGCTGCGCGTCGCATCAGGTTTGGCGGACATAGTCCGCCGCTACAGACGATGGCGGCCTGAGCCGCTGCAGCCGGCAAGATGCCGGCGGGACAGCGTTGGCGAACTGGGCCGACCTGCTGTGCCGGCACGTCAAGGATTCAAAATCCCAAATCGCAAATCACAAATCTCCAATCCAAAATCCAAAATGGGGCCCGCCCCAGCGAAAAATGCTGCCCTCCCGATTTTATCGGGACAGGTTCCGGGCAGCGCTACACAGCACCCAGTCCCGGCCCGGTGAGGGCGGATGTGTCCATGTAGCCGTTCCTAACGACGAAGATTCCGGGAAACTTCGTCTCCCAGGGCTTATTGGCGGCGGGGACGTACTGGCGGGAGTTAGCTTCGATGGCGGCGACGGTGGGGATATGGGCGGCGAGCGAGGCGGAGTGGATGAGTGAGGCGCCGGGGCAGGTGAGGTCCTGGACGCAGAGGAACATGCCGAATTTCTGCGCGGCGGCGGCCATCAGGAGCGCCTGGCTCTGGCCCTTGCAGGCTTTCAGGGCCGCGCCCGTATAGCCCATCTCGCGAGCGAGCAGGAGGCTTTCGAGATCGGTGAGCGACTCGTCGATGACCACGGGTTTGAGCTTCGAGGCTTCGTGCATGACGTTTGACCGGTGAGCCTTCAAGTCGCGGGCCGTGGGCTGCTCGATGTACTGGATGCGCTCGAAGGCAGCCGGGGCCTTCTCTTTCAACTGGTGCAGGAAATCCAGTAGGTAGCCTACATTAGGACACCGCTCGTTGAAATCGAGCGAGTAGAACCAGCGGTCCACGCCGCGCCGGGCCTGGGTTTCGGCGGCCGCGCGCTCCACGCGCAGCACCCGCTCCACATCCCAAGCGAGGTCGTCGCCGTTCAGCTTGATCTTGAGGTGGGTCAGGCCGTTGTAGTTGATCCATTCCGGCAGGGTTTCGGGCAGTCCGTCGCCCACGCGCTGCTTGATGTCCGACTCCACAATCGGGTCCAGCGCGCCGACCAGGTGATAGAGGGGCAGCCGCGGCTTGGGTTCCTTCAGGACATAGCGATCGAGATGCTCGCCCTGGAATTCCGGCCCCAGGTAGTGCGCGAGGTCGTGCGGCATGAAGTCAGGCCCGTAGGTGTGGTAGCAACTTAGGCTATGCGCCTTGCCGAAGGCGTCGTGGAGGGCGGCGTCGAAAGGGCTGGCTGTGACCAGCGTCGCCAGCTTGGGAATGGGCTCGGGGAGGTTCAGCTCTTTGGTGACTTCGGCGGCAGCCTTCAGGCATTCGGGTTCGAGCACGCGGTTGATGTCAATGGGGTGGCCGCGCTCTTGGCAGGCTGCCGTCAGCTTCGCGATGCGCTCCGCCAGAGCCTTCATCGCGCCCAGGGTGGTCTGGTAGGTCATCAGCCGCGAAGGGAAAGCCCAGACGTTGCCCAGCGGCATCGAGCCGAAACCTCGCGCCGTGCGGCCGCTTGCTGTGCGTACCACGCAGTGGACGTTGAGGAGGGTTACGCGGTCGACCACCATCCCCCCGAACTTGATGGGGGTGCGGTACAGGTAGTCCTCGTAGCTGTGGGAAACGTCCTCGATACGGATGGCCTTGGACGCCGGGCCTGGCAGCCACGGAACCGACACTCCTGCCCACCCACAGGCGGAGGTGATCCCGGAGAGCACTGGCACTGATGACAGTCTAAGGAATCTTCGCCGCGTTAGTCTCCGTACGCTCGGGTTTTGTTTGCTCGTCACTTGTCACCTGTCACTACTCTTATACGCTTCCGCCAGGCGCGCCTTCAGAAACTCAAGGTCGCGCTGGCCTGCGGCCAGTACCTCGCCTTCCTTCTCGGCTGGCGTTGGCCCCTCGCTCTCGAAGTATTCGACGTGGAGCGAGATCGGTCCCTGGAATCCGTGCTGGGCTAGCACCCCGAAAGAGTATTTCCAATCCACCCTACCTTCGCCCAGCGGGCAGGTCCTGGCTTCCCAGCCTTGTGAGGTCTTTTCCCAACGGACATCCTTGACCGCGACCATCTTCAGCCGGCTGGCGACCAGATGCGTGGCCGTCTTCCATGCGCCCACCCCGCCTTCAGCCACGGCGTGGCAGGTATCAAAATAGTAGCCAGCCCATTTCGGGTCCAAGGGCTCGATGAAATTGGCGATGTCCCACAACGCCGCGCCGATGTACTCCCAGTGGTTGTGGTAACCGGCCTGGATTCCGCACTGCTTGGCGAGTTCCACGAGGCCGCGGAACTGCTCGCCTGCTTTCTGCAGTTCTTGGCGAACATCAACGAAGTCGTACAGGTAGTACCCAGCCTTGAAGAAAGGGATCCCGAGCTTGCCGGCGGTGGAGAGGATGGGGCGCGCTGTGGGGTCGTCGGCGGAAACCAGCGCCGTGGTGATCATGGGCACCTCGAGGCCTTCTTCGCGGATGACGGCCACGGCCCGGGGCAGATCCTCCGCGGCTCGCTCCGGGTTCACGTGCCCGCCCTTGCGGACCGTCAGATCAACGCCATCGAAACCCATGCGCTTTACGTTCTGCGCCAGCCGTCGCCAGTCCATATGGGGCAGAGGCTTGGAGAAGAAGCAGAGCTTGCCCCGAT
>Ga0315285_10000617_pt1 | contig 36910 bp, 35 predicted proteins | sample YL17G09_36_MG_FD_203698 | JGI IMG/M metagenome (GOLD analysis project Ga0315285, IMG submission 203698) | Sediment microbial communities from Yellowstone Lake, YNP, Wyoming, USA - YL17G09_36 | ecosystem: Environmental > Aquatic > Freshwater > Lake > Sediment | place: USA: Wyoming | collected...
GCCTCATGAGGCGGAAGGGGATTTGGATCATCAAAACGCTTTCAAGATAGTCTCTGAAGTGTTGAAGAAGTTCTACCATAGCACTAAACCAACTGTTCTTTGCTATGAAGTATGGACGCCTATTCAGGCACCAAACTTTTATGAGGACATAACAGATGTTGTCGAAATTAAGAAAGAGGCTATAGCAATGCACAAGTCTCAGAATATGCTATTCAACTTTTCTAAAGCAGCATTGTCACTAAATGCTTATAGAGGCGTGATGTCAGGAAAAGGTGGCTATTGCGAAGCTTTTATAATTTTGAAGTTCGAGGGAGCATTATGAAAATTATTTCGAACATGAGGAGAGAGTGATTTAGCATGGAATTTTCAAATTGGTTTGAAGTAAAGAAAGCGCAGCATGAAGGTTCGCTTCATAAGCTGTGGGGTCCGCGCGTGGTTGAGTTTGAGGTTACTAACCGTTGCAATTTGAAGTGCGCAATGTGCAATAGATGGCGCTGGCCGAAAAAGGCAACCGAAAGTCAGCTGACATTATCTCAAATCAAAAAACTGTTCAAACAGCTCAAAACTGCAGGGGTACAAAAAGTTCTCTTGGCTGGCGGAGAGCCGCTCATGAGATCAGATTTTCCAGAAATAATTAGAATTGCAATGCGAAACGAACTTGGAGTGATACTCTTCACAAACGGTACGCTGATGAATGAAGAAACTGTAAAAGAACTTGCTGCGATTGACGCAGAGATTGTTTTCTCAATTGATGGTTCGAATGCAGCGTTGCATGATGCCATACGCGGAGTTCAGGGAGCTTTCGACCGCGCGATAGCTGGAATAAGACTTGCACGTGCTATTGTCAGAAGAACAAAAAGCGCTGCAACAATTGGCATTAATTATACTGTGCAGAGCGTCAATGCAGCCGACATTCCGGCAGCATACAAACTTGCAACAGTGCTTGGCGTTGACTGTATACGTTTTGGCATAGTACATGGTACCACTCAAACCGCATGTGGGCTTGTTGAGAGACGTAAAATACGCGCTGGCCTTGCACAGTTGCGTGAGCTCAATAAGAACGGACCAAAGCGTTATGCATCAATTTACTTGAAGGCCTTTGCTGATGGAAATCTTAAAGTATCTAATATGTCAAAAGGTCTTCCTGCACTGCAGTTCTTCATGTACAAACCAAGACAGTGCTTTCTATGCCAACAGTATGCGCTTATAGATGCATTTGGCGATGTTTATCCGTGCACATATTCTTATTATGACAATCACTCCTTCAACGAAAGATTATATGAAAGAGTCAACAACCGCTTAGGCAATATTCTTAAAAAACCATTCGATGCAATATGGAATGGTAGCAGGTACAACGTATTCAGGAAATCACATAATCCTGTAAACATATTACGTGAAAAAAACGTGTGCGGTCAATGTGAACACTACTTTGCTTTTGAAAAGATAGAACAGGCAATAGAGCTTGCAGAAAAGGCCGAGGAAATGCTTGCAAAAATATCGTACGATGATTACTCATACTGCGGCTCGAATGTATTCGAAACCGGTATTTGAAAAATGGGAATAATGATGTTATGAAAATAATTGCAGTCATAGGGAATGCTGACGATTCACATATTAGTAAGAAGGTTATAAGAATCGCTTATGAAGTTGGTGAAGAAATAGCGAAGAGTGGTAGCATACTTTTATGCGGAGGTATGGGCGGCGTCATGAAAGCCGCATGCAGGGGCGCGATATCAAAAAAGGGTATGACCGTTGGCGTGCTTCCGTTCTTGAACAAGAATATCGCGAACAGGTTCGTAAGCATTCCAATATGTAGCGGTATGGCAATAGGCATGAGGGACAACATCATTATACACTCTGCAGATGCGATAATCGCGATAGGCGGTGGCTCAGGTACAATGGGTGAGATTGCTCTTGCATACATGTACAAGAAACCGGTGATAGCAATAAGCGGTACTGGCGGTTGGGCAAACAAACTTGAAGGAAAATATATTGATGAACGCAAGAAGACGAAAATAATCAGTGCTAAGACTGCGAAGGAAGCTGTAAGGCTAGCTCTCAGAGGTGGAAATAAATGAACGAACTTCACAATTATCCGAAGTATTACGATTTGTGTTACAACAGACCTCAGAAGATTGATGTGGAGTGCGCCTTCATAAAAGACATCCTTAAAGATTTTGGTTCGAAAAGAGTTCTTGACATCTGCTGTGGTCCCGCATATCACGCAATAAATATCTCAAAAAATGGTTGCGAAACATGGGGTCTTGATATAAATAGTAGGATGATTGAGTATGCAAAAGCGAAGAATAAGAAAATCAAGTTCATCAAGGCCGACATGACTAACTTCACAGTTCCATTTAAATTCGATGCCTGCATAAATACGTTCTATTCATTCGGATATCTCCTCACTGAAAAAGATGCACTAGCGAACCTGAAAAGCGTTCGTGCGTGCCTAAAGGATGGAGGTATATACCTCATTTTTCTCAAACATATTAAAGATTACCTGAAGAAACCTAAGACATCCTCGTGGAAAGTTGAAGGTCATGATGTCAAAATAACAGTGAAAGAATCGGAGCACCGTGATCCAAAGAACAGATTGGTGAGATTCGATGAATCATACAATATCTTTGAGAACGGTCATGTCAGGAAAATAAACAATTCAGATGTTAAACGCGCTTGGACGGTTGAGGAGATAAGAAAACTTGCACAAATGTCAGGTTTCAAGGTGGTGGGTGAATACGGCGACTTCAACAAGTCTGTTAGACTCAATGACAAGCGCGCCAAGGAAATGATAATACTACTTTCTGCAACAAACGGAACGCAGAGAGTCAGTGAACTTTTCAACAGCAGGAATGCACTCGGCATCTGGGGACCGCACACTGTAGAAGTGGAGATAACGAACAGATGCAACATGCACTGTAGAATGTGTAAGAGATGGGAGTGGATAAAGGATAATCCTAAGCTATCCAAGGAGATGAACCTGTCGCAGCTGCAAAAATTATTCTCAGAACTCAAAAAAGTCGGTACCAAAAGAATATTGCTATCAGGCGGAGAGCCGCTCATGAGATCAGATTTTCCAGAAATAATAAAGAACATAAAGAGTAACAAAATGGAAATCACAATCGTCACAAACGGAACTTTGATGGATAATAAGATTGTGGATGTGCTTACTAATGCAAATGTTGAAACGATTTTCTCACTTGACGGCTCGAAAGCAGAAATACACGACCTCTCGCGTGGAGTTAAAGGAACATGGCAAAGAACAATTGAAGGCATCAAAAAGGTTGTTGCTACAAAAAAGAAAGCAAGGATGGGAAAGGTCGGAATAAACTGTACTATACAGGATTTGAATGCTTCTGATATTTACAACATCGCTGAAGTTGCGGACAATCTTGGAGTGGATTTCATAAGATTCGGGATAACGCATGGGCAAAGCAGGACATCAGTATCTTACCGAGCAGTCGAAAAACTCCGCAAAGCAGTTGAAAAAATACGCAACAAAAGGTTTCATGTTAAAGTGATTGTCTCTCCTTATCTCATTGGTCTTGTCAACGGAACACTCAGTGTGAAATATTTCAAAAGAGGATTGCCTGCTTACGAACTTTTCAAGAATGACCCTGTGACATGCCTGCTTTGCTATCAATGCTCGTTGATAGATGCTGTGGGCGATGTTTACCCGTGCTCATACAGCTATTTTGACAATCAACCTTTCAACAAGTTATACAATGTCAAGAGGAGACAGAACAGAATCGGAAATGTCCTGAAAGAGCCATTCAGTAAAATATGGACAAATACTAAATATGCTAGATTCAGAAAGAATCACAATCCAGTCAACATCGAAAAATCCGCAAACTATTGTGGTCAGTGTGAACATTACTTGGGATTTAAGACTATTGAGAATCATTTGAATGACAAGCGCTCTCAGGACGAAATGATGTGTGCAATAAGGGATATGAAAACTTGCACTTGGTTAAACGAATTCGAAACAGAACTCTAAAAATATTGTTCATAACCAAACTTAATGACCGACATAATATAGTAAAAAATGAGGGAGAAAATATGTACAAAGTAAGAAGTAGCGGTAATATGAAAAAGATGAGTAAATGGGAGATTTGGTATTATACTAAAAAGAAATTTCCAATTTATGGAACAAACAAATATGCGACACTTCAAGAGATTCATAGGCATGGACTCTTACATGAATCAGCAAACATTATTATTTATAATTCAAAAAAAGAAATTCTATTTGTTCTAAGACCTAAATATAGATTTGGCGGAGGCGGTTATGAGAATTTGGCGATGCATTTAACAGGGAATGGATTGCTTTTGGATGCTCAATCTTGTGTTGAAAGAAAATTAGGCATAAAAGAAAAATTAAAGTTTGAATACATTGGAAAAGTCATATACAGGATAGAGTATAAGGATGTAACAGAAAATGAAATTAGTCATACTCTAATTGCAGAGTATAATGGAAAATTAAATCCCAATCCACTTAATGTCGAAAAAATTAAATGGATGAAATTTGAGGACGTTAAAACAAATTCAAAAAATATGATATGGACAAATGAAGGAATTAAACAAACATATGATAAAGTTGAAAAGTATTTAAAAAGGATGGTGGTCTGATGAGAGCAAAATTTAATTTTAATGAAAAACCAGAAAAATTTGATTATACGCCTAAAAGTAAAAATGACCTGATAACAGTTCTTTTTGTTGTTACTAACAAATGCACTCACAAATGTAAATTTTGTATAGAGGATGTTCAAAATAATTATGAATATGAACAAGAGTTAAATCCAAAAGAATTTCTAAACATTGTTGATCAAATAACAGAGTGTGGAGCAAGGGAAATTATTTTATCAGGTGGAGAACCTTTACTAAGAAAAGATTTTAAACAGATTGTCAAAAGGATAAAAGATAATGGCATGAGAGCAATTATATGCACTAATGGTTATTACTTAGATGAAGAGCTTGTAGATTTTCTAGAAGAAGTCAAACTCGATACGATACAAATATCAGTTAACTCGTTGAATAAAGAAATCTATAATAATTTATGTAATCCTCCTGAAGATGGATATGATAGGATGTTAAAATCAATAGATTTGGTTAAGAAAAAATTTTCCGGTAGAGTGATTCTTTCTTCAGTTCCATTAAAGGCAAATAAACATACTCTAATAGATATAATGAGATTGTGTAAAGAAAAAGGATTTGAAAGATTTTCTCTGTTTAAACCGGCTCCTGTGGGAAGTGCTGAAAAAAATTCAGAATTGATATTATCAGAAGAAGAATATATAGAACTTTTGGATGAGTTAATTCAGGAGTTTGTTAGGTTAGGTGGTAAGGAAGTTTTTATTGAACAGCCTTATGCAAGATATAGTAAATTAGCAAAAAAATATGGTGATATTTTACATTTTGATTATATTTGCATAGCAGGATTTCATTACTTTTCTATTACCCCAGATGGTCATATTGTTCCTTGCGCAAGCATGAGCCATATGAAAGAACTTTATAAGGGAGATTTAAGAAAAGAACCTTTAAAAAAGATATGGGAAGATAATGATAGATGGAGATTATTTAGAACTGAAAATGAATGCAAAAATTCTTGTGAATACTTTAAAATATGTAGAGGTGGATGCAGGTTGATGTCATATTTGGCAACAGGAAATGTATTGGCAGAAGATCCATTATGTAAGCTCTGGATAGGTAACATTAGAAAAAATAGCATCAAGATTTAATAAAAATTAAGACTCTTTATTTACTGATATGATGGATGCTATTCGTACTCACGCCATGTACAACTTGACTTTGTGCGTTGTTTTCCTGACTATTTTACCGCTTAATTAATAATTTGTACAGAACTGAAATTTATTTGTTTGCATTGAGGGACTGTTGATGAGTATTGAAGAGCATTGAGAGGCATTGATAAGTTGGCAAATATTATGAACATTCTTTAAATCTTTCTATTAAGATTGCTTGCGTTTGTTCAGGATATTTATCGGGTTCGCAAGCTACAGTCACATAAGCATTGAGAGAGTAATCACTTCCATATTTTAATGTTGCAATCAATTCATCATTTTGATATAAATCATACTCGCCTTCACCACGTTGTGGGTAATGAACCAATGCCATGTGACCATAAGTAGGATTATCAAAAGATACATACACTAAGAGTGTAGCAGTTTCATTGTTGATTTGAAGATTCTCTGATGGCTTGCCATTCTTAATCTTTCCAATAATTATTGTTCCCTTAACACCAAGAAATTCTACTTTATCACCACTGTCAAAGTTTCCACCCAATGCTGCATTCGGATATTCCTCCAATATTGTCTGTGATTCGTTTGTTTCGTTCTCTATAGTTATATTTTCCTCTAGTTTTGGTTTTTCTTCTTTGGTCTTATTTTTTTCAGTTTCATTTGTTTCTGTCTCATTCTTCTTCTCAAGACCTGGAGGAACTTCTTTTCTACCAACAGGTGTGCAAATAACAGAACAACACCTATCCTCTTTAGCTTTTATCCATTTATCAGGGCATTCTTCACCTTGTCTACAGACGGAAGCTCCCTGCGAGTTGCAATTAGGAATTACGTGTTCTTTATTTGGGTCTGCTGTTTCTGGCATTCCTGGTAAATATATTGGTGGAGGAGGAATTGGAGTCGGAACATCAATCTTTTTAGGTATTTCAACTTCAACTTGTCTAGGTTCAGGACTTGGAACTTCTGGTTCGGGTGGTGGAGTCCATGTTTTATTTTCAACTTTTTTCTTTACGTTTGTCATTTTGTAATAATTCTCTTTTAGATGAGCATAGATGTTTAGAGTCCCATCTTCGTCATAATAGATTAGAATGAAACCAGGATTTACTCTTTCAGATCCATATGGTTGGATGTCAGTATCAAACCTATGAGGTTGACTAAAAGCTAGATATTTCAGCCCCATGAACTTGTATGGATGTTCAGCTTCACCTGGCATGTAAGCATAATGTCCTCCAGCAGAAAAATTGATGGTTTTGTAGGTATCATTGGCTCGCCAATATCCAGCTGTCATCATGCCAGGGCCGTATACATTATCATTAATAATCACTACTATATCTGAAGACCAGAATTTGCCACCCTCTGTCCCATTCTTCATAAAAGTCGCGAACTGACCGAAAATCATATCTTTTGCTTCTCCTTGACAATCCAGTTCATCCATTTTCTGTCTCAAGCATGCTGCTGAAAGATCGAACCTCTCATCCCAAGGTAGCGCCGTAGTTGTATTTTCTTCTATAGGCTCGTCACCTTGTGGCTCATCGCATCCAGGATTTTCTATGTTACATACTTCACCTTTCATGGCCATGACTATTTCAACATGATCCAATGAATCCCTTGTAATCATGAATGCAGATGATGATATTACTACAAACATCAAAGAAATTACAAACGCTATTAGAATATATTTTTTCATGATAAAATCTTCTCCAAAACGTTTGCCATCTCAACAAAGAGGCTTGCTGTTGGATCTGAAAATTTAGTAGGGTCAAACTTTGTTGCATAAGTACTAATAGGAATTTGAGGAAAATTTTTTGAGTAAAAATAATCATACAAAAAAGCATAGCCATAGAGAAAGATTATTATAATAACTACAGATAATGTAATAACAGCTGTTGCCTTTTGCCAAGTCTTAAGGTTCTGCCACTTCATATATTTAATTTAGAAATCTTGGTTTATAAATTTAGAAAAAATCAAACAATTACGCTGCCAGTCTGTTATTCGTACTCACGCCATACATGCTCGCACTTGATGCATTTGAAAAACTTTGAAAATCAATCTATAAGCTTTATAAATTTGTAATATAATCTTATTAACTGCGAATTTAATCTAAGTTTGAGGCGATAAAATGAATGGCAAGTACTTTTTCACGTCTGAATCTGTGGCTGAAGGTCACCCGGATAAGGTCAGTGACCAAATATCCGATGCTATTCTCGACGAAATATTAAAAAAGGATCCAAAAGCTAGAGTCGATTGCGAAACATTGATAATGCAAGGCACCGTCATCGTAACGGGCCAGATAACCACTTCTTGTTATGTAAACATACCTGCTACTGTTAGAAAAACCCTGAAAGAAATCGGTTTTAATAACGCTAAAGACGGATTGGATTGGGAAACATGCGGTGTGTTGACATCGATAGAGGAGCAATCACCTGACATATCCATGGGTGTTACAGAATCAGAAGGGCGCGAACAGGGTGCGGGAGACCAGGGCATGATGTTTGGCTATGCTTGCAATGAAACAAAAGAGTTGATGCCTTTACCAATAACGTTGGCTCATAAGCTTGTAATGAAACTTGCTGAAGTTAGAAAGAAGAACATTCTACCGTATCTGAGGCCCGATGGCAAATCCCAAGTTACAATAGAGTATCATGATGATAAACCGATAAGAGTAGATTCGGTCGTGATCGCTGCTCAACACAAGGAAGATGTGGAAATTGAAAAAATCAGAAAAGACGTAATTGAGCACGTTATTAAACAGGTCATACCTTCCAATCTCTTGGATAAAAACACAAAATACATTGTAAATGGAACAGGAAGATTTGTTATAGGTGGAACTTTGGCTGATTCTGGTTTGACAGGAAGAAAAATAATTGTTGACACTTACGGCGGAGTGGGCAGTCACGGTGGAGGTTGCCTATCTGGAAAAGATCCGTCAAAGGTTGACAGATCAGGTTCATATATGGCAAGGTACATTGCAAAAAATATTGTCGCTGCAGGCTTGGCTGATAAATGCGGAATCCAAATAGCATACGTCATTGGCGTGGCAAAGCCGCTATCTGTAATGGTTGACACTTTTAGAACAGGCAAGATACCGGACGAAAGAATCACCGAGTTAGTCTTAAAACATTTTGACATGAGGCCAAAGGCGATAATCGAGCACCTCAAACTGCTCAGACCAATATACAGGAAGTCTGCTGTTTATGGTCACTTTGGCAGGAATGATCCGGACTTTGCTTGGGAAAGAACCGACAAAGCAGACATGCTCAGGAAGGAAAGCGGCATATAGAATAAGCATACGCATTTTCTAACAGTCGAGCGGAAGGGTTAATATTCTGGTAAACAAACATTCTTATTATGGGCCTTGCATCAAGGTTTATGCTGATGATAGTAGCTCCTATAACCATTATGATAGGCTTTTTAGTAACCTTCTCTTTTATAGGCGGGGAGCTAAACCCGTTTGACCTTTTTGACAAGATAAAAACCCTTACAGGCGATTATCTTCTGATGGGAGTCTTCATTCTGTTAGGCATAGTGTTCTTCGGTTTCTTCTTGTTTTTAAAAGAAAAGTTCCTAGGATCATCATGATGTTTTTGTAGTGCGTTTTGGGTTAACTATTTAAAATTTAACTTACATTTTTAGTTTATGGAAGAGAAGATTGAGCTGAATATTTTCTTGAACAAATTGGTGTCAGCCGTTACCAAAAAGTTTGAAAAACTCGAGAGCGACATGGAAATATTGAAGACATATCTTGAAAAGTTCAAACAGCCCGGCGAGAAGGACAATCTGAAGGAATTCGAAGAAAAACTTAGGAACATGGAGTTTTCAATAAATTCTTTGAAGAACAAGAGCCAGATTGACAAGTCGATTCTAAAGCTGATCGAGACAGAGGAACAAGATAGAAAGAGTGAAGGATATGGAAGATGATTTTGAAGGCATTGTAAGGTCTCAATTACTAATTCTCAAGAATCAGATGGATGTGATAAAGGATTTTATTAACAAATATGATGAGAGGAGCATAAGGCTCAAGAAGACCATAACCAACGAACTCATATCAGCTCTGATAGGAAGGTTTGAGAGAAACGAGAAGTTGATAAGCGATTTGAGCGAGAAAACAGATTCTATTAATTTTAGATTCCAAGAAAACCTATCAAAATCCATCAAGGATATAAGAGAAGAGATGAGCGAGGCTGAGTTGAACAAAGCCATTTCAAAGATATTCGAGGAAAGGGAAATAAAAGTAAGTTCAAGAGCCTTGGACGAATTAAAGAGCATATAAATTTTTATTATCATTCTTATTGTAAATGTATTCTACTTTTTCTTTAGGTTTTCTCTTGCGGGTTATGAATATTATGACAAATGTCAGTGCTATTACAACTAGAATAACTATGAACAATAAATTCATGTAATCAGGCGAAGCAGGTTTTGTGCTAACAGTGTATTCGTCAGATGTAGACCAATCATTGCTGGTGTCATTAGCGTAAATTTTCCATGCAACTGCTCCGCTGGTTGAATTCAAGTCCTTTGTAACGTTGAACAAGCCGCTACTTCCTGTTAAAGGAATCCAAGAGTCATTCTTCCATTCGCCAGACATGTTTGAAGAGAAAATATAACCAGACATGTCAGAATCAGCAAACCATTCCAAGGAAAAGATTATTTTACCGTCATTCGTTATGTTGCTGCTAGCAGTTGCATAGGAAGGTGGCAGATTACTAGGAGGAGAAGTTACTACCATGTTAACATTACTGGCAGCGCTTATAGTTTTTCCATCAGAAGTACTGCCTTTGACATTTATTGTTATACCATAGGTTTTTGCTTCAGCATCAGTAGGTATATTAAAGTCTATTTTAACCTCTTTGGTCTCACTGCTATAGATGGAAGAAGGTTTAGTGCTTACAGTATACCACTCCGGAGAAATTCCTGTCAAATTCACTGTTATATTAAAAATATTTTTCTGCATAGCGTTTTCCAAGTTAAAGCTCGCTTGATCAGCATTGCCAGTTTCTATTGATGGAAAACTATAATCCTTTATTTTTAACTCGCCTGTTATGTTCTGCTGTAGTGGAGGTGCTGATGTGACTATTATGGTTTTTGTTATGCTCTGGCTGGTATAATTATCAGTGCCGCTCGTGTTGCAAGTAAAATTATACGTCCCCTTGCTAAGTAGGAAGGTACCCATCCTAGTTGAAGAGGTTATGTTTCCTATAACTTCGGAGTTTTTATAGAAGTTAAATTTAGATACGTTGATTTCTGACGGATTTATGGAATAGCAGGTTGCAGTAACTTGAGTTCCTTCTAGTATGTTTACAGATGGTAGCACATCCATGACCAGAGGACTCATTTTTAATATTTCATAATTAATAAAGTTTGTAGAGCTTTCACTCACGTCATCCTTGGCATGCCATTTATAAGAAAAGTTTCCAGTTCTTAGATTTGTAAAAGTTATCCAAAAGACTCCTGATGAATTTTGAACAGAATTGTTAGTGGTGTAACGATAGTTGGTCATTGATCCTGCAAGGTTTGTTTCGAACCATACATCAACCAAATTGGCATCCTTAATGTTTGCTTGGAATTTGTACTCTGCATTAGGAACGTAGCCTACCACATTCCCAGGGGTATTTGACACGTCTGTAATCTGAGGAGGTCCTCCGTCAAAATAATAAGTTTTTGATGACGATGTATAGTTTTGGTCTCCATCCCAAGAGGCTGAAATCATAAATATATTCGCATCTGTTAGGTTGGTCGAATAATATAAGAAAGACGTGTTGGTTAGAGTTGTAAAGCCGGGATAATTTGATGTTAGCGTTATCACCTTTTCAGGTATGTTCAGGCTAGCAACAAAATTTACTGTTGTATATTGTACAAGGCTCACGTTTCCTTGTTTACCATTTATAGTCAAGATTATTGGTACGGATGAATTTTTTAAAACGTCGTATGTATTAGAAAAAGTTGCGCTATCAGTCGCATTGCTCACGTACCATTTATAGGAATAGCTTCCAGCTACCAGGCCTGGCAAAATGTAATAGAAGGTGTCATTTGATGTGTTGCCGGCTGAGTTGTTTATACCGTTCCATTCAAAATTTACGCTGGTTATGCTCGATATTTCGTCGCACTCTATCTGAAACCTATAACCCATGCCAGGTTTGTATTGAGAGCCAGTAGGAACGGAACTGGTCATATCAGCAGCTTCTGCAATACGCGACAATAGTAAAAGTAAAAAAATCACGCTAAAGAGGCATTTTTTCATATATTATATATGTTTTTAAAAGAAATTATTATGTTTTATAAATTTAACCAAACATAATAAAGAATAGTATCTATGAAAGTCTACATCTTAGGTGGCAATAATCCGTATAATACAACAAAAAAACTCTTGGATAAGATGAACTTCTCATTGAGCAATAAAAAGGTTTTTATAAAGACTAATGTTCATCCTAACAAGACTGTTTCAACTGACGTCAATGTTATCAGGGCAATTCTTGAAAAACTAAAAGACTGTGATATAATAATAGGAGGAAATGTTGGCATAACAGGTAGGCCATTCAAGATAAACAATTATTATGGTCTCAAAGAAGAGTTTGGCGTCAAGCTCCTAGACTTGGACAAAGACGATATAGTAATCAAAAAAGTTAGGGATCCGATAAGGTACAAGGAATTTCCCGTAGCAAAATCATCCGTGGACGCTGATTACGTCATAAATGTTGCTAAATTGAAAATACATTCCCATGCCAAGGTCACAATGTGCTTGAAGAACTTGTTTGGATGCATACCAGGAAGAATCAGGCTTACAATTCGTCCTTTCATAAACGATGCCATTCATGATTACATGCAGATTTTCAGGTCCGACTTGAATATCATCGATGGCATCATCGGTAATCAGAATGATGAAGGCATACCGCATCCTGTCAGGTCTAACATCATGATAGGAGGTTACGACGCTATATGCGTTGACGTTGTTGGAACAAAGTGCATGGGTGTCGATCCTGAGGAAGTTGAGTACCTGAAGCTTTTGAATTATGACAGCAGAAAAATCGAGGTCATTGGTGAAAAAATAGAAGATGTTTTAAGATGTTACAGCAGGAGAAAGCTTCCCATGACCTATATAAGATGTTTTGTTGAAGACTGCTTGAGACTTGCCATAAGATTAAACTTATTAAGCAAGCGGCATAATTAATAAGAGGTGAAAAAATGGTAACAAAAAAGAAAGCCTTTGGTGGTTATCACATTGTTCCCGATGAGCACTTGGCAAAGATAATAGGCAAAGAAAAAGCGTCACCATCGGAAATGACAAAAAGACTGTGGGCGTACATTAAAAGAAATAAATTATCTAGAAAGTAAAATTAATTAATAATTTTCTAGCAGGGCAGATTTTTTTATTATTATTTACACATTTCTTTAAGATTTAAAAACATGAAACTATTAATCTAGTTTATGCCGTCGTGACAGAAACTGGCCAATGTGCTAGCCTTGAGACAGATGATATTATGGCTTGACTCTGAATAGCGGCGTAATGAAGAGTGATAGGCATTGTGATGTCAAGATAGCTAGTGTCCGCAAGGACTTGCAGGTTCAAATCCTGCCGACGGCGTTTTAACTGTTATAATAACCTATTGGTAGTAAAGAAAACATAGATTTAAATAGTTTTCTTTTGATAATTTCTGTTAGTGATAAAAGATGAAAGATGCTATTGAAACTTATTATTCAATATTTACTGAAAAGCAATTAGAAGAAATAAAGAAACCAAAAATATCTTTTTACAGTCCTAAAAAAACAATTCAAAGTATATTAGCTTTACCAGAAGTAAAAGAAGATATGAGACCTTTGTTAAAGAAAGCTAAAAGAGTTGAAATTACAAGATATGGTGATAGATTTGGTTGCAAAGTTTATGGCTTAAATGAAAGAAGTGAATTATTCAACGGAAAATCTCTTGGAGAATGTATTTCAGAAACGCCAGATAAAAAAAGCAAAGGACTTAAAATGCTTAATAGAGGTCTTTCTCAGATGAAATATGAAAGAGCTGATTATAATTGGACTTGGATTCCGCCTGTTGCAGGAATTATTATTGGTGGTGCGGTTGGTACAGCAGTAGGTCACTATACTGAAGTATTTGCTGGTGGGACAGCCGGTGCAATTGAAAGGGCAAAGATAATAGATGGATTAATCGGAGCTGGTATTGGTGGAGGTAGTGGTCTTCTTCTTGATGTTGTTACTGCAGGAGCAAAGGCAGTTAAAGATGTTTTGGAAGAACCTATAAATAGAATAAAACTTGCAGATAAAATGAAAAAAAGTGTAAATGACGATTGAGGACATTCATCTGGGTTTCATCTTTTGCCGACGGCGCTTTTTATTCTAAGAAATTAAATTATCAAATGATAAAATGTTAGATTTAGCATTAAATTTAGATATTTTTTTTAAATGGATGATTTTAACACTGTCTATTTTTTTCATTTTTATAGGTCTTGTTAGTTTAATAATCAAAAAGTGGTTTTTAAAGGAAATTAATTTTTTTGGGCCAAAAAGTTCAAAATTAGAAGATTTAATACAATGGTTTTTGCTCTGGTCAGGAATCATATCCATGATTTTTGGTTCCATGGGTACAATATTATCTATTTCTTTGGGAGAAAGATTAATAAAAAGCAATGTTCTACAAATCGCTTTATTATTTGTCAGTTTTTACATGCTATTTTTTGGCGTATTTTTAATAGCTTACCATAAGAAAATATTTGTGAAACCTAAAGTTCGAAGATAAATAACTGCTAGCATGCTTCTTACCAACGACGCTTTCTTTTTTAAATGAAAAGTCAAATAAAATTATATGGCAACCATACCGTTTTCAGTCATGGATATAATACCTATAGTTATAAACATTCTTTTCAATTCTCTGACAGTATGGCTGAGCGCGATGTTTGTGACAGAGAGCGCTAGGTTTCAAGACTCGCTCATCTTTTCCGCAGTGGGATATGTTGCAACCATCCTATTGGCATTTCTTCCCATTCCTTCTATACCTATTGTTAACATCTCAATGCTCGTCCAACTCCTGATAAAGACGGTTCTTGCCATGAAACTTTTCAACACGGATTTCAAGAGAGGAGTATCGATTTCAGGAGTTCAAATCATTTTCAATTCATTGATATCTCTGCCGTTCTAAAACTTTTATTCTAGGAAATTAAAATATCAAACGATAAGATGAGAGGAATAGCAGATGCGAGTTTGAATGTTTTGTTTGAATGGATAATCCTAACCATCTCAATCATATTCATCTTCCTAGGTTTCGGTGGTTTGATAGTGGTTATAACAACATCGAAGATTAATCCAGATTTATTGTTGGATTATGCCTATGCTTTCGTTTACTCCTACATGCTGATTTTAGGAATTCTTTTATTAACATACCGCAAGAAGATATTGATAAAGTGATTTTTGATGGAAGTCAAATTTTTCGGGCCGGCCAGCTCAAATCTAGAAGACATGCTTGAATGGATTCTGCGTTGGACTGGTATCGTATGTCTCTTTCTCGGTTCTTTTGGCGCTTTGCTGATTATTTCTTCAGGCAACAAGTTAGTATCGGACAAGGTGATACAGTTCGCTTTCTCCTTTGTCAGTTTTTACATGCTGTTTTTCGGTCTATTCTTAATGACATATTATAAGAAGATAGTGGTAAGGCCCAAAATTCGATGATAAATTCGAATAAAGTTAATTTTATAAACCTTAATCTTTATAATGAAAAAAGTGGTCCTATGGGTATGAGAAAGTCTAAAGAGGCAGAACAGAAAGAAGACGAAAAAACAGAAAAGCTTAAAGATAAGAAGGCCATGATGAAGAAAAAGAAAGCCATAGAAGGAATAAGAGGAATTGTAAGAATAGGGGAGATTGATGTAGAAGGTGATAAGAAAACAAGAATCGCCCTGTTAAGAATCAAGGGCATCGGCAAATCATTATCAAAGGCTTTGGTTGTTGCTTCTGGCTTGAATCCCGAGGCATTGATAGGGAGTTTGACAGAGGAAGAGATGAAGAAATTGGAAGAAGTCATGAAGAATCCTGGAAATTATGGTATTCCTTTTCATATGCTTAACAGAAGATTAGATCCTCAGACAGGAGAGAACAGGCACTTGATAAGTTCTGAATTAAATCTTGCCATCAAATCTGACATCGATGCCATGAAAAAAATGAGATGCTACAAGGGGATAAGGCACGAGTTAGGCTTGCCGTGCAGAGGTCAGAGAACCAGGTCCAGTTTTAGAACAGGAGGAATTGTTGGCGTTGTAAAGAAAAAGCAAGCTCCTGGCGCAGCTCCAGCTGGTGGTACAGGGAAGCCTTCAGAGAAATCTGCAGAGAAGCTTGCAGAGAAAGCTGCTGAAAAACCTGCGGCCAAGGCAGAGGAAAAGAAACAGTGATTAGATGAAAAAGCAAAAAAGTAAGTTTGAAAGGCCGAGAAGGCCATGGGATAAGGTAAGAATAGAAGAAGAGAAAAAAATAATGCAGAATTATGGCTTGAGAAGAAAGAAGGAGATATGGAGAGAAGAGTCTATACTGAGAAATTACAGAAGACTGGCAAGAAGCCTGGCAGCTGTTAGAGACAAGGAAAAAGAGAAAATATTGTTAGACAAGCTTTTCAGAATGGGCATGATAAGCAAAGAGGCTGGTCTTGATGATGTTTTAGTTTTAACAGTAGAAAATATTTTGGATAGAAGATTCCAGACAATTGTTTTCAAGAAAGGCCTGGCCAAGAACTTGAAGCAGGCAAGGCAATACATAGTTCATGGCCATATAGCCTTTGAAGGTAGAAGGACTAAGTGGCCGAGCATGTTAGTTCCTTTGGGCGGCGAAGAGAAAATAGGATTTTACGAGAAGAGCAAGATAAAGGCGGTATCTCAATGAGACCGGAAAAACAAGAATTAAGATGGGGAATAGCAAACATCTTTAGCTCTGCTAACAATACAATAATTCATATTACTGATATCACTGGTAGCGAGACGATAGCTAGATTTTCAGCAGGAATGATGACAGACAAGGACAGGGAAGGGGGGTCGCCCTATCCTGCTTTGATAGCGTCATCAAAGGCTGCTGAACTTGCTTTAGAAAAGGGAATAACAGCAGTTCACATAAGAGTAAGGGCTCCGGGTGGAATTAGATCTAAAAGCCCGGGAGCAGGAGCGCAACCGGCCATCAGGGCTTTGGCTAGAGCCGGTCTTAGAATAGGCAGAATAGAGGATGTCACGCCCATAGGTCATGGTTTTATGAAAGCAAAGGGTGGCAGGCGTGGTCGTCGTATCTGATAAGCGAAAGATTAATAAATAATAATCACTATTTTTTACTAACTAGGTGATGAATTGAAAATCAAGATATTGGAAAAAACTGACAATGAGATAAGATTCTTGTTAGAAGATTCGAATCCACAGTTTGCAAACGCTTTGAGAAGGATAGCGACAGTTGAAGTTCCTGTGCTGGCGATAGGCACAGTTGATTTTTCTGTAAATGATTCTGTTCTTTATAACGAGGTAATAGCCCACCGATTAGGATTGATTCCGTTGGTTTTCAATCTAAAGGATTTTCATTTCAAGGAAGAAGAGCATGAGGAAGGGAAGACTTGTTCGATGTGCGAGGTTGTTTTTGCGATAAACAAGAAAGGACCAGGGATGGTTTACTCGAAGGACATGAAGTCGAGCAATCCTGACGTGAAACCATTATATGATAACATACCCATCGTTGAACTGTTTGGAGATCAGAAACTAAAATTAGAGGCTTCTGCTTCCCTTGGTATCGGGTTGAATCATGCCAGGTATCAATCTGCAAATGCTTTTTACAGATATTATCCTTCTGTCAAGTTGAATGGAAAGATAATCAATGTTGATGAGGTCATTAAATCATGTCCTAAAGACACTCTTAAGATTGATGACAACAAAGCTTCTGTTAATGCGGATTGTGACTTGTGCAGAGAGTGCGTAAAGGTTGCAAAGCCAGAAGGCTCTCTGGAAATCATAGGAGACGATACAAAGTTCATTTTCGGTATCGAGACAATATCAGGACTGAAACCAGAGGAGATCATTCTAAAATCTGTGGACATTCTTAAGGAAAAGGTAAAAGATTTCGGCAAGGAAGTAGCAAAGTTAAAGTAGATTTAAATTTTTAATCATTCTAATGTTTTCAGTGACATTTAATGTATGAAACTGAAGCTAAATCTGATTATGCTATTCTTCATGAACTTTTCCAAAAATTAGATAAAACAGTTTTAGAAAAAGGTAATATGATATATAGGTCAAAAGGTGGTCCATATGACGTTTGGTATTGGCCTCAACGTTTTGACGATAGACTTATCGGAAGAGAAATGAGATATTTTCAACTTTTAAGATTTGAAGAAGATGACACCATATTAAGAGGATTGCACAAAGTAGAGGGAGCATCTGGCCGTAGAGTTACTGGGTGGCCAGAATGCAAGCATGTTGGTTGGGAAGAAAAAAATCAATGGAAAGATTACATTCTATTTAAAAAAGGCGACGAACTGGAAGTAGTTTCTGATGAAAGCGAAATCAAAAAAGCAGTAAAAAATATAATAGGAATTGACTTACCAAAGATAGATACAAGATCTAGTAAAGACGAAGGAACGAGACATTCTCATGAAAGATTCAGCACAGAACTTTATTCAGACAAAGAAAATTTTGAATATCATACTGAACATAGACATTGGTGGGTAGACCCAGAAGTTGTTATAAAATCATATAAAAGTTACTTGAGCGATCCTGAACGTTTAAAAGATGTTTGTTCAAAGAAACGAGATGAATACTATGTAGAATTAGATACTGATTTTAAAGAAAACGAAATCATTTTAACATTAGGTTCTGCATCAGACCATTTTCCGTTTTAAGAATAGGAAATTTATTTAAATATCCTCGAATTTAATTCTAAATCACGCGGAGGTAGCCAAGTCTGGTCAAAAATGTTCGTATAGCGAACAATGATCAAAGGCGCAGGACAACCTGCTGTGCGATACTTAAGATCAGACGCTTAAGTTTTGAAACGCTCAACTTGGGCGTTAGTGAGAAATCCTGTCTCTTAGTGGGTTCGTCGGTTCGAATCCGGCCCTCCGCACCATTCTACTCATAACAAAAGCTTTAAAAATATGAGAAATAAAACAGATTAACATGTCTAAACGAACAGGACCTACAAATCCATTATTAATTAAATTGATAGAGGATATTAGGGAAAAGGGTTACAAGGGAAATATACCTTTTCTGATAGACATAGCAAAGAAACTGGAAGTCTCTAGGAGAAGTAGACCTGAGGTAAACTTGACAAAGTTGGACAGGATTTGCAAGGAGAATGAGACAATAATAGTTCCAGGAAAGGTCTTGTCAACAGGAAGATTAAAGAAACCATTGAAAGTAGCGGCTGCAAGTTTTTCCATGTCTGCTGTTGAAAAAATAAACAAGGCAGGAGGAAAGGCAATGTCTATACAAGAGCTAATAGAAACCAATCCAAAGGGAACAAATGTTAGGATAGTGATTTAATGAGATCAGAATGCATGCTAAACTGTGAAATGGAAACTAGATTAGGGACAGCCGAAAGAATACTTCATGAAAGTGTAAAGAAATTTGGTAAGATAGATAGAAAAGAATATAAAATATATTTAAGGTCTGTTTTAGGATTAAAAGAAAAAACAGCAGAAAATTATATTTTTAATATTTTACATTCTTCAGAAACTCTAAAAACTAAAAGAGAAGATGGAAAAATTTATATTTGTGAGGTTGACTGAATGATAGTTGATGCTGATGGCGCGATTCTAGGCAGACTGGCGTCCAAGATTGCAAAGGAACTGTTAAGAGGAGAGGATGTGATTGTTATAAACTCGGAGAAGATCGTGGTAAGCGGTAATCCTGATGCTGTTTTCAAGAGATTCTTTGAGAAGAGGGAGAGAGGAGACGTTTTCAAAGGACCCTTCTATCCCAAGTATCCCGACAGAATCTTGGTGAGGTCCGTCAGAGGCATGCTTCCTTACAAAAAAGAAAGGGGAAAAAAAGCTCTTAAGAAATTAAGAGCTTATGTTGGCAATCCTGAAAACCTGAAAGGTGAAAAGATAAGCAAGACTTCAGACGATCTAAGGTGCAAATTCACCAACCTCGAAAAAATATGCAAGAAACTGGGTGCTAAACTTGGCTAAGAAAAAGATAATGATTCAAAAAACAGGCAAGAGAAAGAGAGCAATTGCCAGAGCAGTTGCGCAATCAGGCTCAGGAGAAATAGTCATAAATAACAAGCCTCTAGAGATTTTCGAGCCTGAGATGCTTAAACTGTTTATCAAAGAGCCATTGATGATTGCAGGAGAGGGAGTAAAGGATTTGGACATAAGTATTGACGTGAAAGGCGGGGGAGTTTTTGGTCAGGCTTCTGCTGCAAGACAAGCCATAGCAAAGATTCTGGTCGAACATGACAAAGGCCTGAAAGAAAAGTTCTTGAGCTATGACAGAACGCTGTTGGTAGCTGATGCAAGGAGAACAGAAGTGCACAAGCCTTCAGCAAGTAAACGAGGACCTCGTAGGCATAAACAAAGATCGAAGAGATAGTTTTTTAATGTCTTTAGTTTAGATATAATAAAAGGTGGTTTAAACGATAATACCTGTTAGATGTATTTCATGCGGTCGTGTAGTCGGGCAATTGTGGGAAGACTTCCAAAAGAGGGTTCAGGCAGGAGAAGACCCCAAGAAAGTCTTAGACGATTTGGGATTAAAAAAATATTGTTGTAGAGCTTTGTTTTTAACGCACGTCGACACTTACAAGCAGATAGCAAAGTACAAGAGATAAGATGTTTGAAATTTGGTTTTACAGTTTGCTAAGTGTTTTATTAGTAAGTTGTATTTCTCTTATAGGTTTGTTTACTCTATCATTAAAAGAAGAAAAATTAAAGAAAATACTTCTCTATTTAGTTAGTTTTTCTGTAGGCGGATTATTAGGAGACGCTTTCATCCACATTTTACCAGAGGCAATTGAACTAAACAATAAATTATCTCTAGCATTTTACATTCTTTTTGGCATAATAATTTCATTTGTTGTTGAGAAGTTTGTTCAATGGAGACACTGTCATATACCAACTTCAAGACAACATCCACACCCTTTTGCGTTGATGAATCTGATAGGAGATTCAGTTCACAATTTTATTGATGGATTAATAATTGGCGCTAGCTATTTAACTTCTCTTCAAGTTGGAGTTGCAACAACAATAGCAGTTATATTACATGAAATACCACAGGAAATAGGAGATTTTGGTGTTCTTATACACGGTGGTTTTAAAAGAAGAAAAGCTATATTTTTGAATTTTGTTACAGCATTAACAGCTGTTTTAGGAACAATGATTTCTTTGATTATAGGTTCTTACGTCATTAATCTTAATGGCTTTCTCATGCCATTTGCTATCGGGAGCTTTGTCTATATTGCTTCTTCAGATTTGATTCCAGAATTACATAAAGAGACCAAACCCATAAAGTCTTTCATACAATTGATAATTCTAGTTGCTGGAATAGGAACCATGTTATTACTTTTGCTTTTAGAATGATAGCATGAAATTGAATGTTACTGTCATACCAAATGCAAAGAGTTATGAAGTAATTAAGACTGACGAAAGCAATTACAAAGTAAGAGTAGATGCTACTGCTGCCGAAGGAAAGGCTAACAGACGTTTGATTGAGATATTAGCAGAACATTTCAATGTTTCAAAATCTTCTATAAAGATATTAAAAGGATTTAAGAATAGAAATAAAATAATTGAGATTATTATTTAAGTTTTATCTACAAATTTTATTTATGCCAGAGACTTTTAAAAAGTATGTCAAAGAGCCTAATGAATTTTTGTATATGGAGAGAATGAATGATGAAACTCAAATAATTTTTGTAAAGAGAAAAGATGATTATCTTTTAGCTACATCAAAGGGTGAGGAATTTCCATTATCTTATGATACCTTGGATAAGGTTAGAGACGTGATGTCTAGAAACATGAGAACTTTTGATGAATATGAAACAAATGTCTTTAGCAGATATAATAGCAAAGGATTTCTAGAAGTTTTGGCAGAACAGTCAATGATTAGACATTTGAAATTAGAAGGCAAAGAAATCGATCCAAGATATCGTCTTATTTTAGATATTTGCGTTTTTAACCCAAATTCTATTTTGTGCATAGCACCAGGCAAAGATGAAAAAGAGAAAAAGATGAATATCGAAAAATTCATTCAAGACAATTATGGAATAAAAATTGATGCAGACGATAACACCTTTACCAAGCTTTTAACTAAGATGTCTTCCGACCAAGATTTTGATAGAAGAAAGTTCTTAAAAGAAGCTTTAAAAAAGAAAAAAGAAGAATAGAATTTATGGGTTCGTAGTATAGCTTGGTCTAGTATGCGAAAGCCTAGAATATACGCTTGGGGAAGCAATCCAATTTGCGTATGACGGGAGTTCAAATCTCCCCGAGCCCACTTTTTTATATGGAATACGAATTATTAATATGAAAAAGGGCGCCTCCACAACAATAATAATGATTTTGATCATGCTCATAACTGTTTCTCTGATTCTGATGTCCTACCAGTGGCTTTTGAAATATTCGCCGCAGACCCAACAGGAATTGGAAAAAAATTTACTACAAAAAGAAGGTTGTTTAAAGATTGAGAATATAGATACACTTAACAAAAAAATAACAATAAGAAACTGCGGTAAAAATGAACTTAATAATTTTATCATCTATATAGACGACAAACCAGTGGGTAGTTACTCGAATAAGTTAGGCGCTGGAGGTGTTATTCAAATCAGCTACACGGGATATATAACGCCGAGAGTAAACCATAATATAAAGGTTTCTTCGAATTATGCAGACTCACCTATCATAACCTTCTTAAAGAACTGCGACATCTACATAACGCAAAGCATGATTCCTTACAAAATAGATAAGAGTGATACTTACTATTGCCTTAATGAAAGTGTTCGCATTGACAATCAAAACGCTATAAACTTTTCTTCGGGCGTTCAAAACTCAATTTTAGATTGCCAGGAATATAACATAGATGGTAATAATACTGCTAATACAGCTGGAGTTTATTTAACAGGAATTAGCACTAGCAACAACATAATAACAAATTGTAACATAACTGATTTCTATCACAATGTCCATATATATAATGGGCCTAATAACATCATATCTAATAATAGAATCAGTAATAGTGATAACAACGGTATTAAAGTAGAAAGCACCAGTAATAATGTTATAACTGATAACATTATTACAATGACAAAAATCAACTCACAGGGTGGAATAGAACTCTCATATTCAAATAACAACATAATATTCAGCAACACGATAACAACATCAGCAGATGTGATAGATGCCATATCCTTAATAGGTTCAAATAACAACATAATATCCAGCAATACGATGAATGTTGTTGGAAGCTCTTCCGATGGTATATGGTTTTCTGGGAGCAATTATAATACTTTATTCAATAACATTATAACAAATATGAATCCTGCGCACGGTATACATATCTCCTCTTCATATAATAATAACATAACTGGAGGTTCAGTTATTTCAAAATCAGGCTTTGATTATTATTTAGACGGTGCAGGAACAACAAACAATTTCACATCAACAAACTTTACTGCTTATAGATCAATATATTTCCAAGATACAACTTCATGGTTCAACTACAACAATGAAACTACAGGTAATATCTGGCTAAAAACAAGAATTTCTTCTGCAACCAACTTAACTAGAAGACTCTCTGACTGGTCTCAAACTTTGATGCGATGGAACGATAGCACTGCTCAGTCAGTTACAGCTACATACAACATCACAGGTCTAACACCTAACAACAATTACATTGTCTACAACAACTCAATTCCTATTGCAGGTTCGCCATTCAATTCAGGTTCTAACGGTCAGATAAACTTTACAATCAATCTATCCGCAGGTAAAGAACAGGAGATAAAAATCGTTAGAACATCTTATACAATCTCACCTTTATGGTTTACCAATTCAACAAACAACACTATTGCTGGTAAGCCCACCCTGTTCAGCTTGTATTGGACAGATGATGTTGGACTGAGTGGTTACATATTCTCTACCAATAACACAGGAACATGGGTTAATGACATTTTTACATATTTTAATATAACAAAGACTTTTGGGAACAATAACAACGGTACTTCAAGCTTTACTATCGGCAATACCATAATGGGAAAGAATTACACGATAGCAGAGAATGGAATATCAAAAAGCATAACAGCAAGAATAAACACTTATGGCCTAGCAAGAAACGTGAAGTGCGCCATATATGATAACTCAAATAATTTTGTAGCCGAGACTCAAGAAAACTCTGTTAATACAGGCAGCATGGCATGGGTGGTTTTCAACTTCAACATCTCTAACCAGAAATTATTATATGCAAACCAACTTTATCATCTAGTTTGCTGGACAAATGGTGGAACTGACCTTAGTGCCACTTATATAGTTGGAGAAAACACCTACAGACAAAGTGTGACATACGGAACTTGGCCAAAACCCTATGTGCCTACACTCTTATCAAACACCAATAAAGCTGATATTTATGTAAATTACACACCGTCTAATGCTCTTTTTGCAGATGGGTTCGAGAGTGGAAATTTAAATGCATGGGACGGAACTGCTTATTCCGGTGGAACCCTTGCAGTGCAAAATTCTTTAACTTATAGCGGAATATATGCTTCTAATTTTACTTCAATGTCAACCGGTGCTGCTGTTGCTTACAAAGCCATAACACCTGGTACAGACTATTATATCAGTTCATACATACGCTTGTCTGCAATGCCTACTGGCTCTTCTCCAGTGGTGATTGGAGCCGGATTCGCACATAGTAATTCAGACGTACCTAGCTGGGCGCTCATAGCTAAACCTATTGTACAACTTCAAGGCGGTAATCTTTATTGGGGTGTACGCTCAATTTATGGTGGTGGAACTTCATCTCAAAACTATTTGGAGTCGACCCCAAGCAAACCAACAGCCAACACTTGGTATCAAGTTGAAATGCATTTAAGAGAGGGGACTTCTGGTCAGTTTCAACTTTGGGTGAATGGTGTTCTAAAAGTTAATCAAACAAATGTTGATAACAGCGCAAGAGGGAACATCGGCACAGCATGTATTCTTTTAGACTCGTCGTATGGTGCTGAACCGGCGATGAACCTTTACGTTGACGATGTTGTTGCTTCCGCTTCCTACATCAATCCAGAAAATATGGGATGGTCCAACGTCACCAAGACCTTGAACTCGACTGCTGGAAACAATGTCCAGTGGTGCGTCTATGCCAACGACACGTCGAACAACTGGAACATGACTTCTTGCGTTAACCCGTTCAGTTTGATTACAACTTCAGCTAACTGTGATAATTATATCTCAACCATACCTTATACCATAAATAAAAACAACACAGTCTATTGTCTTGTTTCTGATTTGTATATAGGCAGTCAAAATGCTATTAACTTTTCTTCGGGCGTTCAAAATACAACTTTAGACTGTTTAGGCTATAATCTAGATGGTAATAATGTCGGGTATGGAGTTTATTTAACTGGTAGCGGTACCAAGAACAACACTATTAAAAATTGTATTATAACTGATTTTTATTATGGATTTTACCTTAGTTCAACTACTAATATTACAATAATTAATAATAGTATAATTAACAGTTATGATAACGGTGTACAACTCTATTCAGTATCTAATATAAATATTATAAATAATACGGCAGTTAATAACATGGACGGTTTTAATTTGTTCTCTTCTTCCTCAAATAATAGATTTATAGATAATGATGCTAATAACAACTTCTTTAATGGATTTGAATTGACAAGTAGTCCAAACAATGTATTTATAAACAATAATGCTAACAATAATGGCCAGGATGGATGGTATATATACACCAGCAGTAGCAATACACTAAATAAATTTACAAATAATACCGCCAATAGCAACAGTGTTAACGGATTTTATTTGTATACTTCATCTAAAGATACATTAGATTCATTCGAGAACAACATAGCAATTGGAAATCTGTATGGTTTCTTCGTTGATTATAGCTTTAAAAACAATATAACTGGAGGTTCTACACATAACAATATTTATGATTATGGTTTTAGTAGTTCTGGCTTAACTAATAATTTCACCAATACTAACTTTACTGTACCCAGAAGTGTTTACTTTTATGATTCATCTTCTTGGTTCAACTATAATAATGAAACTACAGGCAACATATGGCTTAAAACAAGTGTTTCTGCAGAATCAACAATAACCAGAAAATTAATCAACTGGAATAATACTTTAATGCAATGGAACGACTCTGTTTTTCCAGCAGTCACAGCAAGATATAATGTGACAGGTCTTATATCAAGATCTTTGTACGATATATACAATAATTCAGTTTTAACTTATTCTGATCAATATTCTGGAGATTCTGGAATCTTAAGCTTTACAATTAACCTTCCTCAAAATCAATGGAGAAATATAACAGTCATATGGAAAATCGGTATGCCATAAGTTAATTTTTACTTAGTAAAACAACTCTGCTATCCTTTTTCTCATCAGTAATTTTATAATCAATAGCATCAGCAATCTTTTCAGCAAATTCTTTTATTTCATCATGTGAGGCCATGTCCTCGTATTTTATCCTGTTCTGCAACCGTGCAAATCCAACAGCCATGCCAGCTTTTATTTCTACGAAATTAGGTGAAGCTTTCTCAATTAACTTTGCATATTTCTCAGGTTCAAGCATGTTAATACCTTTGACCATTGTTAACCTGATTACTCTTCTTGTTTTAAGATTAGGAAATAACTCTAAGGTTTTGTTTAGTCTTTCCCATGCATCAGGAATCAATGGTTTTTGAACCTTTTCCATCATTTCTTTGCTGTTGCTGCATAAAGAGACATATAATTGGGTAGGTAGTGTTTCTAATTTTTCTAGTCTTTCAGGTAGAGTCCCATTAGTAACTAGAAAAGTTTTTATGTTTCTCTTATGAAACACATCTATTAATTGAGATAACTTCTCATAGAAAGTTGGCTCACCTGCCAAGGATATTGCTACATTAGAAGGATTCATGGCTTCTTTCAAATGCTTTTCAGAGTGAGGAACTCCACCTAAACCTGTCAACAATTCTCTTTGAGCTTTTATTGCTTTCTCAAAAATCTCTTCAGGTTCGTCTATGTCTCCAGTCCATTTAGGATATGTGATGGTTGTGTCACGCCAGCAAAAAGCGCATCTCAGCGTGCAGAATGGAAGTGCTGGCGTCATTTGCAGGCATCCATGAGACTTTATGCCGATGTCTTTATAGAACTTTTCCTTGTAACAGAATTCCTTTTCACCAGTTTTAATGGATTTTCTAGTCCATAGGCAAAGCTTTACAGCGCTATGATTGCCTACAATCTTATATCCAGCCTTCTTTAATCTATTCAAAGTTTCTCTATTTAGCATGTTTATTAATTTTAAGTAGCAAGATTTAAATTATAATATGAGAAAAGGTCTTTCGCCTATAATCTCGGCAATTCTGATTCTCCTCATAGCCATATCCGTTACCTTATTAGCGGTAATATGGTTGCCCAAGTTTATCATCAACATTTTTCCTTGGCTAGGTTTTAACGAGTCTTACATGAGGTCCAGAGGATGTTTGAGCATAGAGAATGTCAATGGCTTGTTTGGCCTTTTCACCATTAAAAACTGCGGCAAGGTAGCTTTGTCAGACTTTAGATTTTTCATTGACAGTAATTTCATAAACAAGCTCAATATAGGAAATCTTGAACCTTCTCAATCCATAGATTTTTATGACATGCCGATTACTGGAGGCAGGCATAGTTTATACATCACAGCAGACTATGCGGAATCGCCGCCCTACTTGGTAGACGTTCCATACTGGGAGTGCATCGGTGGTGAGCCTCTATTAACACAGGATTGGTATGTTTCCAAGAACGTATCATGCATATGTTCTTACAATACAATCATACCAATAAGCGGAAACGTATTTGTTATAGGAAATGGCAGCCTTTCTATAATCAGGTGTACCCTACGTTCTCATGGCCTTTTTGTTAGAAACTATGCTAATTTTTACTCTTATCGTTCCACAATATATTTTTATAATCCTGTTAACTATCCAAAATTTGAAGCATCAGGAAATTCTACAGTTAGGATGATCAACACTACGGTGAGTCAGGATGCTGAAGGTTTATGGAACCCATTCAGGTTCATAGGTAATTCTACTGGTTACTTAAACTACACGACTTGTTTTTCAGTTGATGTTGCGGATTCCACTAAAAATTTTTATAATAATTCCAAGTTTAGTTGGTTTAACTTATATTCGACCATGCATCACAATTTGACAATATTAGATTTTCAGATGGGTTATAACATCACAAAATACTTTAGAGCTGATGGGTCAGATTTTGAGGTAAATTTCATAAAGACAGATGCCCCGTATCCAGTTTTTATTGCTGGCTATTCGAGCAACAATACAGTGATAAATTCTTCATTTCATCATATCTTTATTCAATCTACTATTAATCAAAATGTAAACATCACGAATTTTAGAAAAACAAGCGGAACTTATGTAAAAAACTTTATTTATGCCAATGGTTCTGACTTTAAGGTGAATTTTACAAATTTAAGTGGAGACAGTTGGACAGAGTTTGACGATTCGGGCACGGTTGGTAACAATACCATTTATGATTCTTATTTTAGCACCATCAGTTTGAGATACTTGATGTCAAATTATAATATTACGAATTCAGATTTTGGGAGCACATCTATATATACTTATGACAATCCCTCTAACTTTTCAGCTAACATCACAAATTCTAACATCGGCGATCTAAGATTGGGATATGGGTGGAACATCCCTGATTCAAACCTTAACATAACATTCAGAAATAGCATTTTTAGAAATTTAGCAGTCTATAATTTGAATTATTCTAACATAATGGGCAATGTAACAATAACAGGAATAGTTACAGACTGGGACGATGGATGGAATCATAACAGTAATGTTACTCGCTATTTTCCAACTGTAATAAAAGATTCTATTAATAGTCCTTTCCCGACAAATCAGCCAGCGGTTATAAACATAACCAACTATCTGAATCAATCTGTTTGGCTGGGTAATGTTAGCGGTGGAAGTACGCCAATAAATTATTACATCGAGAGCCCCTATATACTATTCAATTATAACAATTATGGTCTTGGCAACTTCACAATGAAAGTTTCTCAGGTCTGCGAAAACATAACAAACATAACCATTTTGTCAAACACTTCTATCGAATTCACAGTAAACAAATCTTATAACTATGATGGAACGAGTTTCAGCACACAATTTGGGGTTACAGGTCTGTCTTTTGATAATTCAAACTTTTGGGTATCAACCACTGGCGGTACTGTCTACAAATACGATAAAACAGGAGGTTATACAGGTTTTAGTTTTAACTCAGGTCTAAATCCCTTGATGGATGTTTCTTCAAATGCAACATATCTATGGCTTTTGAATTATAACTCTACTGAAAAAAGAGTCTACAGATATTTGCCCTCAGGTACTTATAATAATTGGAATTTTAACATACCAGAGGTTTTAGAACCTTACGCTGTTGATTTCGATGGAGAAAGCTTTTGGATTCTAGGTAACACATCGGTTTACAAATACAACATAACAGGAGGTTACGTCAGTAGCTTTGCCTTAAACAGGTTACCAGGCGTCTATTATGGGGACATTGTTTCTTCTAGTGGCAACATCTGGATTCTCACAGAAAATTATTCATCATCCAATGGAAGAGGAGTTTTTAGATATAAAAACAACGGAACTTATGATAACTGGTACTTTGACATCGCCCCTACCACGACCACAGGTCGTGGCTTGGCTTTTAATGGAACCTATTTTTGGGTCATGAACTCAGCAGGTACTGTTTTTAGATACAGTTTTAATAGAAATTGCCTTGATTTCATGAAAAATTGTGACGAGTTCATTACGTTACTACCGTACACAATAAACAAGAACAACACTCGTTACTGCCTTCTTTATAATTTGTATGTGCCAAGTCAAACAGCAATCACCTTTGCTAACAATGTTAAGAATTCTACTCTGGATTGCCAATGGTATAATATTGGCGGTAATGGCGTTGCCAGCACTGTCGGAATCTATTTAACAGGAGCCAATAACAACACCATAAGCAATTGTAACATAAACAGCTTCGATAACGGCATAAAAATCCTTTCGTCATCTAATAACGTAATAACAAATGTAAATTCTTACTCTAATGGTGCTGGTATAGTCGTTACTTTGTCGTCTAACAACGCCGTAACGAATTGCTCAATAAATGGCAACATAAACAACGATTATTACTTGGCCAGCTTAGGGATAAACAATAACTTCATCAACACAAACTTTACCGATTATAGAACAATTTACTTTTATGATACAACAAGTTGGTTTAATTACAGAAATGATATTTTACCGCTAAACTTGGGAAAAACATCTATAGGAGCCACCCAGCAAGGTGCTGGAGGTAGAATTTTCGGTTCGAAATTCACATTAACTGGGTCTGCGACTGTTTCAAAAATCTCAGCATATCTTCACACAGCTACAGGTTCGGACGCTGCTGCCGCCATCTATAACGATTCTGGTGGATTGCCTGGTGCTCTCCTAGCGCAAAGTAATAGCATACTTTTACCGTCTAATGATATCTGGAACAATTTCAGTTTGAATGCTAATCTATTGCCAGGTGATTACTGGTTAATTGTCAGGTGCAGTTCTTGTTACTTCACATACGATAATGGCGGAACTAATCAATGGGCTTCTAAATATTCTTCTAGTTTTCCCAGTACATTTGGTTCTATAGATTGGTGGCAAAACTGGAGCATGAGCATCTTTGCGACTTACACGCCAAACATCTGGCTTAAGACAAATGTTTCTGCCCAATCGCAATTGACAAGAAAGCTGGTCAATTGGAATGATGCGCTGATGCAGTGGAGCGATACATTTTCCAACATTTCAGGTTCAATTACAGCAAGATATAATGTGACAGGTTTGGTACCAAGTGCGCCTTATTCAGTCTATGACAATTCATTTGAACTTGCTAACTCGCCTATCAAGACAGACTCTTCAGGCGCCTTGAGATTTACAATCAACCTACCTGCAAGCCAAGAACATGAAATTAAAGTAGTAGAAATTTGTGATTATTATTTGTACAATTCAAGTTATTTAATAACTCAAAGCAATGCATACTATTGCCTAATCTCGAATGTGAGCAGATTATCAAATTCAACAGCCATTAATTTTTCTTCTTCAGCTCAGAACTCTACCCTAGACTGTGTGGACAACTTTATACGTGGAAGAAGTTCGTCATATCTTTATGGTGTTTTCTCATCTGCCTATAATACTACCATAAAGAACTGTAACATAACTAACTGGCGTTACGGATTCTATGCCTCAAATTCAAGTTACGACACATTATATAATAACTCGATTTCAGGTAACTATTACGCTAATGTTAATTTCGATTCTAACTCGAACAATGCCAACATAATCAAAAACAACATAAGTGCAGCTGTTTGGTATTACGGTTTAGTTGCTAGTAAAAATAACATTATAATAAACAATACAATTATTAATAATCCAGATAAGGATATTGGTATCGACTCAAACAACATCTTAATCAATAATACAATCAAATATAGTTCACATGGTGTTGAAATTGCAGGTTCCAATAATACATTAGTTAATAATGCCATTTTCTCCTACCATACACCTTCCTCAAGACAACAGGGACTTTACATAATCTGGGGCGACTCGAAAAATAACATATCCGAGAAGAACACAATAAATGGACTGCCGATATTGTTCATGGACGGAACAGCCAGACCGTGTGTGGACAACACAGTCTACACCAATGGTAGCAGCTATGGTTTCATGGGATTTATCGGATGTAAAAACATTACAATAAGAGATTCTTCTCCTACTGACTCCTTATATTTATCTTCAATGCCAAACTCGACTGTATACAACTTGACCATCAATTTTACACAGCGTGCAATTCAGATTGAAAGCTCAAGTATTGTAAGTATGAATATAACCAATAATACAATCAACGGAGCAGCATATAACGGCATTTATGACCACTTTGCTTATGGCAGCATAATATCAAATAATAATATTAACTGCTATGGAGGTACTGCCGGAATTATGATTTACGGTGGCGGTAATGATATCCTAACTAATAATATTTTAACTAACTGCAGCATTGGATTTTGGATTTATTCTGCTGGTTCAAATAATATTACAGGCGGTTCAACTCATAGCAACATAGCTGATTACGGATTTAGCGGTGGGACAGCCAACTTCACTAACACAAACTTCACAGCTGCAAGAACAATTCAACTTGATGCAGGCTCTTGGTTTAACTACAACAATGAGACTAATGGTAACATCTGGCTCAAAACAAACATTTCTGCAACAGCAACATTAACTAGAAAATTATTAAATTGGAACCAAACTTTCATGAGATGGAGTGACAATTCAAGTTCAACAATAACAGCAAGATACAGCATAAGCGGACTATTAGCAAACAATCTTTATGCTGTTTATGACAATTTAGTTATTTCCCAATATTCTAAATCAAATTCTAATGGCGAAATAAGCTTTATAGTTTATCTTCCTCAAAACCAGGGACATGATATAAAAGTTCAAATGTTTTATACAACTCCACCTTTATGGTTTAGTAATTCTACTAACAATATTGTTGCTAGTAAACCCATTCTGTTCAGCCTGAACTGGACAGACGATTTTGGATTGTCAGGCTTTATATTCAGAACCAACAACACAGGAACTTGGACGAACGATACATGGATAGATTTCGAGAACCAGACAGGAAACGCGAAATTCATCGACGGGTTCGAGAGCGGAGGCTTCAGCGCATGGACAGGAACCTCGGTTGATAGCGGTAGCACTTTAGAAGTTATTGGAGCAGCAAAGCATTCGGGTATTTATGGAGTGCACAGCATTCAACTCGCATGGGCACAAAATTCTTATACTGAAAAAGACTTGGGTGTGAACTACGGCACAATTTATGCGCGTATGTACTTGTACCCTATAACTGTGAATCTCATGAGTGGTTACGGCAGGGACTACATTGGTATCGTGAACGAATTCGGAACACGATCAAGCAAACTGCAAATCTACAATGACGGTGGAACATACAAGTGGCGGTTAGGATGGTATAACTCTTCAGGGTTATGGACTTATGCGTTAGGCAGCCAGGTTACAACAGGAACTTGGCATAGTATTGAATTTAAAATGAAGCATGACTCTAGCGCTGGCGAAGCTAGATTTTATCTTGATGGAGTAGAAGACATAACGGCTACTGGTATAAGCAACCCCTGGAATTGTCGAACAGTCGATTTTGGACCAAGTACTGGTTCAGGTGGACAAAGTTCGGATACCGAATGTTATTTTGATGATGTTGTCGTCTCTTCTTCTTATATCGGTCCGTTTAACAGTTGGTCCAACGTCACCAAGACATTGAACTCGACTGTCGGTTCTAATGTCCAGTGGTGCGTCTATGCCAATGATTCAGACAATAACTGGAACATGACTTCATGTAGTAATCCATTCAGTTTGACTACGACCTCTGGAAATGTTCTTAATCTTAATTTCAATGAGGCAAACGGCACAAAAGTTTATGACTCGTCGGGTTACGGAAACAATGGAACTTTCTACGGAGAAAGCTTCAATGATGGAATTTCTTATTCTGGAGCAACACCAACAGATTTGCATACTGCTTCTGGTAAATATGGAAAAGCTTTACAGTTTGATGGTTCAAATGACTATGTTAGTTTAGGATCAAACAAATTTGATTATTCTGATATTACTGTTTGTGCTTGGATTAAAACTTCTTCACCATCGGGAAACAATGATCAAAGAATAGTAACAACAGGTAGTGAAAATACAGTTATGAACTGGACATTAACATTAAATGAAAATAGATATGCGTGTATGTCAAATAGTACATCAGATCATTTTACTGCATGTACAAATTCAAGTGTAAATGACAGCAGTTGGCATTATGTTTGCGGTACTACCAACCCAGAAAAAATTTATTTAGATGGTTTATTGCAATCTTCAACACACAAAGATTTTTGGACTTTTGAACCTAACTCAAAGATAGGTACAAAAAATAGCACTGTACAATTTTTCAATGGTACAATCGACGAGGTAAGAATATGGTACAAAGCTTTAAACTCGACTGAAATCCAAGCTGAAATGCAACGCTCTCTGCCTATTCTAAGACCAGAAGCTTCTTGGAGTTTTGAAGAAACCGGGCAATATGCTAATGACACTCATATCTGGGTCAACGGTACGTACGGATCTGCTCTGAGCTTTGATGGATCTAGTGATTATGTTTCAATACCTGCTTCAGAGAGCTTGAACATAACAGACGAACTGACAGTCTCTGTTTGGGTATATCCTTTAATAAACCAATCCACAGGCGGTTCTAATCAAATAATACAGAGACTTGATTGGCCGAACAACAAAGGATTCTTCCTTAGAGAAGGATACAACCAGAGCCACAATCCTCAATTCTATGTTGGAAATGGTTCTAGCTGGCCAAGTGCTAATGGTGGTAGCATTAGCCCAAATAATTGGTATTATATTACTGGTACCGTTAAAGCAAATGATAAAATAAGAATATATGTAGATGGAATTCTTAAAGGCGAAACTAACTTCATAGGGAACATAGTTCAATATACCGGTAGCGTTATTATAGGTCGTGAAGGCTCAACAAAAGCATTTAATGGAACAATAGACGAAGTAAGAATCTGGAAAAAAGTTTTAAACCAAACAGAAATCCTAGCTGAAATGTGCAAGGGTTAATCTTTAATTACTATTTTACCCTATAGATTTTCATGGCAACGATTAAAAAGAACGCGAGGAAACAAAAAACTTCTAAGAGAAAAACAGAGCTGCCTCAGTTCAAAATATTCAAGAGGAAGGCCCAGCCATTGCCGGAAGTAAAGAACATAAAAGTTAGATATGCTTTGATACCTCCCTTTGCTGGTGTAAACATCAGTTGGGACCAGGAAAAGAATGAAATGATATACAAAGTCAGCGAACCGGAATTAACTGATAGCGAGAAACAAATAAAGGATAAGATAGTCAACGGCTTGCTAGAGGTTCTAGACATAGAGCTTTCTGCAATCAAGAACAAGGGCGAGGCGATAGGCTATTTGGAAGGCAACGTTAAAAAGATTTTGGAAGAATACCAGATAAATTTGTCAAATAGGTCCTATCTGAAGATAATGTATTATATTTTTAGGGACTTTGTTGGTTTGAATGAGATAGAACCTATTCTTCAAGATCCTTATGTCGAAGACATATCCTGCGATGGCGTGGGAATACCTATTTATGTCGTTCATAGAAGATATGGTTCTATCAAGACTAACGTTGTCTATCCTGACATAAAACAATTATCAGAATTCGTGGTAAAGATTGCTGAAAGAACCGGTAGATTTATTTCTTACGCAGAGCCCTTGTTGGACGGTTCGCTACCAGACGGTTCCAGGGTTCAGGCATCATTTGCAAAGGATGTTACAACAAGAGGTCCTTGTTTCACAATAAGAAAGTTTTCGCAAATACCATTATCACCTATTGATCTGATTAATAGAAAGACTGTTAGTAGCGAACTGCTAGCCTATTTGTGGCTGGCTGTTGAGAACGGTGCTTCTGTTCTAATAGCAGGAGGCGCAGGAACAGGAAAGACAACCATATTAAACGTCTTATCAATGTTCATTCCGCCAACAGCTAAAGTAGTTTCGATTGAAGACACGCGCGAGCTAAATTTGACGCACGAGAACTGGGTACCTGCTGTCACTAGACTGAGTTTCATGAAAGGCGTCGGCGAAGTTTCTATGTTCGATTTGTTAAGGGCGTCATTCAGGCAAACGCCAGATTACGTGATAGTGGGAGAGATAAGAGGCAAGGAAGCTTACGTGATGTTCCAGGGTATGGCCTCAGGAATTCCAGCAATGGGAACAATGCACGCAGGAAGAGTCGAGGACGTTATATACAGGTTAGAAACGCCACCAATAAATTTGTCACCTTCTCTGGTCGATACATTAGATTTAATAATAATAATGACTCACGCAAGGGAAAAGGGAGAGTCAGCAAGAAGGGTGAAAGAAATTGACGAGATACAATCAGTAGATGCTGAAACGGGCAAGGCAAGGGAAGTTAGGTATTATTATTGGTTGGCTGACAAGGATGATTTTGGAAGGTTTGCGGGCGATTCTTGGTTCTTGCAGGAATTGTCAAGAATAAAGGGCCAGAACATAAATGAACTTAAAAAAGAAATAGAAAAGAGAAAAGCAGTATTAGACTGGATGCAGAAGAAAAAGATAACCTATTTCAAGGACGTTGTATCAATGTTCTCGGAATATTACAATGATCCTAAAAAGGTATTGGAAAGAGCAGGAGTTTTAAAGAAAAGAAAAGTGCCTAAGAAGAAACACAAGAGTAGAACTAAGAAATAAGGTATTTCATCGCTTCTGTTACATTTCCAACTTCTACTACAGCTATGCCTGCGTCCTTTCCTATGTTAACAGTGGTCTCTGTGTATCTGGTCGTACAGAATATGAAACCGGCTCTCTGTACGCAATTCTCATCTGGTTTTAGGTTTGTCTGAGTTCCCTGACCTTTAGGGACAAGGAATAATTTTGCTCCGAGATCTTTGGCGGCCTTTGCCTTTTCTAGGATGCCTCCAACCTCTCCTATTGTTCCATCAGGATTTATTGTTCCTGTCATCAGGACATCGCTCTTTATTTTCTTGTTTTGTAGAGCTGCTATTGTCGCGACTGTCAACGCGGCGCCTGCAGAAGGGCCGCCGACTAAAATGGAGTTACTTTCAACGGTATAGATTATGTCATACTTATCAACATCTATCTTAGTTACATCCTCTGCCACCTGTTTTGCCGTCTGTATCGATTGTTGCGTGTCAACCCAGAACAACAGTTTTTCAATGTTTGTTAGTGTCTTTCCATCACCAGTTTTTACCTGAACTATCAACGATGTTATCACACCATTGCCGTTCTGATCAACCGCAGCCAGACCTATCTCGGCTTGAGAAAAAGAAGTGTTTGATGGTTCAT